>QWCI01000805.1_pt1 | contig 13053 bp, 8 predicted proteins | sample 1972541 | NCBI WGS metagenome assembly QWCI01 (sample SAMN09866712, study PRJNA288562) | Human oral metagenome isolate term3_saliva, whole genome shotgun sequencing... | isolation source: mouth | host: Homo sapiens | place: USA: California | reverse complement strand
GCACACGGAGTCACGGAGGGACGGAGAATTATTAAATACAAAGCTATGATAGGCAACAGAGGTGCATGGAGCCAAGGGGCTGTTTGGCAATAGAAACGTTACACGGAGGGACGGAGATAAACGCAATGTCACGGAGGTGCCGAGGGCACAAAGAGCTACGGAGGCGTAGCGTACAGATTCTTGATAGCTTTAGAGGCAAATACTATGACGCGAAAATGTCTAATAAAACTGGCAAACAAACTCCGTCGCTCTATGCACCGACGGTGCCTCCGTGACATTGCGTTTACCTCCGTTCTCTCCGTGTCTCCGTGGCACACGGAGTCACGGAGGGACGGAGAATTATTAAATACAAAGCTATGATAGGCAACAGAGGTGCATGGAGCCAAGGGGCTGTTTGGCAATAGAAACGTCACACGGAGGGACGGAGATAAACGCAATCTCACGGAGGTGCCGAGGGCACAAAGAGCTACGGAGGTGTAGCGTACAGATTCTTGATAACTTTAGTGGCAAATACTATGACGCGAAAATGTCTAATAAAACTGGCAAACAAACTCCGTCGCTCCATGCACCGACGGTGCCTCCGTGACATTGCGTTTACCTCCGTTCTCTCCGTGACTCCGTGTGACATTTCGTCAAAGTTCTAAACTTAAGTAGTAAGCCTTATCATTCCAAATTACCGATGCGCCAAAGAAAAAGAGCTGCATCAAATACTAAAAACAGTATCGACGCAGCCCTTTGAGTTTGTCAAAAGCGATAACCCTTAGGTTATCAATCTTTCTCTTTCGCAATTAATCATGGTGTATGTCCGTTGAAAGACCTTTCTATTTGAACTCCAACGGGCATTGCGAACATGTGGAAATCAGTCGCAATATCTATTAACCCGTTAGAGAATTCCATATAATACGCATTACCTCCTATAAATGCACTTGATGACCAATAGAGTCCTTCTTCGCCTAAAACTCCCAGTGTAGAACTATCATAGCAGCCTAAAGCTGGCAGGTAGAAGTAGTCGGCTGGAGATGGTACGCCTATGGTTATTCCCCCAATTTCCAAACGCTTTTCCGTTGTACGCATGTCAGTAGTGCGGTCAGCTGATATCTCTGTAGAGTAATTATTCTCTTTTAACAAGACCGCTTTCTTCTTAAACCACATACCGCCTTTATACAAGTGCCCCATGGTCGACCATAGCTCGTCAGCATCCCAATGTGGGTCGCCCTTCATCGCATACCATGACATCTCGTTGACGTTAGGCATTTTGGCGCAAGAGTTTACTGCCGTGCGTGAATAGTCGTTCCTGTGTCGAGGATTGCCCTCTTCTATTCCATAAAGATAAATATACTTATCATTATTATTATAAAAATCTTCAGGGGCTGTACCATTTTTTGTTACCTGCCAAGGCGATGCACTGTTCCATTCATGTCCAAACCAGTAGTTTTCTTTCGCATCCCACAGGTAATACAGGACGGCATAGTCCTGTGGATCGAGGTTGGCGGTTATGTCGTGGATTGTTCCCGGTTTACAGTCGAGCGTAACATACTTCGTTACTGTACCTTCAATCGTACCATCATAATTGTCCGTGGCATTGCTAAGCCAGTAGCGAATACGGAATGAATGTTTACCCGGAGCAACAACGGCATAGGTTGCATTCTTGCTCATGTCGTCGGCTTCATTGTCGAGTGCAAAGCCCGAACCTGTTGTGACGGTGATCGTCTTCGAACCGTTAGAAGCAAGGCTCAGCGTGCCATCTGCTGCCATGTTGTATTGTCCTGCAATATTGTTGTCGGCTACGATTTCCACCTTTATAAGTTTACTACGCTTTACGAAGGCATTGCTTGTTCGAGGGATAAGACAGAGATAAGATGCCTTGTGTGAGAGTGTGAAAGCATAGCCATCACGAGTCTTTGAGGCTGTAGCAATGCCACAGTCGCCTGCCTCGCCCGCATGATCGAAGTTGTTAGGCGCTGTCTGTGTCTGTGCTGTCTTTATGTCTACTTGTGCCTGTGAACCAGTCACCGTCGTGTTTGTATATAGAACGTCATGTGTCAAACCGGTATAAGTGCCAGTGAGTGCAAACTGTCCTCTTGCCTTGTTGGTGGCTGTAGGGAAGGTGACGGACGCACTCTGCTCCCACTGTCCAGCATTGTTCTTCACCCATATCTTGTCGTTATTGCTCCAGTTGACAGTCGCCCCACCAGCCTTAGTGTGGTTGAGGATTGCTGTACGTGTGGTTGCCTCTGGTAGCGAATTGCCTATGAAAGCCGTTGCACCAGCAGGCACACCAGTATTATTCTCTTTGTCGTCTGCCGTCGTGTTATCGTTCGTACAGCTACCTGCAAATAGCAAGAACGCACAACCGTAACAGAGGGTTCGCATGATTGCGTTATTGATCATTTTATATTTAAATGTTCTCATCTTGTCTTGTTTGATTATAGTCTCAAAAGTAGATAATTCTTTCTTTCTAGTTGTTAATTATTGGAATGACTCCACTTCCCAGTCTTCTTCGTCATCCATGTCGTCCCACTCTATTGCTCGCTTAGCGTCGCCTGCTGGTACGCTACCTTCGAGTGTACCTGCATTGCCACTCGCATTCTCCATCAGCGCTTCTACATCTACGGCAAAAACACTAATCTGAGGTTTTTGATAAACTTCCTTATTAAATAACATAATTTCGTTTTTTTGTTTTGAATGAACACCGTCATCGTGTTCCTAATGATATCAACTCTTTCTTATTTATATTGCTTTTTTATTGATTACTTTCAATAGTTACTCGTCGTCTCCACGTTGCCTCCTCGGCACATCTACGTGCCTGCTTGTCGTCTCGATGCGCACGCTCGTTGCCTGTATATGCTCTGTTGTTGTCTCTATGTGCATACGCTCGTACCTTTCTATGTACACAATCTTTTGCTCGCAACTGTGCTCACAACAAGCCGTGACGTACGAAGCGTTCCTCATCAGTCACTTTGAATTACTCACATAAAAACCTGTTGTTATACTGCTAACAATAGATGCCGAACACATACAACTGCAACCGCTTGTTGCTCACTCGAATACAGTTCGAATAAATACAGTTTTGAAATGGTTGCAAAGGTACAACTTTATTCTTATATACACAAGAGAAAGGGGCATAAAGTGCTTAAAAAGAGGCGAAAAGGGAGCAGACAGCCGAAAAAGAAGGAGGAAATACCCCTTTCTTTGAACTCTGTATGCCCTGCCTGCATCTCCTCTGTTCTTCTTTCTTCTCTTACTTTTTGCTATCTTTGGGGTCTTCAAGGATTTGGGGCGATAAGGTTTGCCTTTGGGGTTTAGCAGTTTAAAGAAATGTCACACAGAGGGACGGAGCGAATGGAGGAATATCAAAGCATGCACTGGTAGGCGCACGGAGGCACCGTCTGTGCATGGAGCGACGGAGCTTGTTTACCAATTCTATTAGCAATTTATATGCGAAGCATTCATACGAAAAGAGTTATCAGAAATCTGTACGCTACACCTCCGTCGCTCTTTGTGCCACCGGTACCTCCGTGATATAGCCTTTACCTCCGGCTTCTCCGTAGCTCTGTGCGCTTTATTATATAATCGTTTTAGTTTATCACTCCATATTTCGGAAGAACCCTTTTTGGGTGTTTGCTTTGCGATTTCTGTTTTTGGTTTTACTACTAGTTCTTGTGACATAACATTAAAAATCTATTGGAACAGACTATTCCACATATTAATTCTTAGGAATTACAGACTCTTTTCAAATTGTCTTATAAGACATTTTAGATTCTCTTATAGGACATTTCTAATTCTCTTATAAGACATTTTTAATCCTCTGATAGGTTCAGATAATCAATCTGTTGCAAACGCTATTTTTTCTTCTGAAAATAAAACTGATGTGCAGAATATGAAAACTCTGCACATTAAAGTATATTTAAATATGAAAAAAGCCTTAACTTGTTTTTAGAAAAAGGATTGATTTACATCAATAAATTCTTTGTTTAGCTGTTTAAAAGAAATTATTTTACCTAAACTTTGTTATATATTTATAATTATATTACTACCTTTGCAGTCCTAAACTAACTATTTTTTTTGATTTTGTAAAAACAACAGTAATTAGGATTTTATAACGTAATAGTTGAATTGAATTTTTTATTCTGAAGCTGAAAAAGTTCTGCCCTTAAGGCTTGGCAGAGTATGAAACGACTTAATTATAGTATTAAACAAATAATAAAATGAAAAAAAACTACGTTCAGCCCGATTGCCGTAGCATTCGGTGCTTAGAAGAAGCCGCTATCCTTGCAGGTAGCCCTGGTGATAAGAACATCGGTAAAAAAGATCCGAAACACGAGACAAATGGAGAAGATGAAGTGCTTGCTAAGCCTTCATGGGAGTTTGACAACTAAAGAAGCGAAATTAAAAAGTAAAATTAGAATGAAAAAAGACATTCTTAAAGCCACCGCTGTGGCAATATCGTTACTGTCATTAACGGCATGTAGCGACAATGAAGAGATAAATGGCGGCACAACTGAGCCAAAAAGTTACACCTATGACCTCAGTCTGAATGTTGGTGACAGTAAGAGTGGAAACTCATCACAAGGTAGCACTCGTTCTCTGAAGCTTGATGGCAATAACAATGTGGTATCAGGGTGGGAAGATAAAGATAAGATGTTCGCATATAACCTCTCTGACAAAGACCAAAGTGCAGAGTCTGCTTATAGTATGATTGATATCAAAAGCTATAAGAATCATTCGGCTGTCTTTACAGGTAAGATAAAGAGTGTAAATCCTGTAGTAGCAGGAGACAAGTTTGTTTTGTTCTATCCTGGAACAGCTCTTGAGGATAATTATACTGTTGAGCAGGTAGACCCTAACATCTTTAATGAAGTAGATAAGAAAAATGATATTGACCTTAAATATCATGTTTCGGAAAAGGATGACAAGAGGGTAAACATCAAGAGAACCGTTTCGCTTAATATGAAGGAGCAGGATGGTCTTCTTAAGACAATAGACAAGAAATTCGACTATAACTGGACTGTAGCTACGGTTACGAAAACGCCAGAAGCTAATAAAGAGGTTGAACTGAATGGAGACCTTGAGCGAAAAGTTTCTCTATGGGGTATGAAATTCAGGGATGCTAACGGAGCACCAATAACGGATATCTATAAGGTAAGGGTTAGTGGTATACGCTCTTATGATGTTCTTGATATGTCGAATGGTAGTTTTGTAGGAACTGATGACGAGAAGGAATATACTGTCGACGCATCCATCACGGACAAAAAAGCAATCGCTTCACAGGGTGGATATATCTGGCTTGCGTTCCTGGCCGACAACAAAGAAACAGAATTTACCATTACTGTTTATACGCCAAATAAGCTGTATACAAAAACTGCAAAGAGGGTGATGAACGTAGGTACCGACTTCCGTACAAGCATTACTGTAGATGCCATCAAGCCTGAACCTTACGTTACAGTAAATAACGTGAAGTGGGCAACTGGAAACTTTATTCACTATAAAAAAGGTTCGCAGGAGTACTGGGGTATAGCTCCAGCACAATGGTGGATAAGTAACTATGCTGACGCGCCAAAAGTTGATAATTCTTTGGGCTCTACGCAGATTAATTACGATCCGAATAACCTTGGCTCACAATTCTGGTATATTGGCAAAAGCAATGGAAGGTATACGCAGACAAATGAAGACTTCGATCTTTTCCGCTGGGGAGACATTGCGTATATGATGAATTTCTCAAGGCAACTTGGTTACGCAGGCTTCGCAAACACAGACATCAAAGGCAATTATTACTATAACAGAATAGCTCCTGGATTCAATTACACAACAGACAGGAATAAAGCATGGTATGGCGATTTTGTTCTATATCATACAAATGATGGAAAGCATAATTACAGATATGCTTATCCTAGCCTTAAAGAGCTTGAGAGTCTGACAAAAAGCAAAACCTTTATTCCTGGTTTCTGCTATACCGACAAGGGTAACAAGGTTTATGGTGCTTATATCAGCGACTATCCTTATCCAGGAGCGGCAGCGAAATTCCCAACAGGAAAGAAGCTGTGGAAATACCAGGATGTAACAGGACTTGTTCTGGCTAACAAAGGACTGTTCCTGCCTATTACGGGTTACCGCGAAGATCATAGCGCAACAACAGTTTATCGCTATGTAGGTCAAGGCAGTGAGTTCTATTCTGTATACCAGTGCTCTTGGGGAACTGCTGCGACATCTACCACGCGCGGACTAAAGTTTGGCTCACAATCCAGTGCGAAAATGGGCCCAACGCAGAGGCAAGCAGCCTCTCCTATCCGCCCGGTACTTGTAGATGACAATGTAAAAGGCAAGCCTGTTGATGCAGCAAACTTCACTCCTTTCAATCATATCATCCGACCTGATGCAAGACTGTATTAAAGGCTTAGGAATAATTTGATTTTATTCCCGAATACCCATAAAAAAGTGCAGAAGGATGTATGAAGAATACGCTTTCTGCACTTTTTATTTCCAAAACAGAATACCCCCACCATAGATGGATGAAAGTCCAGCTGTGGTGGGGTTTTTCGTTTTACCGTAAACGGGTCATCAGGAACAGGTTATTTGTGGTTAATGGTGTAAGCTACGGAATGATAACCATTTTCAGACATCACTTTCTAATAACCTGAACTCGGGTTAAGTATCATACCACTCTTCCGTTTGATTTAGTACAACGTCTCTTTAGGCTCAATCTTTTGATTGGGCCTAAAGATAATAATAAAACAGATTACTTTAGAATAATGTAAGCTTCCCTGAATGTTGCTCTATAGCAAAGTCTATATTCACTGCTGGCTTCTTCTCAAAGAAGCTGTAGGCTACAATAGCAGAGAGAACATTCATTGCGAAATTTAATATGCTTCTATGCCTTGAATGCACTAAATGAGCTACATTTTATGATAGAATTCTTTTAAGGAAAAGATCTGTAATAGAGACTATCAATGATGAGCTAAAGAATGTAGCTCCTTCTCCGTAGCTCTGTGTGCTTTATTATATAATCGTTTTAGTTTATCACTCCATATTTCGGAAGAACATTACTTTGTTACCCTGTCTCCTTTTACCCTGTCTTCCCTGTCTTCCTCTGTTACCCTGTCTTCTTTTATTCTGTCTCCCTTCTGTCTTACTCTGTTACCCTGTCTTCTTTTATTCTGTCTCCCTTCTGTCTTACTCTGTTACCCTGTCTTCTTTTATTCTGTCTCCTCTGTCTTACTCTGTTACCCTGTCTACACTTATTCTGTCTTCCGTGCGCAAGTCATTAAAACGAGAAACCCCACCACAGTAGGACTTGCGTCCGTATGTGGTGGGGCTTATAGAGCCTTGCTTTTATGCGTATAAAAGCATAAACTAAACTTTCTTGTTAGGCTTTAGACAAAGCCTTTATGCGTGATACTTTTGCCTTATTTGATGTTGGCAAATGGCGCATAAACAGGATCCTCTTGTTCATCATCATGAACCAATACAGGGCGGATAGGGCATGCCTGACCCTTTGGTGCTCTGTCAAAGTTCCACTCTGAAGGACCAAAGAAGAAATCATAACACATTACTAAACTTTCAGAACTCATATACTGTCCATAAGCTCCTCCGGTGTACAACATGTCTCTAAAGCCTATTTCATCTTGTCTTGCAAGACGTCTACCAGTAACAGGTAGGAACAATCCCTTATTAGCACGGACTAATGCTGTTACATTAGTGTACTTGTCAAATTTCTTTGCTTTTGTTGGGAAAAGTTTCTTCTGTCTTGCAGCATCTGTACTCCTGTGGGTAGTAAAGAATCCGCCATAGACTACTGTACCCTTATCTGTATAACAATATGCAGGGATAACATTTGCTTCGTTGAAAAGCTTTTCTAACTCTGTCTTATTTGGCATACGGTATTGTCTATGCTTATTTCGAGTATAATACCAAACAATATCACCATATTTCCCGTCAGAGCTAATCTGCTGGGAGATGTCACCAGTCTGACTCCAAGAGTCTCCACCATCACCGATTCCTATAAACTTAAGAGCTTTAGCAATAGAGCCATAACGGAAGAGATCAACGTCTTCTTTTGTCTGAACTGGACCACTTGCAAACTGTGATGAAACGAGTTTATCACCAGTAGCTACCTCCTTACGTGAACTATTTATGTATATAGCACGTTTTGAAATCCACCACTGTGCAGGAGCAATACCCCAATACTCTTGTCCATTCTCCTCATAGTGGATGAAGTTACCAGTAGCCCATTGTACATCTTGTACATCAACAAACGCCTTCTGCTTAGTATCTTCCATCTTCAATATATCTGAACGATAGATTTTACCAGTATCGAAGTTGAGTGAGTTATATGACCTTTGTAGAACTTTTCCACCTACATAGGCTGTTACAACAACATCTGTGTATGTACCAGGGATGAAGGCTACATAAGTATACTTGCCATCTTTAGAACTAAACTTCGTACCTGTTTTTGGCTTGAGGATAATGTTCATAACCTCGTCTTCTTCGTTCTTATCAATATATTCTCCACTATTGAGGTCGAAGATGTCTGAACCTTTTACGTTTGAGATATAGATTGAATCGATGTTTTCAAGAGGACGATTGTTCTCGTCTGTGAAGCGTAATCCCCAGATAGTAACGATACGCTTAAGCTCGCCAAGGCTTACGTCGACTTTCTTTCCTTCAACCTTCTTTGGCTTCTGCTTAGTCCATTGGAAGTCGAAACGCTCACCGATTGTCTCTGCAGTACCATCTTGCTCAGTAAGCTTTAACTCAACACGATCTTGTGTTTTGTCGCTTGCCTCATGGTAAAGACTACTTCTATCATCGCTTTTAACAACAGGTGTAATGGTTCTGTTATTGCCTTGTGCAGCCTTACCAGGATAGAGGAAAGCAATCTGGCTATTAGTAGTGAGTGCCTTCTTAGAAGCGATATCTCCGTCAAAGCGGCTTTTACCGCCTAATTTCTTATTTGTAATATAGCTATAGTTGTCGGCTTGAAGACCATCATCGCCTACTACATAAGCCAAGATATCATCTTCTCTACCCCATTCAGACTTAATCTTATGGTCAGCATCTTCACTCAGAACACGTGTAGCAGGTTCCTGCTGCAGTGCGTTTGTACCATCAGCAACGAGGCTATAAGTATGGATAGTTGTATTCTCGGCTGTAGAGTTGTCTGCATCGTCATGACAGCTTGTTAGCAGTGGAGCAGCCATCAAGAAGCATGCTACAGGAAATAAGACATTCTTTTTCATTATCTTCATTTCTAATCGTTATAAATAAAATCTTTAGTTATTCCTCTTGTGAAAACCAACTTGGCTGCTCCTTGCTCTTAGCTGTGCTACTTGCAAATGGGTTTGGTATAGAGCCATTACCGCTACCATGTGTTGGGTCACCTCCTTCAATAGGGTTTGTTGTTGTCGCACTAATCACTAAAATGTGTGACTCAGCTTGTACGTTAATACACGTACAAACAGGCTGAAGATAAGATTTCTTCTGTGTCGTTACATTCCTTTTCATAACTTAATATCGTTTTTTTATTTCGCCTAAAAATAGTAGTTACTTATCTTATTTTCTACTAATTTCTTTATATCAATCTACCGTTTCTTAGTTTTCGGTGCAAAGTTAGTACTTTGTACTGATATTAACAAATATTTAGCCAATAATGTTGCACAAGACTATTAATATCCATTTGTAATTGAAAAAAGTTACTGTCTTAGTATTCCATTAACCATCTCTTACAGTTTGTCCTTGCCGAAGCAGTAAGAAGAGGAGGAGAATAATCAGAAGAAACAACAACAACGAGGTGCAATCAAAATAATTTTTCCTGTCATGTCTATCATCCTCATTCTGCTTATAGTACACTAATATCCAAACAGTTATGCAAAATGTTAAATGTGACAGCAAATGATTTTAAAACTATTTTCCTTATTAGTAACCTTCCGATCACCCAACCTCAGCCCCTTTACCTCTCTCTATTGAGCTTTATACCCACCTATGCTTGCGACCGCCCCTCTATATAATAATGTGTAATCAAGGTCCTGCTTGTTTATCTGTTCCCCTACCTTATTTTACTCTTAACTTGTTCCCCTTGTTTACTCCTTAACTTGTCAACTCATTATGTGTCATGTCATCTATATAAATTAAAGTGTTACTACGGCCTCGCCTGTTCATCTGTTACCCTGTCTCCCTTTACCCTTAACTCGTTCTCCTGTCTCCCTTGTCTCCAGCATACAGAGTAACATGTTACTACAGCTTCGACTGTTCATCTGTTACCCTGTCTCGCTTTACCCTTAACTCATTCCCCTGTCTCCCTTGTCTCCAGCATACAGAGTAACATGTTACTACAGCTTCGACTGTTCATCTGTTACCCTGTCTCGCTTTACCCTTAACTCGTTTCCCTGTCTCCTGCCCCTATTCTCCAGTCTTTTTCCCAGTTTTGAAAATTTTAACTGAAAACATTGAGCATTTAATAAAATTATTGTTACCTTTGCATCCGATAACAAAGAAAATGACTATTAGATTAATTTGTATGAGTTTTAGGGTATGGTCGTCTTAGGCGAATAGCTTGAGGTGTCTTATACAAAATCCGCTTATTTATTTAAACACAGTATTAATAAAATGAAGAAAAATGTTTTGAAAGTATTCGTGTCGGCGTTAATGGTGATGGCTGCCGTAATGAATACAGGATGTAGCAACGAAGCCGGTCTTGCAAGCGATGTACAGCAAGAGCAGGTATCAACAGAAGGTACAGAACTTTCATTCAACTTTGATCTTGCTGGCTATGGCAAAGAGCAGTCAGTGGCAACCCGTGGTGTTGCAGGAGAGGCAAAGGGTCGTGTGATTGCCAGCTCTGTATCAAGTTTAGGTGATGGTCTTGAGGCTTACACAGAGGTAGTAGAGGATACGAAGCCTCAGACACGTGCTGGTAACACAGCAGCTCCAGCACAGAACTACACTATTCTTGCTTATAAGGATGGTCAGAAGAAAGGTGAGTGGGTAGGCTCATACGATGGTTCAAAGTTTACGCCTAAGGCAGGTTCTTCTTCTATCCAGGCGTTGCAGCCAGGAACCTATACATTCTTTGTCTTCAGTGATCACTTGGCATACAAGGATGGTAAGATTATCATTGATATCAATAAGGGTTCTGTCAATGCACTCTTTAATAATCAGCAAGTAACAATCCAGGCACAGAAGAAGCAACAAGTTGACTTCCATCTTTTTTCACCATACGCAAGAGTGAGAATGAAGATTAATGGTTTCTCAAGTCAAGCCTTTGAGGGTTCTATCAATGGTGCACTGACGTATCAGGCAGCTGCTCCAACTGATGAAGGCGGTGTTAAAGAAACCTGTACTATTGAACCATCTGTGCCATCAGCTGTTTATGCTAACGTGACAAAGGCTGGTCAGCTTAAATATCAGCATTTTACTAATAATATTGAGGGGCCTCAAGAGAATGGCGTTATAAAGACATCTTACATTATCACTCCAGAAGATGCAGGCGTTTATTTCTTGGCTAAGACACGCTTAAATAAGTTGTCATTCCAGTTTGCTCCAGAGGCTACTGGTACTATCTATAAGAAACCAGTTGCTAATAAGGTGCTTCCTCTTAATCTTAATGATGTAGAGTTGAAGATTGGAACAAGCTATACTATCTCGCAGACTATCTATTATTCTGCTGATTATCTCTTCAATGATGGAACAGTAGGTACATTGGTTCCTAACTTGAAGGCAGGACGCACACCAGTAGCACTTGTCGTTGATAAGACTCGCAGAGTATGTATGGACCTCAATGAAACTGGTGAAAAGCAGTGGGCAATAAGTGTTGGTGTACAATGTAAGCAAAACGAAAATCAGGACGAAAGTGGCTTGAGAGCGACTATTGCAAGATATGATGGTTATGACCAGACATGGGAAAAAGGCGTTACATGGGGAATTCCATTGCCTAACTACTCTTGTAAGGCAGATAAGTGGCAGTGTCCAGCCTTTAACGCTATGAAAGATTTAGGCGAAGTTAATAGTAATAAGTGGTATGTACCTGGTGCTGGTGAGTGGGATTCTGCTCTCAAGTATCTTGGAATAGATGATCCAGCACATGGTTTCGACTTCAGTAGTCAAGAAACAAACGCATGGGGTGGCAGCTTGGGATATCGTCTTCAGGAGGTTCTCTTCTATCAGGCAAATGGAGTTCCATTGACAGGATGGTATTGGGCTGCTAACGATTGGAAAACAGATAATATACATAAAGGTATCACTGTAACAGCAGGTGCTGAAGGTGCACATTTTGGTGGTGCACGTAAAACAGATAGGACCAAAGTTAGACCATTTATCAACTACTAAGCGTAATCCTTACGAGGATACATTAATCAAGAAAGTAGAAACTTAGAATTATATTTTATGAATAAGATCGAAGCAAAGAAAAGCTACTTAAAGCCAAGTGTAGCGTTGGTACACGTTGAGGCGATGAGTATGATCTGTACGAGTGTAGAGCCTAAAACGATAGTGAAAGAAGATTTTGAAGACGGAGGCGAGCACAAGGCAGAGAATGTTGAGTGGTAAAAGGACTTAAAGCAATAGTTCTACCTCTAAGCATCAAAACAATATAGATGTGTTCGTGATGGCTTACCTATAAGCTGCAGAATACGGACTGTTGATTATAATATAATGCGGACGAAACCCATTGGGCGAGTTAAGTATGTGTTGTTCCTTAAAGGAATTATGACACGAAATACTTAATCCCTCCAATGGGTTTCTTTTTGATAGAAGGGGAAAGCTTATTAGCCTAATTAGCCCAATAGCCTTATAAGCCCAATAAGCCTAATTAGCCTTGTTGTGAGTGTTTATATTTGTTAAATATCAATTTTTGTGTAAGTATTTTAAATCTTTAAGTTGTTTGAATGATAGGTGTCATTAGACCAATCTTCTGAAGCATAATGGGAGTAAGTAAAGTGAACAAGAAGTCCCAAATAACCGATGCCTTACTATATAATAAGGTGTAACAAGATGGAATATTGACAATACCTAAAATCAATTGAAACAAAATTAGGAAAATAAATAAATAAAAGTTTAAAA
>QWCI01003840.1_pt1 | contig 13058 bp, 8 predicted proteins | sample 1972541 | NCBI WGS metagenome assembly QWCI01 (sample SAMN09866712, study PRJNA288562) | Human oral metagenome isolate term3_saliva, whole genome shotgun sequencing... | isolation source: mouth | host: Homo sapiens | place: USA: California | reverse complement strand
AACCTAAACTTCATATCACGCATGAAAAGAATCATCAAATCAGTATTTGTTGCTTTATTTCTGGGTGCTGCGAACACACTTTCTGCAGCCGACCCGGTTGACTTTGTGAGCACACTTGTAGGCACACAATCGAGTTATCAGTTGTCAACAGGCAACACGTATCCAGCCATTGCCATGCCATGGGGAATGAATTTCTGGATGCCGCAAACAGGAAAAATGGGCGACGGGTGGACGTATGGCTATCAGGCCAACAAGATTAGAGGACTGAAACAAACGCACCAACCCAGTCCGTGGATAAACGATTACGGCCAATTCGCCCTCATGCCCACAACGGGTAAACCCATTTTTGACGAAGAAGAGCGCGCTTCGTGGTTCTCGCACAAAGCCGAAACGGCCAAACCCTATCATTATAAGGTGTACTTAGCCGACTACGATGTTACGGCAGAGCTTGCTCCCACTGAAAGAGCCTGCCTGCTGCGCTTCACTTTCCCAAAGACCGACTCGGCCAATGTTATCGTCGATGCATTCGACAAGGGTTCGTATGTAAAGGTAATGCCCGACAAACGCACCATCGTGGGCTACACCACAAAAAACAGTGGTGGCGTGCCCGATAACTTTAAAAACTATTTTGTGGTGGTGTTCGACCGCGATTTTGCAACTGTGCGTTTGGCCGATGGCAACAACTTGCTGCCCACTGGCAAACAAGAAGTGCAGGCCAACCACGCTGGCGCCATCGTCACCTTTAGTTGTAAGCGTGGCGAACAGGTGCATGCACGTGTGGCCTCGTCGTTTATTAGCGAGGCGCAAGCCATGCAAAACCTCAACGAATTGGGCAACCACTCGTTAGAAACACTGCTACAAAAGGGCCGACAACGATGGAACGAGGTGTTGGGACGCATCAGCGTGGAAGACAACAACGTGGATAACCTTCGCACTTTCTATTCGTGTCTGTATCGCTCAACGCTTTTCCCCCGCAAATTCTACGAAATTTCGGCCAAAGGCGATACCCTTCATTACAGTCCCTACAACGGCAAGGTGCTTCCAGGAACAATGTTTACCGACACGGGGTTTTGGGATACGTTCCGCAGTTTGTTCCCACTGGTTAACTTGATATACCCTTCTATGGCGCGCGAGATGCAGGAAGGACTGGTTAATGCCTACAAGGAGAGCGGTTTTTTACCCGAATGGGCCAGCCCAGGCCATCGCAATTGCATGGTGGGTAACAACTCTGCCTCGGTGGTTGCCGATGCTTATATAAAAGGAATACGCGGTTACGACATCGAAACACTTTGGCAAGCTGTTAAGAATGGCACCAAAGCAGTGCACCCGCAGGTGGCTTCTACAGGACGTTTAGGTCACGAATATTACAACAAACTGGGCTATGTGCCTTGCGATGTGGGTATTAACGAGAGTGCAGCGCGCACCTTAGAGTATGCTTACGACGACTGGTGTATTGCTCAATTGGGCAAAGCACTGGGCAAACCCAAGAAAGAATGGGCAGTGTACGAAAGTCGAGCAGAAAACTATCGCAACCTTTTCAGTAAAGAATTTAACCTGATGCGCGGACGAAAGAAAAACGGTGAGTGGCAAACGCCCTACAATCCGCTGAAGTGGGGCGATGTGTTTACCGAGGGAAACGGCTGGCATTACACATGGTCGGTGTTTCATAACCCCAACGCTCTCATTGCTTTAATGGGTGGTAATAAGGTTTTCACAGCCATGCTCGACTCTGTTTTTGCCCTTCCGCCAGTGTTCGACGATAGTTATTACGGACAAGTGATACACGAAATACGCGAAATGCAGATTATGAACATGGGTAATTACGCTCATGGCAACCAACCAATACAGCACATGCCCTACCTTTATAATTGGAGTGGCGCAGCTTGGAAGACACAATATTGGGTTCGCGAGGTGATGGATAGACTTTATAGCGCCCAACCCGATGGCTATTGTGGCGACGAGGACAATGGCCAAACCTCGGCATGGTATGTTTTCTCGGCTATGGGCTTCTATCCAGTGTGCCCTGCTAGCAACGAATACGCCATCGGTTCGCCTCTCTTTGCGAAGGTGAAATTGCACCTAGAGAATGGCAAAAACACAGTTATCACCAGCGACAATCCGCAATGGCGATATATTAAGGGCCTAACGGTTAACGCAACACCCAACAAAAGCCATTGGTTAACCCACCAAACGCTTAACGCTGGGGCTAATATTAGCTTCGAAATGAGTGAGAAACCTACAGACAGATAAGGGTGAAACTGAATTAAAAAGACAATATGGCCTACACGTCTATGGTTAACATACGGCGTGTTCAGCAAATACACATTGGCCTTAAGCAAGTGATTCTTGCACTTATAATCCGCAAAACGAAGCGTTACTGAATTTGGAAACGAAGCGTATGCAAAAATAAAACGAAGCGTACCAAGAAAATGCTCTTGGGGTGATACAAAAAAACGGCATTCGGACACCATTAGAATGGTATTCGGATGCCGTTTTATCATGTTTCCACGTGTAGGCCACTATACGTTCAGATCGAACTTCACGCCTTCGTCACCATCGAGCAGGGCGCGGGTGCGGCCGATGTTGTTCTCGTAGACATGGACGTTGCCAAGGAAGAGGGAGATGGACTTCAGGGGCAAATCTATCTGGCGCGACATCAGGTAGAGGTGGTAGATGTCAGAGGGCAGGCCGAGGTTGGCATCGGAGCTGCGCTGGTAGGCGGATATTACCAGCTGCCCATCGTCAATTTGGAACTGCACGAGGCTCAGGCAGGGTGCTTGGTTGCTCTCTGCATCGGTTGAACCCAGGAAGAGGACGTAGTTCTTGCTGGTTCGCTTCTCGCGGTTGATGCGCGCGATGAGAGCGGGCAGCTTCTCGAAATATGTCGGGTAGCTGTTCACAAGGATGCTTCCGCAATAGTCCCACCACGTTATGCCGGCTTCGCGATATTTCGCCACATCGCGCTCGCCCTGCATGAACAGGTTGAGTTCGTTGCGCAGCTTGCGCCGTGCGATGCTGCGGCTTTCGAATATGTCTAGCAGGTCGGCTGGGGTGAGTGTCAACTGCTGGTTGAGCAAATATGTGATGTTGCCCTTCTTGTTTGTCTGGTTGTGGCCGTCAGACAATATCTTATCCAGCAGGCTGTAGTATTTGTTCATCGTTTTCATTTTTCCTATATAACATGATGTCTGTGTAATTGCTGTTGTAGTTCATCGTGGTGTTCACTTCCACGCGGTGCGCGCATTCGAACGGGTTGCGGTTGATGCGGCTCCGCCCTATCCATTCGCACAGCTCGATTATCTGCGACTTGTTCGAAGTGAAGTACACGTAGTCGTGGCCTTGCAGAACGGTGAGCACGTCGAGGTAGTCGGCCAACCGCCACGACATAGTGTACGTGCCGACCTCGGTGGAGAGGTAGGGCGGGTCAACGAGGAAGAGGACATTGGGTTTGTCGCGGTATTCAGCGAAGAGGGCCTTGTAGTCCTTGTGCACGATGGTCAGGCCGTCGAGATAGCCGTCTGCACAATAGTCGTTTCGCCGTACGGTGTTATAGAACGTTTGCTTGACGAGTTCGTCCATATTGTTGGCGTATTTCATTGAGAAGAGGAGCGACGGTGACAGCGTGATGTAGTCGACAAAGCCACATTGCTCCTCTTCTGCGATGATTTCCAATATCCGGTCGCGGTGAGGATGTCGTATCACCTTACCACGGGGCTAGCTGTCTGTGACTTCACGAATGCGAGCCAGCAGCGCATTGGTACGCGGAATGGTGGCAATGCGCCACTGGTAGTTGTCGAAATCGTTATAGACAACCGTGGCGTTCGGCTTCTCACGCTTGGCAACATGCGAGAGCAGGCCAGAACCGCCGAACAGGTCGACTATCGTCACGTCATCGGGGTAGCCCCTCAAAATCTGGCGGAATGCCTTAACGAACTTTCTTTTTTGCCCCATAAACGGCAGGGGTGCTTGTTGATAAATTGTGTGTGTCATTTTTGTTATCCTGAATTTTATTATTACCTTTGTATTGCCAATCACTTATAAACATATAACCGCAGGAGCGTGGACGAGGATATACCCCCGACCACACGCTCCTGCGGTTTGTTATAAGTGATTGGCGTTACTTTAACAATGGTCGGGGGCTTTTTGTCCCCAACCCATGCAGAACTAAGTCTGCAGTTTCTTGTATTCTTCCATCAGTTTTTCAGCTTCCACCTCGCATTCGCGCCGATAAGCCATCAGCCCGTCGAACGCTTGCTTGGCAGCCTTGTCTGTGGGACATGCCATGTATTCGCACAGCAACGCCTCCACCTCCTCTTGGCTGTATTTCAGCCGAACAAGTGAGCCAATGACCTTGCCCTTGCAAAGGCCGCAGGCGAGCAGTTCCAGTGGCTCTTCCCTGTCGAAAGGGAAGAGAAGCATCTTCACAACTCCCTGTTCAATTCTTCTTATTACTATTTCCATTATTGTTGTTTTAAAATTGACAGACAGGAAATACGAAAGGAGCAGGATTCCACTTTGGCCATGAAATCAGTTTCCCATTTACTCCTGCCAATCGTTCAGTGGGCGATATTTCTTGGGAACACTCAAATGAATACTGATATCCGCTACCTTCAATTCGAACCTGTTCTACTAGGCCATAAGAATAGGCCTTTGCAAGAAAATTCTCTGAAGAAGTATAGTCCTTTGAAAGACTATCAAGTATTACCTTCGTTTCAGCTGCGGATGGTAGATACCATTTGTGAGGACCAAACTTGTCTGAGAGAGTTTCATTCTTGAGAACCGCAGGGCTATATGCGTAGCACAGACTGGCTGATACATAATATACATTTATTTGCAACGTTCCATGATACTTCATAGCCAATTGTTTTATGGAAGAATATTCAGTATTCTCTTCAGACATTCTTGGAATTTCCAACTTATAATTGTCGTCCTGGAGAATATCGTTACGTTGGCGAATTATACACAATGTATTATACAATCCATATGGCACCTTGACATTGCGAGAATAACCTAAGATACTTTCGCTAAGTGTCATCCAGTCATCTGCAATATCTTTAGGATAATCGCGTGTCAAGCCTCTCACCAATGAAAGATCACGAGATGGTTCGCTAGCCAATCTGGCCAACTGTCCAAAAATATTGGAAGATAATCCCCAACTTTGGGCCAACGAATTCACCCTTGTCAGCCCCATCATCCTCCGATCCTTGCCGTCAGCCGAAATATAGAAACACACACCAATTGGCGTCTTGTTCTTATTGTTCTTATCGCTCCACGAACCGTCCGTGTAGATGATGTCTCCAATCTGCGGAGCTCGCTTGTAGAAATACACCGTCTCGGTAGCGGTGAGCTGTCGGCCGTCGTACGTACGTTGTCGGGCGAGATTTTCAGCCAAGCAACACCCGCCTCTTGCACATATATGTCGCCCGAAATGGTCACCGAGTTCACAAGTATTCGCTCATACACAATGTGCAGCGGGTTGCGGGGGTTGTCCACGTCGCCCCAGGCCTGCACGTAACGCAGCTTTGCGCGGAAGTCTGGCGTGACCTCATGCAGTGTTATTCGCCCACTAAGTTTGGCTCCAGCCTCGGCCAGCAGGTCAAGCGTGTCAAGCGACGTGAGCGTTTCGTTCAATCCGTCCATCTCTATATCGGTGGGCTTTGCACCGGCAGTATAGATACGCTGCAAGATGTCGAATCCATTAAGCTTACGACAGGCAGAATAGCGGAACTTCTTCACATTGGCCAGCCCGCCCAAATTCAGTCCGCCTGGCTCAAGCGCATCCAATCCACGCAGCGTCAGTTCCTCGATGGTGTCGGGCAGAACCAGGCGCGTGAGCGTGCCATTCTCGGGCATCACCACACCCTTAATGGGCGTACCAGAGAAGTCCACCTCTTGCAATACGCCACTTCCCAACTGAATGACCTTGGCGAGGTTCTTCACGTTGCGGACGATGACGCGCCGGAGCATCACGCTCTTCGACAGGTCGAAGGCTGTGCCGCGTTCGCGCGTGTTGGGTCGCTGCGCAGTATAGTCCATCACCAGTTCCTCAAGGCGGCGTAATAGCGGCATGTTGGCATCGAACTCGAAGTCTCCAAGCCCTTCGAGGCCCGAATACGTTACTTGCCCGCCCACGCGGCGCGTGAACGTCTTGATGTCGGTAATCATGTCGGCGTCGTCAATGTCGAAGGTGGCGTTCTGGGGATTAGTGAACCCGAAGGGGATCAGGGCATAGCCGCCGTCGATGTTTCTTACGGTCGAGAAGTTGTTCGCACCCCACTGTACGCTGGCATACAAGGGCGAATAGTGCTTGATGGCCAGCCCCTTGCCCTGCTCGTACAGGCGCATGCGCAGGTTGTTCACCACGCTTGCGCCACAGCAGAACTTGCTATCCATGTATCGGCTGCGCTTCTCCAGGAAGTATTGCATGAGATTGAGTTTGTCGCCGTAGGCCTTGGTAAAATGCCCAGTGTTGGCGTAGCCCATCGCATCGGCATTGTAGAGATTCTCGCACCATTGTCGCCAGAAGTCGGTGTAGCGACGGAATATGTTGTCGGCCACCAGTCCGTTGTCGCGCATGCTCTTATACATGGCTGCCAGGTCGTCGCTCCAGCACAGCCACACCAGGTCGACAAGTCCCGATAGGCGACCGTTGAACACGGGCGAATATCCCTCGTCCATCTTGGGCAACCATGCGTGGTTGTCGTTGTCGTAGATCTCACCTGCTATGGGCTGCGTCTTGCCCGTGGTGGGGTTAAAGGCATCGTTCCACTCGGCCCAGTACTTGTACATCAGCGCACCCGAATTGTTGAAGAGGCTCTGCGTGTCGGTATCGCGCAAGAAGAGGCGTGCGTGCGCAGTCTTAACGCTGCCGTCGGGATTGAGCTCGATGTCGTCAAAGGCGATGCTCATGTTCTTGTCGAGCGAGTCCATGCCGAGGAAGAACACGCAGAAGACGATGTAGAAGAGCACGTCAGTCTTCACGAGGTAATCGCGGTAGGTGTTGACGAAGCGCGCGCGACGATATGCGGGCGTGTCGCGGTCGTATTTCACACCATTATACGTCACTGGCAGGTCGAGCTGCCTGTATTCGCCGTGTTCGGCCTTATACCGCTCAGGTAGGTGGGGGTTACAGCTCACCACCCAGTTATGGAATCGGCGGATGACAGCCAACTCCCTGTTAGCGGCCTCGATGTCGTCGGTGGCAGACTTCACCTGCCCCAGTTTGTTCTTCTTGTTTGTCGGCGACTTCTTCGGCACACGGGCATAGTACATCGGCCCCGCGCTGTCCGTTCCGTTGCTCTGCCGCACCGTGCCGTCGGCCAGCAGCTCATGCAGCGTCATCTCGCGGTTGAAGAAGTTCACGTTCTCGTCTATCTCCCACACCTGCGCCTTGGTGTGGTCTTTCTTCGGGAAGCCCATGAACGATGCGCTGTACTTGTTGTTGATAAGGTTATATATGGAGAGGAACATGGGCTCTTTCGCCGCCGTGGCCGCCGTCTTGCGGAAGCCGATTTCCGACAGTCCGCTCAGGCTCTTGCGGTATGTCACCTCCTTGCCTTGCATCGCCTGTGCGCGTTGGAACGACGTATAGAGGTCCATGTCGTTACGCGCACAGCCCAGCAAGATCTCCTGGAATAGGTTCATGGCAAGAACGTTGAATATACCTTCTGAACTGGCGAAGTTCACCTTGTGCACCATTTCCTTCTCACCCTCAGCCACGCCGCGCGTGATGCTGTACGAGGTAGAATGTTCATCGCTGTGCCCTGGGTCGAGGGTCAGCGTCACTGGGTCGCCCGAGAACGTCTCGAACACCTCCGCCCAGTTCTTATACGGAAGAGGGTAGCCGTTGCTCGATGTGCCGTCGGCATTGAAGGCGTGCGGACCCACCTTGAATGGGGCACCAGCCCAACCATCGCGCGCCTTGTCCCATTGCGAGTTGATGAATTCCGTTGCGGTGATGGGCACGTTGGGGTTATTCTTGTTGTAAGGCAGGTTCTCAATATCCCACACGGCAATGGGCGTTTCGGGCAGGGCCTTGCGCACCTTATTGTATGATACAATCTCGTCGGGGTTGTGTATGTCGCCCACACTATTGAGAATGTCATTGCGCTTGGCGATGCTCACCTTTCCGAATCGTACGAACCGCCCCTCGCGGTCGGTCACGTCCTCGATGTCGGGCGTGTCGTAAGCATAGTTACCCACCATCTGTGCGAAGTTCAACGCCTTGTCGTACATGCGGATGGAGTACAGCTTCACCTCAGCCTGCGGACTGCCAATCACGAGTTCCTTTGGCGCGCCCTGTTTCCACGATGCCGTGCCGTAGTCGAACATGCGCACGATAACGCCGTTCATGTAGAGGTAGGCCAGGTTCACGTCCTTTTCGGCCACGCTGCCGCCGCCCAGATTGTTGCGCGTGTGTGTGGTGGTGCCGTCGATTACCACGCCCAGGCGCACACGGCTCTGCTCAGGGTAGTAGGTTATCACGTTACCCGTCGCACAGCCTAGCTCAACGCGGTTGGCATATACGCGAAAGCCAGTCCCACCGTCCATGCAGTCGGCGATTACGGCGTTTTCGTCCGAGCAAATGCCGCTCTCGAACTCCAGTTCCACGGTGCGTCCCTGCCTGTTGCCATTCGCCCCGAAGTCCGAACCGAACGGCAGGAAGTCCTTCAGCGTGACGTTCTTGCCTGCGCGGATGGTCATGCCCTGCCCGTCGATAAAGCCGTTGTTGTCGTCTAGCCGGAAGTTGTCCGAACGTACCAGTCGCGCCGTCTGCCGGCCGCGATATGTGGCCACTATGTTCTGCGCGCTTTCGTCGCCGTTAGCCCTGCCACGCATGGGCAGGTACACCTTGCACTCGTCGGCAGGCGCGAGGTCGATGCCAAGCCCCTGTACTTTAATCTTGCACTCAGCCGACACGCCGCCCACTGATATGCGCACCGTCACCTCGGGCAGATATTCTGCCTCGTCGAACGCCACGTTGAGCGTCTGCAGGCCGCTGCCGTGGTCCGGGTTCAGCGTTACCTGCTGGACGGAGAGCTGGCGCACGTTCTGTCCGCCGCCGTACAGCAGCTCGGCCTTCACCGATACGGCCGTACCTGCATCCTCATCGGGCAAGTAGAAGTAGTATGGCAGCCTTGCCACGCTGAACTGGCGCGCCGTGGTGGGGATGCCCTTGCCGAAACAAAGTGCAGCCACGCCACCAGGACCGGAAGAGGCCTTAATATAGGTGGTGGTGATGTCGGGCGTGCGGAGGCCCAGTTCCTTATTCTCGGCCCACAACGTGATGGCGTGCGCGCCGCTGCCATAGCGGTGCTGTTCGTCGATGAAGAACTCGCCCGAAGAGTTGTGGATGCTTTTAGTAAGCGTGTCGGTGCGACCGCCGTCCTGTATGCGGCAATACACCGTAGCCGGCACGCCCTGGCACAGCACGCGCAGCGACCAGCGCGACGTCTGCACCTGGCTCTCGTCGTATGCGGGGTCGAACTCCAGCGTGAGGCTGTATGTGTTGATATTGAAGGTGAATACCTTCTCCGCACCGTGTGCGTTGGTCACGCGCAGCTTCACCTCGTTGGTCTCGGCCGTGAGCAAGTCACCCAATTCGAAGGTGTAGACGTTGGCCGTGGCCGTACCGCTGGCCTTGAGCTGGCGCGTCAGCGCGGGGGCTGCCACGCCGTTCACCTCTACTGTCACCGTGCCGTCTTGCGTGTCGCGGTCGGCGGGGTTGTCGCCCCAATAACAATTGTATGCCAGGCTCACTGCGTTCTGCGCGCCACGCGCCATGTTGGCGGCAGGATAGCGCGTGATGATGGCACGCATAGTGTAACTCTCCACTGGCTTGTTGCTATATAGCGAGAACTCGCCCAGCACGCGGTCGGCGTTTGCCGTGCGGTCGGCAAACCAATCGGCATACGCTTGCTCGTCGCGGAAGAACCGTATCGTCTGCAGCGAGTTCTCGCCGCTCTCTATGTTCACGAAGCCGAACTTTGCGCCGTCGAGCTTCGAGAGGTATTCCTTTAAGAACTCCTCGACGCGTGAGCCTTTATAACCATTCCACGCCGTGGCGAGATCCGTTATCTTCTTGTCTATTCCTTCTGCCATTGTTTATTTCCAGTTTTCGTTGTCAACCCAGTTCTTTTCTCCCAACCACACGCCCGAGCCGAAGCAGCTGCGTATGGCCGTCCACACGAGGCGCGCGCCGCGATATACGGCGGCTATCGCCCTCGCACCGTAATACACGGCCGCCGCTTGATGGTTATTCTTGCGTATCATGCTTATTCTTCTATGAAGTAGCAGCGGTCTGGGTCGAGTTCCCCCGCCTTCCGCTTGCGATTATACTCTTCTTCCGTCAAGAACGCGTGCTTGAATCCCTCAACGCTGCCGATATTGCCCTGCATGTCGCGGATGCTCTGCCTGATGGACGTTAGTTCCCTGTCGCGGGCTGTGGCTTCGTCCGCCACGGCCTTGTTGGTCTCGCGGCGCAAGACTTCGGCCTGTTCGGTAAGGGCTTGTCTGCGACTGTCCGTCTCATTGGCGATGGCGCGTTGCAGGGCGGCGTCGTTGTCGGTTCGCTCGATACGCTCGTTGTTCAGGTCGTCGGCCAAATTTTTTCCTTTCGTGCCGGGGTAGGCCTGACCTTCCGATTCGCCGATGGCCACGCGGTTGAGGTTGCCGATGAGTTTCCATCCCGGGGCGAGGTAAACGTAGATGTTGCCGTTGTCCGGGCTGTCGCCTTCGGCGTGTATGGCCACCAGCTGCCCAGCCTTGAGCGGCTGGTGGTGCGCATCCTCTGGGGCGGTGTCCGCCTCCATCTCGGCCTTGGAGGCGTAAACCTTGCTCACGCGCAAACTTCCCGCCGTCTGTTCCACATCTGCCAACAGGGCGAGCGTGTCGGCGATGAGCCCGCCCACCTCTTCGGGGGTGATGCTGCCCTCCTAGCCCGCCCACCTCTTCGGGGGTGATGCTGCCCTCCTGCGTTTTCTCGCGCAGGGCTTTGGCACGGGCTTGAAGTTCGTATATCGTCGTCGCCATACTTATTCCAATATTTCAAAAATCAGTGAAACAGGGCATTCTATGGGAGAGTCCAGGACATCAGATGCACCTGAAAGTTCTCGCAGATATCTAAGAGAACATTTCCCGTCGTAAAACTCTAAGGCGCATAGGTGTGAGCCATCGTCTCCACCAGTTCCAAAAGTTCCACTCCATTTTCTGTTTAAAAACGAACCAACTTGGGAGTCCACTTCAAAAAGAATTCCTTTTCCGGGCATGGCATCCCATTCACCCTTCAGGCTGCTTATCTTGACCTTTATGCGTGTGGAACCGCCCTGTTTTTGATATTGCACTTGCCCAGTGTATCCATTGAAGAATGTAACAGGAATGTTTTTCCAAGTGTCTATGCCCCCCAGGCCAAGGTTTCTCCGTAAAAGCTCTGTCAACGTCGGGAGTTCGAGAACGTTGTAGGCAACCTTGGCACCATCCTTACTTGTACTTATGTATGCCTGTACTGATTTTCTGCATGGTCTTGTTTGTCCATCCTCAAATTCTCGCTCCTCGTTCTCGGTTTCCTTAATGCAAACATATAAGGGGTCAGACCATGTTTTAACGGTTACCGTTGATTCGGGGAAGTCTATTATTTCACCAGCAACGACAATTGAGCCTGCGTACACTTTTGCCGTCGTCGTCAACTTCTCCTGATCTACGGATAATGGTTTCATATCCAAAGGCTGAAACAAGAATGCGGAGGATTTCCCGCTTATGGCATTTAGGAACTGGCGATTGAAACCAGCGTCGTTGTCTTGCAACAGCTTGATATCGTCCAGGAATATGGGCTGCCCACCCTCATTAAAAACAAGTCTATTCATATTCGTATATCGTTATGGCATAGCGTCGGCCAGCCGGTTTATATCGTTCAACAATGCGTATAATCTCCGCGAGGTGGCGTCCATGATGGCGGTCTTCTTCGGAATTGAGCGACGAGACAAGAAAACTGGGGACAAATATTGTGAAGTTTGGCTTGCTTGGCACTTCGCCGCCCATCCATAACGTCATGCGTGGGTTTAGGAATGTGGGCGGCTTGCCCTCTGCCTGGAAGTATAGGCACGGATGTCGATCGTCAGATTCGGACTCTATGTATATCTGCCTGTTCCGCAAGAAAAATCGGCGGTTGAGCGCGCGTTCGATGTCTTGTACACTGGCCGTAACATCCAGTCTGTCGTCCACCTTCTTGTGATAATCCGTGAAGAGACGGTGCAGATAGGCCAGGGGGATGATGATGATGCGGAGCAGTGCCACCAGCACGCGGCTGCGCAGTATGGGTGGCAGCAGCTGCACGGCCCATCGGGTGAAGTCTACGTCATACCACATATCTTATAGAGTTTTGAAGTCCAATTGCAACGAAACTGCCGCCCACTGCCGTATAGTTGTTTCCCGCCACGGGGCGATAGTCGGCATCGGCGGCCGCCTTGTACAGGCATTCGGCCAACGTCACGTCGACAACGCCCTCTACGCCCTGGATGGCATCAACAAGACGCGTTTTGTTGAACGTTCCGCCATAAGTGATACCGCGCAGGTAGGCATTTATCGAATCTTCAACGGGTCTTGACTCTTCCCCATTCCTTGTTCCGTTCGCACTAAGGATAAGCGGGTCCACCTGCACCGTAGCCCTCACCTGTATGTTGTCGGCAGGCAGCGAACGAATATTGAGCACCACACCCGCAATCTTAACGCGGTTCATATAGTGTTTGAAGGGCGTTAGAACATCGGCAGGAAGCGGTTCGGGCAGCCCGTCCTTGTCGGCAGATGCCAGTATTTGTATGCTCGTGCCGCGGTCGCGCACGGCCACGTAACGCACCAGCCGTTTCTTCTCGTCAATGGCGGGGTAACGCCATTGCGAGGTGGTTTCGTCAAAGGTGAGGGCATCGCCGTACTGGAACTGCCGGGCAACCTTATAGTACCACGGCACGCTGGCCACCACGGCGCGGCTTATCTTCTCGTCCACGTCCAGCCGATGGCGGTCGAATAATGCCTCCATCACGTGGCAGCAGGCAGCCACGATGAAG
>QWCI01000770.1_pt1 | contig 13073 bp, 11 predicted proteins | sample 1972541 | NCBI WGS metagenome assembly QWCI01 (sample SAMN09866712, study PRJNA288562) | Human oral metagenome isolate term3_saliva, whole genome shotgun sequencing... | isolation source: mouth | host: Homo sapiens | place: USA: California | reverse complement strand
ATGAAAGTCACTAAAAGTAATAAAATTTACTGACTTTAAAATTTAAAATACTAAACAAATATAACTAAATATTTTGTCCAATTTTTTGGGTTCAGTACCGCTTTGGCAGGCTAAGATGGTTATTTAAAACTATTTTTACAAGCCACCGTCTTTAAAACGGCTCTCTCTTTTATACTTTTATTTTAGCATAAATAGAATATCAAAGCAATAAATTTTAGTCAAGCACACTATTGATATTAGGTAATTGTTATATATTGTTTCTAAATGATATATAATAAGGTATAACCTTCTTATATCCTTTTTGGAAGGATAGTAAGAAGGTTATTTTGTTTTTTATGTAGTGGGGGTATCATTTTTGATAGCGATGCTTTAAAGGGGAGTGTATATTATTTCGTTAGAGATATATTGATTACCTGTAAATTTAGATTTCGATTCATTACTGAATTTAATGTTGATATTTCCTGTTATCATATCAGCGATACTTCGATCGTTATTCCCCCATAGATGAGAGTAGTGTTTCAAAGTTATCTCAGGACTAGAGTGGCCTAATCTTTTAGATATTACTAGTATATCAGCGTTATGTTCATTAATTAAATAGCTAGCGTGACTATGTCTAAGTCCTTTAGCTTGGATTTTGTGAACACCAGCTAATTTAGAATATTTATTAATTATTCTGCCAACAATACATCTATGCAAGGGAGTACCATCATAACTCATTATAAATGAGCTATTAGTTAGTTTATGTTGCCTATTTTTCCACTCTTTTAATATTTTTATAGTATCGTCATCTAGTGAGATGATACGCTTGCTGTTTTCAGTTTTAAGAGTAAGGCTTCTAGTATATTCTTTTTTAGACTTCATATCAAGATTATAATGGACTCTTAATGTTTTCTTTGAAAAATCAATATCAGACCAGTATAGTGCCAGTCCTTCAGGACCCTGATACCTGTTACATAGTATAACCATAACATTGTAAAGTGCAGGTGTTCTAAGTAATCTGACTTATTAAATGTTGATATGACTTTTTCAAATTCAGATTTAGTCCAGTAAGGTATATTGTGTTTCCCCTTAGGAATTGCACGAGTTCTTTTTGATATATTTTCATTTAAGAATTGTCTATATACAGCATAATCTAGAGACTTTCTAAATGCACCATATAATAGGGAACAATAAGCTTGAGAATGCCCACTGTGATTTAGTAAATATATTCTAAAATTTTCACAGTCTGCAAGACTAATATCACGAAGTTTTTTAGTCTTGAATCTATCTATAAAGATAGGGAAAACAGTCTTTCTATTATTCCAAGTACTTTTACTTACGGATGCTTTATAGTATGGTAGGTAGACACTATTCATGAATTGTTCATATGTCATGTTATAATTATGTGCACCACCCCTTGTCTTTTTAAACTCAGCTTTTACCGCTACCAACGTATCATGACACGATTTAGCTGATTTGAAAGGTAAGCCGTGAGAGTCACGACTTCCTTTCTTTTGAATTCTTTTACCAGTTATTTGGTCTACACCTAATTCTACGTTGTAAAAGAAATAACCAGTTTTCTCATTTTTGTATACTCCGGCGTATTTTGTTGTAGCCATTATACTATGTCCTCCTTAGTAGTAAATTTTAGTCCTAGAATCTCTTCCACTATTTCTCTCGGTACTGTACCGATACGATTATTCGCATACAACGTTAAACCTCTGTTAACTAATTGTATTTTTGCTTGTTTTATTATTGAACGAGCTGTGTGTCTAGGGAATCCTAGATTCACGATGTCTTTATAGTTTACCGTAACCATAATTTTTTTCCTCCTTATATATGTTAGTATAATTAATTTCATAAACTTTCCTTATTATTTTAAGGTAAATCTAAATCGTCAACCGACTCCGATTCAAAGCTATCGAACGCAGAAGTGTTTTTAGTTTTAATGAAATCTTCAGTATCTCTACCAATATCATTAATAATCAAGTTGTAATCTTCTAATGGTACTTCAACTTTATAGCATTTTTCTCTCGTTTTTGCTACATAGATACGTGATGCCTTTCTCTTTTTATCAGACCCATTAATAATAATTCCTTCATTAATTAATCTGTTAATAGCTAACTTCACATCCTCAATTCTTAACTCTCTTTGTAAAAATTTTTCAAATTCACCAGTAAATATATAAGCATATGCAGATAGGCTATCTTTTTTTATGATGCCTATTTTTCCGAAAGATCGAACAGTGGCTGTATCATAATAGAACTTAGTAGCATTTTTGTGAACAAATTCTATTATTCTTTCATATGCACCTTCAGGTATTCCTTTTCTGTTCGGTATTTCTTTTTCTTCTAGTTTAATAAATAATTGAAGTATTTTTTCTTCATCAAGTTGAATATTCAATAACTCCTTTATTAATGTTGCACTAGCAAGAATAGTTGCATAGGGAATACTTATTCTATCTCTATACTCTGATTCTGGGATTTCAGTAACTATTTTGTCTTTTGCTTTTAGGAAATGGTCTAAAATCAGTTGATTCCCCCTCTCATGCGCAAATAAACATTCCATAAATTTATTAGCAAGTATACCATAGTTTTCGTTTACTACTTTTTTTATACTATTAGAACTACTGGCATCTTTTGTCCAAGGCTCATCTAAATCTATTTCAATTAGTCTCATCCTTAATCCAGGATTATCTTTTAGTCTAGAACGAAATCCAATTTCAGATGAGCATATTATAGCCGTATTGAAAGTCTTTTGTTCTTTTAGTGTTGAATCAGAGTTTAATCTATATTTAGATTTTCCTCCTGCCATTTGATAGACTAATGAAGTCATATCATTTATAGCACTACTAGACAGTTCATCTATAACAGTGGCTACGCCATAGTTATTTGATAACATACTTAATAATGCGTTAGATGTTGCATTAAATGTCTTTAAGTTATCTATAGGATTACCATAGATGCTCTGTATAAAGTGTAATGCAGTAGTTTTCCCTGTTGAACTTCTACCCATTAAATTTATCATTAGCGAACCAATATCTGGTAAGTTATTTTTAGCTAGGTATCCTAGTACGACGGGTGTGAAACCAATAGCTAATGCAATTTCCATATTAGTACCTATTATTTCGGTATTAACTAGATTTATTACATTTTCATAGTTTCCAGAGGGAGATAACTTGAAGATACTATCTTTGTTGAGTATACTTGCATTATCGTCGCCATAACTATTACTAAGATTATAAACAAGTTTGTCATACTTAACCCATCCTACATAACTATGGATAGCACTGATTTTAGCTTTATGAGCCTGAAGTTGCAGGTAAGTAAGAAGTTTGTATTCATTATTGACCATTACTCCTTTTTTCGCCAAAATGCTACGCAAACATAAGGCGTTAAGCTCATTACCTTTCAAGTAAAAAGTGTTTTTAGTCTGTCCTATGCTAAGTGACTGTATTTCATAATCAAATTCTTCTAAGTCTTTATTGTATATAACATTACTAATAAAAATCGGATTAGAAGAAATTTGATACATACCCTTTTCCTTATCTTCAACTATGACACCTGTTTGATCTAGAGTGTAGTTGGAGAGTTGATATTTCTTTCCGTTTTTAATACCGTCTAGAGTGGGATGCTTGTAGGCTTCTATAACTTCTGTAATGAGTAATTCCTTAGAACAAGGATATTTTTTATTAAAAGTATTAATGTTTTGGTGCTCACAACTTGCGTGATGGCACCCGAAATAACATTTGTTATTTTCTTTTACTATGAAATAGTATCCTTTATCTGCATTATGATGATCTCTCATTGGACATCTATCAAACTTATACAGACAAGCTCCATCTAAATCTTTTATCTTTTCAACAGTTAGATTGTGAGAAGATAGCCATTCCATAGGATTTTTTACAAGTAGGTACGGTTTACGAGTCATCGTATTATCAAAGTCTATGTCTTCAACTTTGTTTTTACTAATTATACTTTTTATAATATTGAAGTCATTAGTATTACCGTCTGCTTTATCATATAGAAACTTAGATATTCTACAATATTCAGGTCCATTTTGTATCCCTTTGGTGTTAAGTGTACCGTATAATCTAGTTATTCTAGCTGGATTATGTACACTTTTATCTACATGAGCTCCTTTTGAAGAAAACTTGCTATCTAAGTGGTATAGTAGCTCTTTAATGATTCTACTGTTCTCTTTAGTACATTCAATATCAATAGGTATCAGGGCATGGAACCCATTTCCAGAATCAAATGTATAATAATATTGGATATTATTATCTTCCAAATACTGAAGACATTTATCAAATACCTTTTTCGCTTCTTCTTTTTGTTTATTGGTAGAAGCAGTCCCACTTGGACGTACTGGATCTATATCCAGTAAAATAAATTTGATTCTTTCAATATCATTATCACTTACTGCTTCTTTATTACTTATGCTGAAATAATTGAATGTAATGTAAGTATTTGCTTCGCTATTGATTGATTCAATATATTTTAGTATATTTTTCGATTCGTTTGTAGGGAATATGGAATTAGTTGGTCTTCCTCCTCCAATACTACGGATATTAATTTTATCCACTTTGTGGTTATTTAGTATACTTAATGTTTTTTGTATACTTTCTTTGTGTATATTGTTCATCCTTGGTGAACCTCCTGATTTTACTAAATTATTTTTTAGATTACTTTTGTTCCCTATACACCCTAGTATATTTTTGAGGAGTACTACCATATTAAATTTAATATTTCAGATAGTTCCCTATATTTATATGGGTTACTTGGGTTACCCATATAACCCATTATATTGAAAAGCACTGTTACATAAAATTTAATTATTATTTTAGTCTACTGCTTTTTTAATGACCTGGGTTACTTAGGTTAACTAGGTAATCTATTAATTTTTGTAAGAGCATCTTATGCGTCTTACAATGTATAGTATAGAGGATTGATAGGAATAAATCATCGGAGTAAACGTACTAAAATATACTAAAAAAAATTAAAACTTAAGTACGATTAATAAAATTATAAAAAAATACATACAAGTATTATACTATCAATGAATAATACTTGTATATATTTATAATATTGATTTTACAAATGGAAATAATCCAAGGTGAGTTTTTATTAATTTCTTATCGATATCGTTTATTAATTCTAGATAAATGGTCTCAATTTCAGGATTAATGATTACGAGTGAATCGTAAATAGAATATTGCTCTAGATTAAATAACTCAATGAATGAAAGTAGTGTAGTAGTTGCGTTGTTCGAATTTTTTAGTTTCTTTTTCAATTTTTCTTGTAGAGTAGAAAGATTAGCAGTAGTTATATTTTCTTCAGAAAGAAATTTAACTATACTTTTAGTAGAAAGATCTTTAAGGGTGTCTTGTTTAGTGTATAAATATTTTAGTTTTTGAGATATACTTTTCATATGTGAGGAAGCTATTTTTATATATGAATTCAATTTAGAGTTAAGTTTTTTTCTTGAATTAGTATTTTCAGTTAATAAGAGAATATTTAATATTCTAGATGATGCATTTAATGAATTTATACTGTTTTTTATGTGTTCACGTAATGAATTTATTTTTGTTCTTGTATCCGATTTTATGTTAGTAGGGAAAAATTTTTTTAATTCTGATCGTAAATCTTTTAGTAAAAATATACAGTAATTTATTTCTTCTATATATTTTAATGTGATTGCTATTGTATCAGTATTACTATAAATATCTTTGCCTTTGTCTTTATCTGAATTATCATCTTTAGTATATTTTTTTATATGAGAGTATATATTTTCAAATGTATTATCAATATTAATTATTCTTACATCAAACTTATTCTTAAGGTGAATATAGGAGTAATCATCTTTTACAGTTTTAAAAGTATTTTTTTTGTAATTATCCCCCTGAAACTTATTTTTAAAGAGATTACATACAATTGTTAACATAAGTGAAATATCACTCTCAGTGAAATCAGAATAATAGTCTTTTATATCTATGCTATTTTCATATTCAAGGGTAATATCCTTTGTAAATATAGACTCATTAACATTTTCAATTGAGGAAAATAAATATGAATTGTGCTCAAGCAAGTTCATAAAATTTTCAGAAGTAGTTTTTAAATGTAGCTTTTCTAGCCTTTTACAGTAGTATTTTAAGGCAAGATTATATTCTTCGATTAATTCGTTTATAAAATTATGCTTTAAAATACTCGGTCTTCTTATTAGTTGTATAGCTTTCAGAAGAATATATAGAAACAAGTCATCGATATATAATTGATGTATATTGTAGTCTTTGTTTTTCACAAAGTCAAAGTTATCTTCTGTAGCGATTAGATTAGTATGGAGATTATTTATATGAAAGAACGAGGACATAATATAGACTAGGAAAGATATTCTTTTATCTTCTATTTTAAATTCTGATGTTTTATATAGTGTAAAATCTTCACAGTCTAATATGGATTTATTAGATTCTTCATATTTTTTTACAAAATCTAAGTCTAATACATCTAAATATGAATTATGTATATATATTGTGTATAATGATTTGTCGATTCTATTACTTAACAAATCTAATCTTTTTTGCGATTGATTTAAAAGTCCGATGTAACATTTTTTCTCATACTTATTTTCTTCAACTTTTGTATTTCTTTCGTTTACATAAATAATATAGTTTTTAAAAAATTTCCAATCTGTAGTATATGTTTTTTCCTTATTATTCATCATTTTCCTCCATACATTTAATCAAATTATATCACATAAACTCCCATTTTGCTCGTACTTTAGGTGCTAATGGATGGAAGTTATCTTGTTTATTACTATCAGTAAGGAAGAGAATTTTTTTTCTTAGTTTATTCTTTGTTAGTAATTCGATAATTGAGTTTAGTCTATTTTGTACTAATTTATTTGTCTTAGGAAGTGAGCCACAGGCAATTATAATGTTATCAGAAATTTTAGCACATTTTAGTATATAATTATCATTAACTTTAGTATCTTGCTTTCCAAACTCCCGTTCTCCCGTTGAAATCTTAGAATATAGGTTAACACTATAGAATCCGCCAAAACCACATTTAAATACGTTATTAGTAATAAATGTAGTTGTAGAATCATTTATAATAAGGTCGCTAGTACTCGGATAAAGAGTAATAATAGTCGCTATTGGTTTCTCTATATCCCAAATCTTTTTTAATATGTATCTTTCTTTTTTGTCATCCGACATAAATATTTCGATTTGAATATTTGATGTTAGTATTTTTGTCATTTTATAGTCCTCTCTATGCTGTTCTTTTTTTGTATAGTTTAATTATTATTACGGTAATTTCATATATGGCTTTTAGCCAATCTAATATACCAATTTCCTTTTTTGAATTGTTTTTATTCATATTTGTAATACACCAACCTTTCATTTTTAAGTATTCCAGTTAAGAGTTTCTTAGTGCAGTCTGAATTATAAAATACATAGATAGTAATGTCATTGTAATAGAAAAAGATAATTAGATATGAAGCGGAAGTCATTACATTATAAAAATTAGTAGGTAATAACTCTGAATCTAGTTCATCTGTGCCTAATAGATAGCTCTCAGATGTTAAATAGTCCTCTTTAATATTTAGATTTAGCTGTTCTTGTAATAAATGAGAAATTTGAGTATTGTCTACCATAATGTACCTCCCCAGTTATTATTGTCTTTTCTGAGTGATAGGTAGTCTGTATCACTTACAATTATATAATCTAATACATTAATACCTAATAATTCTCCAGCTTTTATTAACGCTTTAGTTATCTTAATATCTTCATTACTAGGTTTTAAATTACCAGATACATGGTTGTGACTAACGATTATTGAACTTGAATTAGCGAGTATAGCACCTTTAAATATTTCTCTAAAGTGAACAGGTGAGTAATCTAATACTCCAATGTGGCAAATTTCACAGTAAGTTGGTTTATTTTTCACATTCATACCAATAACTGCAAATACTTCTCTATCGAACTTGCCTATGTAGTCAATAAAAAACTCTCCAGAAATATCAGGAGAGGAGAAGGTAGTATTATTATTGATATGTATTTCTTTTAATATTTCTTGCTTAAGTTGTACAACTTGTATTTTTGTCATTGTTTTTGTATGCTCCTTTTTATAAAAAAGTAAAAAAACCTAATTAGCTTCTATGCCAATTAGGTTTTTTGAATTATTTAATTAGTTCTTTTTTAGTTTTCTACTGATTAGAGCTAAGCTTAGTAGTGTTGCTCCTAAAAGTACAGTAGATGATGAAGATGCTCCAGTTCTAGGTAGTATTTTATTTTGATTAGATTCTGAAGGTTTAATATCAGTTAAGTTTCTTCTATTATCTTTATTTTTATTGTATTCCTCACTTGTATTAGTTGAAGGAGTTGGAATATTATTCTTAATACTAGCTATTGCAAATTTACTAAAATGATTAATAGTAAATTCTATGTTGTCATTAGTTATAGTAAGATTATTTTTCTCTTTTGTTAGCTCTTCTAACTCACCGTTATCTTTAACATGATAAACAAGGATTTCATTTCCTTTCTCATTATTTAATAGGGCAATACGAACGGTTCTATTAGCATTAGTGCTATATTTTTTACCTTCTTTTTCAAGTGTTAAGTCTACAACTCTAAGATTAGTTATATCTGTTGTAGATGTTATTGAATTATTTTCGTTAGTAATTTTTTCTTTTACTTCATTTAATGTAGTAGGATTAGTTACTTCGTCTGTAACTAGTTTTACACCTGTTTCTGCTGTCGCTAATGTAACAGAAATATCGTTATTAATATTTTCTAGTGTGATATTAGCTAGTGTAGGTTTTGAATTGTCGATAGTAGGTTTATCAGCAGGTGCTACTATATTAGGTTTGCTATCATTAGTACCAGAATTAGTAGGTTTATCAGCAGGTGCTACTGTATTAGGTTTGCTGTCACCAGTACTAGAATTAACAGGTCTATCAGTAGGAGTTACTGTATTAGGTTTGCTGTCACTAGTGCTAGAATTAATAGGTTTATCAGTAGGAGCTACTATATTAGGGTTACTATCGTTGGTACTAGAATTAGCAGGTTTATCAGTAGGAGCTACTATATTAGGTTTACTGTTATTAGTACTAGAACTAATAGGTTTATTGGTATTATTTGGAAGTTCAGGAGTTTTAGTAGTTGAAACTTTCGTTCCATGTCTAACAACTTTATCAACTTTTTCTTTAGTAACCTTTTCTTCAACTTTAGGGTTATCTTGACGAACGCCATTAATAACAGTGTAAGTAGTAGTGATTTCTTTAGTACCATTAATACCTTCAGTTTCAGTAACTTCAGTACCTTTATCTAGTGTGTTATCATCTTTATAAATAGTTTCAAAAGGAATATCTGCATTTTCAGTTTTTGAATCAAATGTAGGTTCACTTTCTTTCTTTTTACGAAGTTCTTCGTTTTTAGCGACTGCTTCTTTATAAGCATCAAATTCTTTTATTGATTCAAGTATATACTCACTATTCTTTAAGATTTTATCTTTAGTGAAAAATCCTATCCTATATTCCAATTCTCCTGCTCCAGCAAATCCGAATCCAGGTTTTTGTGCAAATAATTTTTCTTTATATAGTTTTTTATCTTCATCTGTTAGATAAGAAAGTTTATTGATTAATATTGATACGTCCATTTTATATAGAGTCTCATAGTCTAATGATGGAGTATCTTGGTTAATTGGTGATTTATATTTATTGATGAATTCATCGAAGAATGCTTCTTTTTCTTCTGATGATAGGTCTTTACTCTCATTTATGGCTAATGCAGAAGATATAATATCAGAAAAAGTATTATAATTTTCTTGAGCGAGAGTATTAAGTATCTCTCTTAAGCGTGTTTTTTGTTTATCATTTAGATTAGATGATTCTATTATATCATTTTCCAGTACCTTACCTATGATAGTAGATAAGTCAGCTCTTAAATCAGCTTCTAAAATTTCATTTATATATCTCTCTTTTTCATTATTATTAAGAGTTTTTATTGAGTTAATTTGTTTAATAGCAGAAGCTTTGTGAGAAAGTGAATATATATCTTCCTCAGTAGCATTAATAATATCGGCTCTTAATTTTTCAAGATTAGGATAAGTTAAACCTTTTAGAAAATCGTAAGCTATAACTTTTTTATTTGATAAACTAAGTTCATATTCAGGAGTAGTTTTATTCTCTTTTGGTGTAGATTCATTGTTAATATTATTTTTAATTTCGTATTGTTCATTTAATGAACGGATAACAGAGAGAAGGTGATAGAGTCTACTATGCCTATTAATACCATCATTATTCTCTATGGAATCCACTAGCTCTTTAGCTAATGATTCTTTTTTACTTTCTGAAATATCACTATTTTTCGATAACTTTTCAAGAGTGTCAAAAGAATAGGTTAATACATTTATATCTTCAAAATCACTCATTTCATTAGCATAATTAATAATTTTTGATTTTAAACCGTTTGATAAGAATTCAGCATCATAAACTCTCTTAGTTAATTTTTTGCGTGCTTGTTCTATTTTTACTCTATGAATGAACTCACCTATTTCTCTCTCAACATCATAATCTCCAATGGAAGCAGATGTGATAATTTCTGTCTTATATTTAGCAAAAATTTCTTTGTCTAAATCTTTTATTTTATGTAGCTCATTTAGTATTATTGCTTTATTTCTCATTTGCTTATTACTTTCAATAGTTAAATTTAATTCTTTTAAATCCTCTTGAGTTAAGTTTTTCAAATTTGAAATAAATAAATTTAGTTCATTAGGGAGTTGAGCTTTAAAATTTTGTAAAATAGTATCTATTTCATTTTTTGTTTGAGCATTATTTATTCTACTTTTATATTCAGAAACTAGTGCAGTTTCTGCTCCGTGCTCACTAAAATTATATTTTTGAATTTTTAGAATAGCTCTCTTTTTTTCTGCTTCTATTTCAGATAGTCTTAGCACTTTAACATAATAAGATTTTAGAATATTACTTATTTCTTCTTTAGTCTTAGCTTCTTTTATAGGATTTCTCCAACTAAATTCAAAAGCTTCCAAAGGCATACTGAGGTTGTAACCTATTTCTGTCAAAGCCTCTTCTTTCGCTTGCTCTAGTGTTGTTCCACTTGTTTCTGAGTTACTCACATTTCCTACTATTTCACTTGAATTATTATCAACAGCTGATGCTGAACTTAGTGTTCCAGCAGTTGATAATCCAATTGCTACTGAGACTGTACCTACCGCTAATTTTCTTATTGAAAATTTTTTATTTGTCATTAAATTTCTCCTTTTTGTTCGTTAAGGTTATTATCAATTACAATGCGATTGATATGACGCATAGAGTAGCCATATTTTCTAGCTAGGTCTTTTACATTAGAACCATTGTACTCGTTTTTTATTATATTCTCTAAACCTGTTTTTGTAAATAGCTTCATGGGAAAGTTGATATTCATTCCTCTAAAGTATCTGTATATTTTTATGGTATTATCTTCTCCGACAAGGTTTGCTATATCAGCATAGACAGAGTGCCAATTATCAGAGGTATTATGTGAATTAATTTTGTCCTTCATGCAAAGTCGCTCCTCTCTTCATGATTTTATTATACATAAAATATTTTGATAAGTTTAGATACAAAAATTATAGAAAATAACAAGGACAAAATAACGTTAAAATGTCCATGTAAAACTAAACTATCAAAGTTATAATATATAAATAAGATATGATATTAATCATGAATTTTGAGAGATGCGTTTTTGTATTTCATATACAGTTGATTTTGCTATTCCTACATGTTTTGCAATTGATTGAACAGGTTTTTTCTCTTGGAGCATAGATACTACACTTTCATATATGAATCTATCTTGAGAGTTTTTAGCATTTGCATGGTATTTAAGGGGACGTCCATTATATACACCACGTTTCTTGGCTTGTTCTATTCCTTGACGTTGTCTTTCGAGTATCTTTTCACGTTCATTTTGTGCAATATATCCAAGTAGAGAAAGTAGTATGTCGAACATAGCGATGTCTAAGGTGGAGTTACCAGTATTAAAATTAAGGAAAGGAGCATCTACTATTGTTAGAGTAGCTCCTTTATCTTTTATTATTTGTATTATTTCTTTTAAATCTTTGTAATTTCTGCTGAGTCTATCAAGTGAGGCTATGACAATTTCATCATTTGTACGAATAGAATTTAGCATATCATTTAAAATAGGTCTATTTGTATCTTTTCCACTTTCTTGTTCACTGAATAGTAATTCAACATTATTGTCTTTCATAATTTGTTTTTGTCTATCTAGGTTTTGGTCAATGGTTGACGTTCGTATATATCCAATTTTCATTTTTTTACCTCCTGAAGTTTAGTTTTTAGACATGTATAACGGACATTTTGGTCGTTGATTTAATAGGGGTGAACTTTGTTCAATATGGGTTTACCCATAGTAGTCAATTTGGGCGAAAAAATAGTCGTAACCTTAAATTTAAGGTTACGACTATTTTAGTAGTATTCATTCTTTATTCTGTTTAACTTACATACATTGTAAATTTTACTCTTTGGCAGGGGAGTTGGCAGGGTACTTTATGCCTAAAAGTTTATTTTGATTAATTTTTTTGAAAGAAAAAGCCTTAAAAATCAAGGCTTTTATCTATATATTTTACTATAATATTATTCCCATTCTATTGTTGCCGGAGGCTTACTTGTAATATCGTAGACTACGCGGTTAACGTGAGTAACTTCGTTTACGATACGAGCTGAGATTTCTTCAAGTACTTCAAATGGAATGTGAGCCCAACTTGCTGTCATACCGTCGATACTTGTTACGGCGCGAACTGCAACTGTGTAATCATATGTACGGACATCTCCCATAACTCCTACTGAGCGAATATCTGGAAGACATGTGAAGTATTGCCAGATTTCTCCTTCTAATCCACGTTTAGCGATAACATCACGTAAGATGAAGTCACTGTCACGAACGATTTGAAGTTTTTCTTCTGTTACTTCTCCAAGAACACGGATACCAAGTCCTGGTCCTGGGAATGGTTGACGCCAAACGATTTCGTGAGGAAGACCAAGAGCTTCACCTAATGCACGAACCTCATCTTTGAATA
>QWCI01000769.1_pt1 | contig 13076 bp, 10 predicted proteins | sample 1972541 | NCBI WGS metagenome assembly QWCI01 (sample SAMN09866712, study PRJNA288562) | Human oral metagenome isolate term3_saliva, whole genome shotgun sequencing... | isolation source: mouth | host: Homo sapiens | place: USA: California | reverse complement strand
TGAGGCGCTGATGCGTGCCGTTTCTGCCGCACAGAAGTTATACCTCAATAATAGAGCGACCTATCTTGAGGTGATCGACAGTGAACGCGGGCAGTTGGATTGCAAGATGGAACTAATTGACACTAAATTGCAACAGCTTTCGACGCTGATCGACATGTACCGTGGCTTCTTTTAGCGAACGTCATCCTAAATAACCTGAGTTCGGTCTAAGGAATCCACCTTTCACGTACTATGGTCGGCGGGATGCTTTTTAGGGGAGATGTTTAGACCGAACTTAGGTCAGCATGTGAAGTCTGCAGCGTCTAAACTTTTCGCGAACCGCAATCAACCGAAATCAGCACGCTGATCTCCTTGGTTTCCTCGTTCGTAGGCGGCACCCTTGCCGACAAGCCTTTTGAAGTGGTGCAAACGGTTGTTGCACAGTGAATTGCATGCTGAACGAATAGAGGGTCGGGTAGCTTCGATAATGCCTCGTCGCGGTCGCGTGAAGACGCGCCGCGCGCCGGAAAGTAGCGCTTTTTTGTCTGTCCAGATAGGTTCGGATATGGCAAAGTCGCGCCGGTTCAGTAAGTCAAAGAGCGTTTGCGCCGGTTGGTCGGGAAAAGGATCTCGACTTTGCGCTATATGGACGCCGCAGTGCGGCGGAATGAAGGGAAATTGTGTTTTATCAAGCGCAAAAGTAGAGATTTAGTTTCGAACTGTCGAATATTTCGCGAGAAAAATGTTTCGTTTTTTGAGAATAGGGAGAGAACAAACAAAAACTTGTGGACTTTCTTTCGAAACGCCCCTTCTTTTTTCTTCTTCCTCCCCGCTTTTTTTGAAAAGACGCCCATCCCTTCGCTCACGGTCTCACCCACTGTTTTCTCATCCGCACAGCCTTACGCGCGAACGGACACGCCCCTGCGCATCGCGCACTCAGCAAGTTCGAAATTCTTGCCTTCACCCTTCACCTTCACCCGCAATTCGTTGATACTGTGTGTATTGTGCGTGAAGGAAATGCTCTTTTTTTGCCTTCACCGGTGAAGGAAAAAGGGGTGAAACCTTCACCCGCAAGTCACTGTTTCATAGATTCTTACAGTCATATGGTGAAGAGGTGAAGGCAAAAAACGAAAAACAGCGGACGCGCGCGCTACGCGTGCGCGTTGGGGGCAGAAGTGGGAGGCCGGTACACTTTTGAGAAAGGGTTTCCGGTAGTTGAGGCCTCACTCCAAATGTCGGACGAACCTTATTTTTAGAGAAGAGGCTTAGACCGAACTCAGGTATTCAAGCAACTTTTCGCTCAGAGCGGCGATTTTTTCGCCTTCCGTCATCGTTGATTCGAGGGTTTCGCGAATATCCGTAGTTTGTGTGTTTGAAATCTTGGGGACTTTCTTCGGAAGTCTACCACTTTTGCGGCGGAGGAGAGCGAGGCGGCAAAAGAAAAGTTTTTTTCGCGCGGCAGATTTGGCATAATGCAGTCGAATGCTTATATTTGCGGTCTAAATCATTCGTCTATGCAGCAACTTCTACGCTATCTGTTTTCTCTGCTCTGTGTCGTCGCTCTCTCGAGCGTCGGTGCTTTGCGCGCGGCCGATGTGGTTGCCGCTGCTCCCTCGTCGGAGTCGCCGGCATTTGTTGCACCGTCCGAAGTTTCGATCTCGCTGCGCGGCAATCAGTTGCGCGTGACCAACGCCGATGGACAGACGGTGGAAGTCTATAACATCACCGGGGTGAAAGTATTTGTGCATCGCGTCGAAGGCGACGATCGCACGTTCACACTCAGTGCCGAGCGCGGTATTTACATCGTCAAGGTCGGTAAGGTCGTACGGCGCGTGACGCTCCTCTGAGGCGCGTCGTTGCCGAGCGTCGCAGGCTGTGCCGCCCGCGATGCGCGGAGCCCCGTTGCCCAATGTAAGGCAACGGGGCTTCGTGGCGCTAAGCTGTGTATTTTCTTTTTATTGAGTATGGGATTCCCGATGCCCGCTATATTCGAAGTAGGGACTAATTAAATTCTATTTTTTATGGATCATCGTGTTAGAAAAATCGGTGTGTTTTATGACGGTAGTTATGTATTCCAAGTGCGCAATTATTATAAGCGTGTGCATGAGCGCCATGGCATTTTGGATTTCAATGGACTGCATACGTTCGTGAAGCAGGAGATTGCCCGCATCGAGGGCTTGTCGGAGCAGGAATTGAGCATGTGTAAAATTGTGGATGCGCATTTCTTTCAAGGTCGCCGCTCGGCTCACAATTCCGATGCCGAGGCGTTGAGAGGCGAACGGGCTTTCGACGAAATGCTCAGCCGCATGGGCGTGACCACGCACTACCTGCCGTTGAAGAAACGCGGCTCTTTCGAAATGGAAAAGGGCATCGATGTGTGGTTGGCCTTGGAGGCGCTCGAGCAGTCGTACTACAAGCACTATGACTTTGTGGTGCTTTTGGCGGGCGACGGCGACTATCTGCCGCTGCTGCGCAAACTCAACGCGTTCGGCATTCGGGTGATGTTGCTCTTCTGGGAATTTGAATATCAGGACGACCGGGGCGGGGTGCGCTATACCTCGGCTTCCGATGCGTTGAAGAACGAAGCCACCTATCCGATGGATATGGTGCAGGTATGCGACAGTCCAGAGGGAGACATCTTGTTCAGCCGAGATAGACAGCGCGACGGCGAGTCGCAACACGAAGCGGAAGAGTATGAGGGGGTTGTCCTTTCGGTGGGGCGCGACTACGGCTTCATCAAGCAGGAGAGTTTCCCCGACAATGTGTTTTTCCTCACCAAAACGGCCGAAGGTGACGTGCAGCGCGGCGACCGCGTGACGTTTGCCGTCGAAGTGGGACAGAATGGCAATCTGGTGGCCAAGTTTGTCCGCTCAGTGAAGTAGAATTTGTCCCTTAGGCTCAAAAAAAGTGCCTGCGCAACGTGAGGTTGCGCAGGCATTTTTGTGTCTTTGCGCCGGTGGGGCGCGTTTGCGGGCGGCCTTAGAGGGTGAGATCGCCTTTGCCGCGGAGAAAGCGGTCGAGTTCGCGTTCGTCGAGCGCGAGCGTGCCGTCCGAAAGGGCAAGAAAAGCGTCTTTCACTTCCTTTTCGTTGCCGGCGGTGTTGATTTCCGCAAAGACCTGTCGCAACACGGCGCTGCGTTCGTCGGTGGCACGCATGAGGCGACTGAACTCTCCGCGGAGCAGTTGGGCGTCTTGGTCGATTTTGCGTTGTTGTGCCACGGATTCGGCCTGCACTTGACGCAGCGCGAGGTAGCTCGACAGGACGTTGAACACCGAACCGGCGGTGCGCTGCAGGTCTTGGTTCAACTGTTCGTAGCGTTTTTCGGCGCGTATTTCTTCGACGATGGTGCGCGCTTGTTGGGGATTTTTGGCTTCGGCGAGTTCTTGGCGGCGGGCTTGGACGATGGCTTGTGTCTCGAGGGCTGATTCGGCAGCCTTGTTTTGCAGCTCTGCTTGCAGTTGGCTGAGCGCGCGTTGGCTTTGAGTGGGCATCGATACCTGGTTGAACTGATAGGGGACGGTGGCTTTGAGCAGGCGCTCGTCGAGTGAGGTTTGTGTGATCTCGCGGGCGAGGCGGAGCAGGCGGACGACGTCGCCCAAGCGCGTGGCAATTTCGGGCGTATTGATCGGGTCTTGGCGCTCGGCACGGCGTATTTGCAGACTCATGCCGTTCACTTCCGCTTGGAATTTGAGCTTCTCCTTTTCTACGACGGCGAGTTTCTTGCCGTAGGTTTTGACCTCGCGGCGATGTTCCTTGTGTTGGGCTTCCATCTCGCGATAAGCCTCGTATAAGGCGCCGTGCACTTCATACCACTGCTGATAACGCTCTTCGTAGTTGTGATTGTGGATGCCAAGCGTGAGCAGGTTGAAGAAGGCCGGCCAGCGCGTCGGGCGCGCGCTCTTGGCTCGCTTGTAGAATCGACGCAAGCCTTTGAGGTTCTCGTCGAGTCCTTCGGCCTGTGTGCGATGGTGCTCGATGGCGCCCCGGTGTTGGCTGACGAATTGCTCGGCCTCGTGCAGATCTTTGAGCTTCTCATTGCGCTTTTGGCGGAGTTCTTTCAAGTTGCCGCGGTTGTAGTAGGCGTCGACGAGGGTTTGGAAGCTGTGGTCGAAGACACGATCGGAATACTCGTGGAATTTTTTGGCGCGGGTTCACGCCCCTCGAGATTGTCATCGATGCTGCTGCAAAGTCTCTCGCCGTGGGCCACCACGAGGGCGTTGGTGTTGTCGATGTGGTCATTGACTTCGTGTTGTGTGCAGTGACTCAGGCGTTTGAGGTAATGTGTCTGATCGACAACAGAGCGCCCGAAGGTGTCGTCTACAATTTGTGTGCGGAGCGCATTGTCGCGGTAGAGCTTGTAGGCCTCGCACACAGCTTGTTGCAGGGTGGTTTCGCTGAGATCGGCCGAAGGGAAGTCGGGGCGGAGCGCCGCAGCGAGATCGTAGAGGCTTAATAGCCCTTTTTCGTGGTATTGATTTCGGGCGAGTTGTTGAATGCGTTCGTGAAGGGGAGTGGGTTCCATGGGAGATTGTGATAAGGAGTTGTTCATGAGTATTGAGTTGTGCTCGAAATGTTTTGGAAGTGGGGGAGAAGGGCGCAAATGCTGCGGCGACACTGCCGAAAATTGGGGGCTGTTTGCCGTTTGTGGTCGATGACGAGGGCACACCCGTGCCCTTTCGGCGAAGAGCGGGCGGGGGCGGGGGGGAAATGGGGTAAAAAAGAAAGCCCGCCCAAAAGAATTTGTTCTTTGGGCGGGCTTTCTTGGTGCGGCGCGTGACCGATGTGCATCGGTATCACGCGTGAGTTGGGGGATAGGTGCTGTCTATATTCGAGGTGATCTGCTCACTGCACCCAACGCTTTCCCCGGGTGGGGCGAGAAATTATCCTTGTACCTCTTTGATCTTCTCGGCAATGATTTCGAGGTCGTTGCGGAGGGTCTGAATGCGGCGCTCGATGTCGGCAACGAGGGAGTTGCCGGCCTTGGATTTCGAGTTGAGGAAGGTGAGATTCGTCTCGTAAGTTTGGATTTCGGCCTTCTTGGTTTCGTAGGCACGTTGGAGACGTTGCAATTCACTTCCACCATTTTGCGCTGCACGACGGGCGATGTTGTCTACACGACGGCGACCGGCTTCGCGGTGCACAGTTTCGTAGATTTTATCGCAGAGGGTGCGGTAGGTGCGGTAGATTTTTTCCTTTTTGCGGAAGGGGACGTGGCCGATGGCGGCCCATTCGGTTTGGAGGGCTTTGACGGCTTGTTGAAGTTGCTCGCTGCCTTCGTCGGCCAACTGCTGGAGGCGGGCGATGACGTCGAGTTTCTTGGTGAGGTTGGTTTGTTCCTCTTCGTGAACACCGGCATTGGCTTCTTTCTTACGGTCGAAGAAGGTGTTGCAGGCGGTGTTGAAGCGTTTCCACACGGCATCGCTCACTTTGTGGGCGACGGGGCCGATTTTTTTCCACTCGGCCTGGAGCGCAACGAAGGCGTTGGTGGTGTTGCTCCAGTCGGTGCTGTCTTTGAGTTCCTCGGCGCGTTGACACAAAGCGGTCTTTTGTGCGAGGTTGTCGGCGAGTGTTTCGCGCAGACTGCGGAAATAGTGGGCTTTGGCTGTGAAGAAGCGATCGCAGGCGGTGCGGAAGCGCTCGAAAATGGCCTGATTTTGCTTGCGGGGCGTGAAGCCGACGGTTTTCCACTCGTTTTGCATGCCGATAACGAGATGGGACATGGCATCCCATTCGGCCATGGTGGAGAGGGATTCGAAGTTGAGCGCCTCGACTTGTTCGCAGAGATTGGTCTTCTTGGCGAGATTTTCTTCCTCTTCTTGCTTACGGCCGAGGAAGAAGTCTTGGTGGCGCTTGTTGACGGTGGTGGAAGCGGCTTTGAAGCGGTTCCAAATTTCTTCGCGCTGCTCTTTGGCTACGGGGCCGGTTTCGCGAAATTCCTGATGAAGCTTTTGCAGCGCGTGGAAAGCGGCGACCACATCTTCGTCTTCGGCGAGCTTTTCGGCCGATTCGCAGAGGCGCGTTTTGATTTCGAGGTTCTTTTTGAAATCGTAGGCGCGCATTTCGTGGTTGATGCGCAGGAGATCGTAGAACTGCTCGACGTTGTGGTGGAAGTTTTTCCACGTTTCGGTGACTTGCTCGGCGGGAATGTTGCCAATTTCCTTCCATTCGGCTTGCAGAGCCTTGAAGCGATCGTACTTCTTGTCGATGTCTTCGGGTTGCGCCACCATTTGTTTGATTTCCTCGATGATGTCGAGCTTGCGTTGCAGGTTGGCTTGGCGGGTTGCTTCCGCTTCTGCCGCGACTTTGGCGCGCACTTCTTTGACGGAAGCCACGAGACGCTTGTATTCTTGTTCGTCGGGATCGGCAGCGGGTACGAAATCTTCGGCATTGCCGCCTTCGGCTACAAAGGCTTCGCGGGCTTTGAGGATTTCGTCGTTGTGCAGACGATAGAAGACGTTGCGCAGGCGGTCGAGAACGGCACGATCGGACGTTGCGGGCTGCTCCACATACCGGCGAAGCTGGGCAAGAACTTCGGCTTTGGTGGTGGGTGTGGGGATCTTGTCGGTAGATTCGGAAGGTGTGTTTTCTGCTTCGGAGGTTTCGACGGGGACGTCGGTGGTTGCCGTGGTATTTTCCGAAACAGGGGCTTGCGCAGCAGAGGCGTTACCTTCGAGGGCTTGTGCAGCTACTTCGAGCTGGGAGGTGTCGAGTTCACTCATGAGAGTGTCAGAGTTAGGAGTTAGGTAAAGAAAGGTGTGGGGGTGCAGCCAACAGCTGCAACCGTTCGTATGCAAATAACGACAAAAATAACTAAACCGCCAAGTTTTCTGCGAAGAAAAATCGGCGGCAAGTCATTTTTGTCGTTATTATCTTGTGAAAAGGTGCTTTGGAGCATTAAATCCAACCAATGCGCCGGAAGAACCACACGAAGAGGAAGGTGACGATGATGGAGGCGATGATGGTCAGCGGGAAGCCCCAAACCCAATGTTCCATGCCGTTGAGCAAGTTCATACCGAAGATGCTGGCGATGAGCGTGGGGAACATGAGAATGATGCTCACCGAGGTCATCGTTTTCATCGTTTGGTTCATGTTGTTGCTGATGATCGAAGCGTAGGTTTCGATGGTCGATTCGAGAATGTTGGCGTAGATGTTGGTGGTTTCTCGCGCCTGACTCATTTCGATATTGACGTCTTCGATCATATCGGCGTCGAGTTCGTCGACGGGGAGTTTGAACTTCAGTTTGGAAAGGAGGGTCTCGTTGCCGCGAATGGCGGTGGCGAAATAGGTGAGCGAGTCTTGGAGTCGCGAAAGGTTGATGAGATCGGAGTTGTTGATAGGACGATCCAAATCGCGCTTGGCACTATCGATGATGGTGCTGATTTGTTTGAGGCGTTTCAAGTACCAAACGGCGCTCGACAGGAAGAGGCGGAAGACGAAGTCGACGGAGTCGGTGAAGCCCAAGCCGCGTCTTTTCTGATAGGAGACGAAATCGATCATCATATCGGTTTCGAAGTGGCAAACGCTCACGCAAACTTCACGATTGAGGAGTACACCGAGCGGAATGGTGGTGTGGGGCGTACGACTGTGCGCCTCTTTTTGGTAGGGTATGCGAAGAATGATGAGCATCCAGCCCTCATCGTAGTCATAGCGGGCACGCTCATCTTTATCTCGGATGTCGTTGAGAAAGTAATCGGGGATGTGAAGTTCGTCGATGAGGTATTTTTCCTCTTCTTCTGTGGGGCAAGTGGCTTGCACCCAATAGTTCGGTTGCCAGTTTTCTTGGGCTTGCAACCCGTGCTTGTAGTTCCAATACGTGAGCATAGCGAGCTTTCTTCGGTGCGAACGGAGCCGGATAGGAAGAAAGTCGAATGCTCTTCCTATCCGTGACGATGAGGTTTCGTTTCCGCGTGATAGTCGTCCATTTGGAGTTTCAGTTTAGCTGATGCGGTGCCCATTCCATGCGAAAGGCGGGAAGTGGCGCCGTTTTACGCCTGCAAAAGTACTCTTTTTCAGGCGAACTGACAAGCGTAACAGGCATTTAGCGCCAGACTTTTTGCCCGTTTTCGATGTTTAGTCCACGTGTGGGGGTATGCAGGGCGCGACCGGAGAGGTCGTAACGACGGGAGGCACCCGCTGCTTGCGTGGGCACGACCTCGGTACGACGGGGTGCATTCACCCCCGTGAGGGTGCGGTTCGTAAGATGGGCGGCATTGACGATGCGCCCGCTGCGATTGTCGAGGAGGAGGACGGCGATGTGGACGTTTTTGAACGATCGGATACTGCTCGGCAGGTAACAATCGGTGAAAACGAAGGTGTGGGGTACGCCGCGTTGGAGCGTGGCGGGAACACTACCGGGCAGACCGTAGGCGTCGGGGTAGATTTCGCGCGCCACATCGTTGAAATAGGTGCGTGTGCGACCGGGAAGTTGCGTCCATTTGTAGAATTCGCTCGAAGGATCGATGGCGATAGCGCGTTGAGGAAAGTCTTTGAGCGAATAGTAATTGGCTTGCAAATAAGGACCGACGCTGTCTTCGAGCACGACATAGGCGAGACGCAAATCTAAGTTGTGCGCATCTTTGCCGTAGGTGGTGCGCACGGTCAACTCAAATTTGCGCTCGTCGGTGCGCTTGAAACTCGCTTCTACCAAAGCCGCGGCGGGACGAGCGGCCGCGGTGAGGAATTGCTCTTCAAAACCCTCAAGATAAAAGGACGCATTGCGCACATTTCTGTCGATGTGTACTTGAGGATAGGCTCTGAATCGCAAATCGTTGTAGGTATGCGTCGTCATTTCGTCGTTGCTGTGCACGGCGATACCGATGAATTGTTCGGGATGGTGCTGGCTCAGTTTGTCGAAGACATAACTACCGACGGGGCAATAGCCACACCAAGTCGCGGTGCCCTTTTCGTAAACCACGGTGCGGGGGTAGACAATAGGAGCATTGTCGCTGTCTTCGGCGGTTTCGGCAAAGGCCATCAGTCCGAAGCTGGCGGAAAGCCATATAATAAGGAGAGAGAAAAGACGTTGCATAAGCGTGTGAGGGGGAGAAAGGGTTATTTTTTGAAGGGTTTGCGCCAGTTGCAACCTTCTTTCCAGCGAGAGCAGCCGTAGGCCGTGTTGCCTTTGATCACCTTGCCTTCGCCACATTGCGGACAGGTGCTGCCGGCACGAATCACTTTGCGTTTAGGTTTCTCTGCCGATGGAGATGAAGTCGAGGAAGAGGCGTTTGTTCCCTGTTTCGCTGCGAGTTTTGCGGGAAGTTCTGCCGAAGCAGAGGCGGTGACGCGGCGCGCATCGGTATCGCGCAGCACCGTGTCGACGAGTTCGCAGACCATTTGTTTGAGTTCTGCGATGAATTGCGAGGCTGAATAGTCGTGGTGTTCGATGCGTCGCAATTTGTTTTCCCACTGTCCGGTGAGTTCGGCGCTTTTGAGGAGTTCTTCCTTGATCACGCCGATGAGTTCCACACCGGTAGGGGTGGCTTCGAGACTCTTGTGGCGTCGACGAATGTAGCCGCGACGAAACAGTGTTTGAATGATGGCCGCTCGGGTGGAGGGACGCCCGATGCCGTTTTCTTTGAGCGCGTCGCGCAGTTCTTCGTTGTCCACGGTGCGACCCGCCGTTTCCATGGCGCGCAGCAGCGTGGCTTCTGTGAAGGGTTTCGGGGGCGTGGTCTCTTTCGCGGTGAGGGTGGGCGAGTGGGGCCCGCTTTCGCCTTGGGTGAAATCGGGGAGCGTGCGTTCTTCGTCCGAACGTGTGGAGGAACTTTCCTCTTTTGTCGTATCGCGGCGGAACACTGCGCGCCAACCTTCGTCGAGAATCACTTTTCCGGTGGCGCGAAACGGTACATCGGCCGCTTCGCCGTCGACAGTGGTGGTGGCAAAACGACAGTCGGGGTAGAAGACCGCGATGAAGCGCCGCGCAATCAGGTCGTAGACGCGGCGTTGCACGTCGGTGAGAGCATGTGGTGCGACGCCGGTGGGGATGATGGCATGGTGATCCGTTACTTTCGACGAGTCGAACACCTTTTTCGATTTGCGCAACTTCTCGCCGCGCAACGGAGCGAGGAGATCGCCGTAGAGACCTGACAGCCCGTTGAGAATGGTTTTGCTCTTCCCGTACATGTCGTCGGGAAGGTAAGTGGTGTCTACGCGCGGATAGGTGGTGAGTTTGGCTTCATAAAGTTGTTGCACGACCTCGAGCGTGAGATCTGCGCCGTAGCCGAATTTGCGGTTACACTCCACTTGCAGGGCTGTGAGGTCAAAGAGTCGCGGCGGAGCTTCGCTGCCTTTTTTCTTCGTCACCGCCGTCACCGTAAAAGGCGTGTTCTCGATTGCACGGAGCGCGGCTTCCGCTTCGGCGCGGTCGGTGAAACCGCGTTTCGTCGCCCCCTTGTTCTCGGATCGTTCGCCGTTTTTTGCTTCTTCGTCTTCCTCGCTGTTGTCGAGTCGCGCGGTGAAAGTCGTGTCGCGGTAGACGGTGGAGAGCACCCAATAGGGTTCCGGCATGAAGCGCTCAATCTCTTGTTGCCGGTGCACGATGAGAGCCAAAGTCGGGGTTTGCACGCGTCCGATGCTCAGCGGTTGTGCGCCGCGTCGACTGCGATCGCCGAATTTCAGCGTGTAAAGTCGAGTGGCATTCATGCCCAGCAGCCAGTCGCCGATGGCACGGCACAGTCCGGCTTCGTACAGTCCGCGATATTCTTCCTGCGGCCGCAGTTGGGCGAAACCTTCTTTGATGGCTTCTTCCGTCATCGACGAAATCCACAACCGATCCACCGGACATTGTGCCGAAGCCTTTTGCATCACCCAGCGTTGAATGAGTTCACCTTCCTGGCCGGCATCGCCGCAGTTGATGATGCGATCGGCTTTTCCGAACAAATCACAGATCACCCCGAACTGTTCTTCCACCCCCTCTTTCAAGCGGATGCCGAAGCGTTCCGGTATCATCGGCAGTGCCGACAGCGACCACGCTTTCCAGTAGGGCGTGTATTGATCCGGATCTTTGAGTTCGCAGAGATGTCCGAACGTCCACGTCACTTGATAGCCATTGCCTTCGTAGTAACCGGCATTGCGCCCCACCCGATGGCGTTGCGTGGCACCGATGATCTTGGCGATATCTTCGGCTACTGAGGGTTTCTCGGCGATGCAGACTATCATTTTATGAAGTAGGGCAAAGACGTTCTATATATAATAAGGAGTGGAGCGCTATATAATAAGGCGCGAAGTGCATTTCAGACGGTCGTTTCCAGTGCGTCGCCAATGCGTCGGCAGAGAGCCTCATCTTGTGGAGCGCCGTTGTGCAAAAATCCTTCGTGCAAGAGCCACCATGCCGAGGCTTGTTGCGTGATCGGGAGCAAATCGTGGGTGGAAACCACGATTGTGCGTTGTTCTTCCTGCGCCACGGCAAAGAGGAGAGCAAAGAGCGCGCGTTTGTTGGGAGGATCGAGGTGCGCGGTGGGTTCGTCGAGCAAGAGCAAAGGCGTTGCTTGCGCCAGCGCTCGTGCCAGCATCACCCATTGCGCCTGACCGTCGCTCAACGTGTGGAGCGGCCGCGCCATCAGCGCCTCAATGCCGCAGCGTTGTGCCGCTTGGGCAATCGCCGCGCGGTCTTGTTGCGCGGTGGCGATGCCGCGATGGGAAAGGCGCGCGGTGGTCAACACATCTTCCACCGTCAGACTCCCCACAGCGGGGCGCGTGGTGAGCAGAAGTGCCACTTGGCGAGCACGCTCTTGTGGAGAGAGGTCGAACAATGATTGTCCGCCGAGCCGAATCTCGCCGCGAAGTGGAGGCAGCAAACCGCCCATGCTGTGGAGCAAAGTCGTCTTTCCGCTGCCGTTGCGCCCGAGGAGAATCGTCACCCCGCCTGCCGGTACTTTCGCATTGAGCCCTTCGGCCACACCATGGTGAGCGTGCCCGATGCTCAGGTCGCACAATTCAAGCTGATCCATGCGTTGCAAAGATAGTGTTTTTTATCGAAAAGACTTCTTTCGGCCGCCGCCGTGTTAGTCCACTTTTTCAAAGTGGTAGCCCAAGCGGCGCAATTCGAGTGCCGCCCCGATGCGGTAGAGCGTGTGCAAACTGCGCACATACGCATGGAACGCCAGTGGACTTTGTGGTTCGATCTCTTCGTGGCGAAGCGCGTCGAGTGCCGTTTCGGCGCAACGCTGCACGAGCGAAACATAACTGCGGCGTTTCGTTGCGTCTTCACCCAGCCCGAGCACATCGTCGAGAATATGGTCGTCGAGTGCGTCGAAACCTCGGGCGTTGCGCAGCGCCGGATAGATGCGTTCGGGATGTTGAGCACAAGGCGCCCAGCCCGTTTCCCACAGGTGTGCGAGCGCCATGCCCACAAAACCCATCCAGCCGATGGCCACTGTCGGATATTTCGGAATTTCGGGGAGCGCGTCGGCCACATAAGGTTGTGCCACCGCCTCCCACACCGTTTCGAGATCGGGAGTCTCGAGCAGTTGCCCGTTCAGCGCACCCATTTCGGTGCAAAGGCGCAAAAGCCGATCCGTAAGATTCTTTTCGTAGCGTTCGAGATAGAGCGTTTGAGGATTCATTGGACGAGAAGTATTGAAGAAGCACCACGGCGCTTCGGTTCAGATCCGGTCGAGCGGGTGTCGTTTACCGCCGAGACGTTTGAAGTCAGAAGGCGACATGCCGGTGATTTGTTTGAATTGCCCGCTCAGATGAGCCGGACTCGAATAGTTGAGGCGAAAAGCGATTTCCGACATCGTCAGTTCGTCGTAGATCAGCAGTTCTTTGGCGCGTTCCACTTTTTGCAAAATGAAGAAGCGCTCAATTGTCATCCCCCGTGCAGCCGAGAAGGCCGAACTCAGGAGCGTATAGCTTTTCGCCAAGCGGTCGGATAGGTAGGCCGAGAGTTTCCTTTTCTCCATCAGGGCGCGATCCGCCACATAGTCCATCACCGCTTGGCGAATCGCTTCCACGAGCACCGAACGGTGGTCGTCGATCAACTCAAAGCCCACCTGCGCCAAATCGTGGCGCAGGTGGGAGAGCCGGTCGGCGGTCGGCGTTTCGTGTAGATACACCTTTCCGAGTTCGATGTGGTCAAATGCCAAATCGTTCCGAC
>QWCI01000825.1_pt1 | contig 13089 bp, 1 predicted proteins | sample 1972541 | NCBI WGS metagenome assembly QWCI01 (sample SAMN09866712, study PRJNA288562) | Human oral metagenome isolate term3_saliva, whole genome shotgun sequencing... | isolation source: mouth | host: Homo sapiens | place: USA: California | reverse complement strand
TAATGCTCCTGTATTCTTAACCGGCGTTACTGCTGGTGGTTGGATTCTATTTGAATCTGCTTCTTTCACCGTTTGTGCTGGTGTTAATGGAGCTGTTGTAACGTCAGGTATAGTTAGTGTTGTTTCACCATTATTTTTTACAACTATATTCGTAGCTGTTGGGTTCAACGCTTGTATTTTATCTTTTACAGATTCTTTTTCATTATTTGTTAAGTTACTTAGGTTCTTAACTGGTGTTAATTCTGGTGTTACTATAACCGGAACTTTTACATCTTCAGAACTTCCATCTGTATATGTTACTTTAACTACTACAGTTCCGCCATTAGTTGGAATTTCACCTGTAATTACTTTGTTAGCAATATGTTCGCCTGTAATTGCATTTTTGATTTGTTCATCTGTATGTTTTGTTTCTTTAACATAACGTGTTAATGTTGCAATTGTTGGATCAATCTTCTCTGCATCGTTACGTTCACGTACAGTTTGTGACAATGTAATTACTGGTGTTGGATCACTAGTTCCTACACCTGCACCTTTATGTCTGTATATTACATCCCCATTTGCTGCTACTTCTAATTCAGCGGTATTAACAGATGGGTTCGCTTTTTTCACGGCTGCTTTAACGTCTTCTTTTTCTTTGTTAGTTAAAGCAATTAAATTGATTGCCGGAACTTTTTCAACTGGTTTCAATCCTGCGAATGCTTCCGTTTCGTATGAATCAACTTTTCCGTTCTTATTGCTTTCGTGACGTGTTACAACACGGTCTCCTGCTTGGAATGTTTCATTTCCTAATAAGTTAATTGTAATGCTTCCATCTGAATTCACAGTAATGTTACGGTCGTTACGGCTATTTGTGTAGCCTGTAGCTGTTTTTGTTAATTGCATTCCAACACCACGAATTGTTACGTGTAATTTGTCTCCATTTTCTACCGTCGTGTTTGGTTTTACTGTTACAGTATTGTCTTTTTCGTTAAATGCTGTTGTAATGTCGATTGGTTTAACTTCTAGAACTGGTACTGTAACATCTTTCGTTGTATTATCACTGAATGTTAATCCTACAGTAACTACATTCTTACCATCTACCACACTGATACGTCCATTATTCTTCACTTCTTTAGCAGTTGGTTGTGGTTGTCCTTGTGGAACTGTAACGTTGTTCAATACACGATTATATTCGGTTGCTGGTACGCTTCCTTGTTCGTTCTTAGCTTTAGCTGCTTTAACAGATACTTCTGGAATTGTTAAAGTTGGTTTTGCTTTATTCGCGTTTGTTGTATCTAATGGAACTTCAATATCTTCTCTTGAACCATCCGGATAAGTAACTGTTGCTGTGATATATAATGTACCGTCTTGTTTTGTTTGGACTGTACTATTCTTCATTGCAAAAGTTAAACCAGATGTATTTTTATTAACTTTTACTTCACCACGTGTTGATGAGAACGTTAACGTATCTTTAATCTTGTTAAATTCGGTGGCTGTGATTGTTGTATTCGCTTGAGTGATATCACGTTCAATCTTAGATTTACTTACTGTTGGTGTATATTTCGTTGCTTGTGTTAGTGTTTTAAAAACAACACGATACGGATTGGAAGCAACATTATCTCTACTTCCTGATTTATCCTTAATATTATTTTCTGCAGCGTCCATTGCTGAAGCATAACGAGTTACAATGACTTCATCATCAGCCCACAATGTACTTCCTGACTTAATCTTGTTAAGAGTTCCTCTTACAGTAAATGTCAGTGGAGCAGTTGTAATTGTATCTCCATTCCTGATTACTTTATTATAAGTAAGTCCATAATTCCCAAGATCTGTGAGTGTTGTACCTTGATCAAAGAATACTGCTTCTAATAATTTATTAGAATTATCAGTAATAGTTGCAACATCAAGATTTGTATCCTCAGTTGGTGTAATGTAAACTACACGATTTCCTTGTGCATCTGTTTCTGTATTTTTAAATTCAATTTCTGGTAATACAGCATCTCCATTACCTGCTATACCTGTTGCCGGAGTACTTTGAATACCACCTGTTCCATCTGTTGTAAGTGCCTTAGCTGTTACAGTTGTACCATCTTTAACCTTACGGTCTTTTAGTTTAAATACACCTGTTGTTGGATCAACTGTTAGCGGTGCTCCTGAACCAAATTCCCATACTCCACTAGCATTCTTCTTAGCTGTGTATGTTACTTCTGCTGGATTTGTTCCTTCTTGTGGCGTAAATGTTACACTAACTTTGTCTACATTTGGTTGATTTGTTGGTGTAATTTCTACATCACCATTATCTTTTGCAGTTACAATTGGAGCTGTTGGTTTCACTTTAAATGTGACTGTTCTTTCAATTTTATCCGGTGCATAAATAGTTACATTTTCGTTACGTCCATCCCCATCAATATCTACATTGTTTTTATTAGATTTAGCATTCGGGAATTTTACTACCGCGTTATATGTGGTTGTCCCTGGTGTGTCAAATACTGTTTCGTTTGTGATTTCAGCATTATTCTTACTCCATTTAAAGTTCATACCACCTGGATAGTAAACATCACTTCCATCCGTATTAGGAGTTGCTACTACTTTTACATAATTATGTGAATCCTTAGATTCTCTAGTATTGTTCGGTACAAATAATTTCGTACCTTTATCCACTGTCTCTGGAGTATTTTTTACTTCTACATCTACTACAACATACTTGAATTTGTATGTTTCAGTATTTCCTCTAGCATCTGTTACCTTAACGCTTCCCACATTGTTTGTTCCTAGTGTCGCATTCGCTGTTGCCGTAACATTTCCTGAAAGTTGAACATCTCCATTTGCTGTTTCTGTATTTTTAATAAAGTTCGTTCCGCTTGGAAGGCCAGAAACTTCCATCGTACTTATTTTTCCTGAGTTATCATTCACAGTAAAGGTTGGATTGAATGTCGCGCCACGGAAAATAACAAATTTATTATCTTCTGCATTTGTTGTTAAACGTCTTCCATCCATTTGTACTGTTGGTTTAACCGTTTCATTTACCTTAAGCGTCACAGGAATTATTTTGTACGGTTGAACTCGATTGGCATTCGGACCATCTTCAGATACTTTTGGTAATGTTACTTTTACATAACGTGTAATTTCTCCAAACTCTGTTACATTTTTCTCTGTATCAGTTAGTGCTGTAGGATCAGTCGCACTTTTTACCCATTCGTAAGTTGTTCCTGTAGGAAGTGCTTGCGAAGTAGGTGTTTTCACTACAGCATATGCTGCTTGAGTGGCACTTAGTTTTTCCCCATTATTGACTTCAACTCTATTTTTCTGAGTTCGTGGATCATTATATGCTATTACATCGAACACCTCATGTGTAAAGGTTGGTGTATGAGAAAGTTTTTCTGCTTCACTTGGGCTATCTGTAAATCTACCTTTTTGATACTTAGCTCCAAAGTTATAAGCTGTCGTTCCAACACCGTCACCTTTTAACATACCTATTAACTTAGTATTTGCATCTTTAAATTCTGTCTCATTTGCTTTCTTAATAACCCAGCTCATTCCAGGCGGAAGATTACCTGGATTTAGATAGTAAGATAGCAAGTTATCATTACGACCTACGCCTGCAAAATCATACACTTTAGTAACTGTCTCGAAAGTATTAAAAACTTTATAATTGACAGGAATTGGTGCAGTTCTTGTATTATCCGCAAATACTACAGTTGCTGTTGCTGTTTTCTCATTTGATGCACTAGATGTATCTAATTCAACCTCAACTCTAGCATTACTAGGAACATCTATCTTACTAGTTCCATCTTGTAATTGCAGTAAGCTACGTTTTTCATCCTCTGTTAGAGTTTCACCTTTTAGTAAGTTGATCGTAGGTTTTGCTACAGCTGCATAGTTTACTGTAATTGTATGATTTGTTGTCGCCGGAGCTCCTGCCGCATCCGTTGTTGAATACGTTAAAGTATACTCACCTTTTTTCAGATAACCATTATTTGCTAAGTCAACAACTTTATTTCCTTGTCTGATTGTAACGCTCAAGTTTTCATTAGCAGTACGACCTACTGTCTTGTTTGCATCGTCTTCTGTATCTGCTACTGTCACAAGTCTTTTCAAACCATCTAACGTTAAGCTGCCATCAGCTGTGTAATTGCGAGTGTTTGGTTCGTTGACTGTGATTCTTGGATTTGTATTTGTTGCCGGACTTGCAGTAATCCATCCTTGATCAGCATCATTTCCTGGGTTAGCTGGATTATTATCCTTATTTACGTAGTGAGAACGAACTTTCACGACACTATTTGCTGTAATCTTAAATGGGAAATTAGTCTTTTTATTTGCATCTTTAATGCGTAGTGTGAATTTTTTCTCAGAAACATTATCTCCATTAGCTACTATTAAGTCAGCCTTATCAGAACCTTCCTCTAGAACCCATCTTCCACCTTCTTGTTTAACACCATACTGATAAGCTGCTTGTCGGTCATTTTTATTATTATAAACTTGAACATAGAATCGTCCAGTATCATGAGCCGCTTTAACAGTAATCTCACGTCCTGCTTGAAGTGGAGTATCAATAGAGATGGCTTTAGCTAATTGAACATTCACTGCCGTAGCTGATGATTCTTCACCATTTTTTGTTTGTGTAACAGAGATTGCATTATGATCTTTTATAGTAGCATCTGGCTTTGTATTTTGGGTTAGCTTCTCATTTTGCTTTAAAGTATAACTCCAGCTTCCACCATTATTAACAGGTATAGAACGAGTTGTACCATCTTGCAACGTTAATGTAATCGTTGCACCAGCTACACCAGTACCTGAGATAACGCGGTCAGTCGACACTAAGGTTCCATCATATTTTGTTAATGTATTAATAGTTGGAGGTGCTAGTAAGCTTGTTCCAGTAGCAGCATACACATATGCTTCGTACGCAGTTGTTCCACTTCCCGCTTTAGCGCTTACAGCCATAGCCCCCGCTTTTTTGGCTTGTTCAGTTGTAACATCATCTTTTAAACGCATCTTAACGTGATATTTATAAGCGAAATTTTTCTGTTTTGATATAGTTAATAGATGAGAATAAGATCCACGAGGATAAGGTCCATTAGGGTCATTATTTAATCGAATAATACGATTTAGGTCTGGATTATTTTCCAATTTCTTCAACATCTGCTGTCTCTGATCAGGTCTGGTTGGACCACCACCAAACTCAAAAATACCACCTGCGCCGGGCCATAATCTTTGTGAACCGTAATCCTGATTTTGCCCTGCTCTTAAAGGGACCGTATATCTTTCACCCACTTGAGTAAAATTATCCGGATTGTGAGAAAGTGTCCCTGTTGTTCCTGCTTTTTTTTCATAACGTTCATAGTAAGCATCAGAAACAACTCCTACCGGATAATTGCTACCAACATCATACAAAAGATCACGAGGTGGATAGAACCAAAAGGCATCACCAACAAAATTCCCACCCAACGCGTTACCATCATTATGGAAGTAAACATCGTAAGTAATAAATTTCTGATTACCCTCCGTACTATATTTTGCTTTCATGAATACTTTTTCGATTGTTCGCGGACGATTTCCTTCAACTGTCGAACCTCCTCCTGCAGGCTCTGAGATATACTCTTTAACATTGTACAACGCACCTTCTACTGGTACACCATTCGCTCTAAAGTTAACCCCTTCACCCATACTTTGACCATTACGTGAGTCACGGGCGCCTGAATTTGCACGCAACTCTTCATTCACTAATGTATTTCTAACGGTCTTGGCTTGTTCCAACAGTGTTGTTAATTCTTTTGATGTTAACGTAGTATTTTCTAATTGTTTTGAAATGTTTTCTAGAATTTCTTCTGCTGCTGTTACGTTTGGTTTATCAGTTGTAATTTCTGATTTCTTCACGTATTTTTGAAGATCCTCTTTTACCGTTTCAAGAGAGTGTTTAATCTCTGTTTCAGTCTTAGGAGTTTCTAACGTTTCATGGCTTCCTGTTTTAGGAGCGACAACCTTAGGCATTGAAGATAAGACAAAAACTTTCTCATTAAGTTTTTTAGCCGCCGCATCTACTTCAGCTTGTGTTAACTCAAGACTATCGTTATTAAGCACACTATTAGCTCTTTCTAAATCTGCTTGAATTGCAGCGAGGGTTGAAGCTGGAGCTTTTTCCTTGTTGACTTTAGCCAAGAGTTCTTGAACTTTTGTAATACTAGCTTGTAACTGAGACTTATCTAATCTTTGTTTTTCCGTCACTTTATCAGCACTAGCATCTTTAGTTGCAATTATGGCACTAGTAGATGTGCCGTTATTTAGAGAATTAGCCTCTACGGTTTCTTTATTTTCAGATGGTTTCTCTCTTTCCTCAGTTTCCTTAGCTACCTCAACTTTTTCAGTTTCCTTGATTTCCTCATTTTTTGCTGTCGGAGCAGGCTCTATCAGAGGCGATTTCTCCTCATTTGGATTCGGTGCGCCTATGGTAGGTTGGTTTTTAGCATCAACAGCATCCGCACTAACGGCATGCGTACCTAAAAACATCAGTGCTGCTACGGCTACTGAAGCTGCACCAAAGCTATATTTACGAATAGAAAAGCGCAACACCTTTTCACGTTGATGACGCTTTATTCTATTGAGTGAATTTGATTTATTTTCCATTGTCCCTCCTGATGTTAAAACACAAAATCAAATTTAAAAGCAATATTCCCACTGGGAATAAAACAATAAAAACTACTATGATGGATATTTGACATCACAGCTATTACAGCTATTACAGCTATTACAGCTATTACAGCTATTACAGCTATTACAGCTATTACAGCTATTACAGCTAGATTATAACACTTTTAACATATTCAATCAAACAAAATAGTGTAAATATGGCTAATTTCACGAATTTTCAGTAAGTTTCAAAAAAGCGCAATCAAGTTGTTTATAATAATTAAAAATAAATATCCATAACAATAGATATCCGACCCTTAATTTTAAGATATTCTTCAAATAACTACCATGAATATAAATTTATATTATTTTAAATCAAATTCATAAACTTACGTCTTATAAACAAACATATGATAGTTTTAATTGAAAATCCAATCATTGATTCACTATGCCTATCATTTCAAAGTATATCCTTATACAACGATATTTCTTGAATAGGCTATCACCAAATAGGGGGCTTTGATTTCAAATGAGTATAGCGGATTGAAGTTGGAATAGTCCAACACGACTCCTAATTCATTTTTAGAAATTGACCAATCGATTTGCGTACATTTTATTTCAATCCACTATATCTTATTACGAATACTATCTACTTTTCCGAGAATACAAGAACAGCCTTGCACCTCTTGAAATGAGGAACAAGGCTGTTGTTATTTTTTTATTTATTGTCCACTTAACAATGAACCATTCATATTTTGACTACATTTTTAGTCTTCTTTTTTCTTTGCAAGAGCAAGTCCGAGACCACCTAGCATACCAAGAAGTCCTAGAGATGCAAGAGCAGCATTTGATTCTGTTCCTGTATTTGGCAATACATTTTGAGAATCATTTGACTTAGCTCCATTATCATTAGTAGTCTTAGTATCTACCTGATCTGCATTCGGAGCAACTGCATCTGGAACTGAAGTTGTTGGTGCAGCTGTATCTTGACCAGAATTTCCATTAGCATCAGGCATTACTGGCACAACTGGAATTGGAGTTGGAGTTGTTAGCTCAGGTGTATCGTGACCAGAATTTCCATTAGTATCAGGTGTTACTGGAATTGTATTTGTGTTTGAACTTACTTTTCTGAAAATGTGAGTCATTACTGGTTCATTTTCAGCTATCACAGTTCGTACAAATTCATATCCCGGAATTGATCTATGTTCAGCATCCTTTTCATTACCTGTCTTAACAGATTGTTTCAATACATTTCCATCTTCATCAATCCAGCGAACCTCAATCATTAGCTCTGGCAATTCAATTGAAGCCGGTAATACACCATTTTCAAAAATTGTTACCTTAGGTGGAGTTGCTGGATTTGAATGTGTACTTCCACTTACTTTTCTGAAAATGTGGGTCATTACTGGTTCATTTTCAGCTATCACAGTTCGTACAAATTCATATCCTGGAATTGATCCATGTTCAGCATCCTTTTCATTACCTGTCTTAACGGATGGTTTCAATACATTTCCATCTTCATCAATCCAGCGAACCTCAATCATTAGCTCTGGCAATTCAATTGAAGCCGGTAATACACCGTTTTCAAAAATTGTTACCTTAGCTGGATTTTCTACTGGAACTTCCACAGCTGGTTTACCTGGTTCAGTAATCTTACCTGTACCTGGAACTTTACCTTCTGGTAATTCACTGTTTGGTACTTTACCTTTACCGTCTTCACCGATTGTGACTGTGATTGGCTTATCACCTTTACCTGGGATTTCTACCGTAGTTCCTGGTGGGTATGTTGAGCCATCTGGTTTCTTCGGTGTTACTGTAACATCACCTGTCTTAGGATTTTGTTCTAACTCTACTTTTGGTTCTTTCGTTATTCCATAAGTTCGAACTGTTGTCGGAGTTACCTTACCTGTTTTTGGATCAACTTCATAGGTAGTGGTATCAATCACATCGCGACCTTCAGAATCTTTAGAGTGTTCAACCTTAGTTTTAGCTCCTACTTTAACGATTGTCTTACCTGCTGGGCTGACTACTGGGGTGCCAACGTGTGCTGTGATATGACCGTTCTTTGGATCTACATCGTAAGTGGTTGTAGTAACTGTTTTACCTTTTTTACCCTCAGTACGCTGGTCTGGTGTACCGAAGTCTTTTTCTACATCTTTAACGTATTCCACTTCTGGTTCAATCGGGGTTTCTACTACTTTGTCCTTGGCTGCAACTTTAACGACTGTATTCGTTGGTTCTTTCGTACGAACTGGTTTTCCTACACTTGGGGTAATTTCCCCTGTTGTTGGATTTACTTTGTACGTTGTTGTGATAGTATCTTCACCATCTTCACCTTTAACGGTGATTGCTTCAGTACCTTTTTCTTTCGTATCATCTTTTTCGTAACGTACTGATGATGGTACTACTCTCTTCTCAACCGTTGCTTCTTTACTTGTTCCGTAAGTAGTTACTGTTGTTGGAGTCACCTTACCTGTTTTTGGATCAACTTCATAGGTAGTGGTATCAGTCACATCACGACCTTCAGGATCTTTAGAGTGTTCAACCTTAGTTTTCGCACCTACTTTAACGACTGTCTTACCTGCTGGGGTAACCACTGGGTGACCAACGTGCTCTGTAATATGACCGTCCTTTGGATCTACATCGTAAGTGGTTGTAGTAACTGTTTTACCTTTTTCACCCTCAGTACGCTGAGCTGGTGTACCGAAGTCACGAGTATCATCTTTTTCATAAACCACTGCGGGTTCAATTAGTGTGTCTACTACTTTGTCTTTGGCTGGAACTTTTACAACTGTTTCTGTTGGTTCTTTCGTACGAACTGGTTTTCCTACACTTGGGGTAATTTCCCCTGTTGTTGGATTTACTTTGTACGTTGTTGTGATTGTATCTTCACCATCTTCACCTTTAACGGTGATTACTTCAGTACCTTTTTCTTTCGTATCATCTTTTTCGTAACGTACTAGAGATGGTACTACCTTCTTCTCAACCGTTGCTTCTTTCCTTGTTCCGTAAGTAGTTACTGTTGTTGGAGTCACCTTACCGGTCTTTGAATCAACTTCATAAGTTGTAGTGTTGATAACTTCACGACCTTGGTCATCCTTGCTACGCTCAACCTTAGTTTTAGCCCCAACCTTAACGATTGTTTTACCAGCTGGGGTGACCACTGGGTTGCCAACGTGCTCTGTGATATGACCGTCCTTTGGATCTACATCGTAAGTAGTTGTAGTAACTGTTTTACCTTTTTTACCCTCAGTACGCTGAGATGTTGCACCGAAGTTTTCTTCAACATCTTTAACGTATTCTACTTCAGGTTCAATCGGGGTTTCTACTACTTTGTCCTTCGCTGCAACTTTAACTATTGTTTCTGTTGGATTTACTATTACTGGATTTCCTACATGTGCAATAGCTTCTCCATTGTTTGGATTTACTGTATAAGTCGTTGTTGTTGTTTTACTTCCGTCTTTTCCTGCAACAGTAATATTGTCTTGGCCTTTTTCTCGACTAATATCTTTTTCGTATTTTACTGGGGATGGGATTGTCTCTACTTCTACTTTATCTTTCGCTCCCACTTTTACAACTCTAGCTATTGGTATAGTTACGACTTCTGGTTTGCTTTTTGATGGAGTTAGGGTTCCATTTACTGGATTTACGCTATAGGTTGTGGTGACTTTAGTTTTTCCTGATTTCCCTGGAAATTGAACGGTATCAGTACCTTTTGGACTGTTCTCATCTTTTAAATAAACTGGTTTGGGTTCAACTGAATTATACTCAACTAAATCCTTCGCGCCACCTTTATTGACTACTTCTTCCTTCTCAGTCGAAGTAAGACTGCCAGTTTTTGAGTTTACTGTGTAGCTTGTTGTCTTCTTAACAACGTCGGCTCCTTTTTTAATGTATTCTACTTCATCCTTGGCTGCGACTTTGACAACTGTTTCTATTGCCGGTTGCTTAACTACTGGTTGTCCTACATGTGCAATAGCTTCTCCATTGTTTGGATTTACTGTATAAGTTGTCGTTACTGTACTAGTGCCTGGAGTACCAGATACTGTGACTTTTGCTTCTTCTTTAGCCCTTGTGGCGTCTTTTTCATAACGAACACTTGGATCAAGTGGTGTAACGACAACCTTAGCCTTGGCACCATCTTTCTTAAACACTTCATCAAGTGTATTTTTAGTAATCTGTCCTGTATCAGGATCTTTCATACTCACAGTTGTTGACTTAATGATGTCATCTCCGCTTTTACTGTATACAGTAGTTTCTCCAACTTTTTCTACAGATTTAACTGTTGTAATTTTTTTATCTTGATAACCTGTCCCATCTAAGGAAATTCGTTTCCCAGACATAAACTCTGATCGTCTATTAATCAGATCGGCTTCAAAATAAGAACGTGAACTATGACCTCCGCTTGTCCGTCCAACATTTATAACAACATCACTATCATTGCTGACACCTTTTCTTATCGTCGAATCATTATCAACAATATAATGAGTCATTTTACCAGACTTAGCTATTTTTTTGCTATCTAAACCTTTTTGCCAAAATTCACGACGGGAAACCCAACTTGTCACAACTTTTGGAGCATTGAATGTTGTTCCTTTTTTTAATACATTATTATAAAAGTTTCTATAAGCCCGCTGTTCTTTAGGAGACATGACTCTGCTATCAGAATATGCCAACTGATAGGCTTCAACCATTGCCCGTTGTACTAAGTATCCTCCTAAAGAATGTCCTGTCAAATAAAGATTGGTAATACTCTTATCTTTAGCTAGTTCGCGCATGATATTTTCTGCATCGTTCCCTTGCTGAGGATTGCTTCCTACTCCAAGTACTCCATCAGCCACAATATCTTTGGCATCACTTGTTCCACGAAAGGCTAACACTTGTGCAGTTCCATTTGGTAAATATAAGAAATCACTCTTAGTTTCATACAAGACAGCATCTAGTCCACTGGATGTATGATAGCTTTTCTTTCTTTTCCAATAAGGAGCTAATTCCCTATTCATCATCATGTATTCATAGCGTGGTTTACTTTCGCCTTTCTTTTTGTATAAATCCGCCTCTGTTAATTGCTTCTTATTATTTAAAACTTTATCAATATAATCATCATCACGGTAAGACAATTCCATGAACATAATCATATCGCGCTCACTGACATTCCATTTTAATTTTTCATCTGGCTTTTCTTTACTGTCAATAATACCATCACCATCAGTATCTTCTAACATAGGATGACTATTATAGCCTACATACTTTTTTCCGTCCTTTTCATAAATATAAAGTTCTTCTTTATCCTTCAAGTAATCTTCATCTGTATAAGCTTCTGGACTTAACTTAGGGCCGTTTAGTAACAAACTGTCAAGCTTATTACCTTCTGAACCGATTACTCCTGCTTTTATTTGCTTAGCATACTCATCAGTTAATTCATACTTTTTAACCTCGGAAGGATTGGATGCTGCTCTCACCTCTGGAGTGCTTGATCTGTCTTCACCCGCCACGGAAGCCCTTGTGATCAAGCTATTATTTTCCTTATCCCCAGATGTACCGAGTTCTGTAGTCCTTGTAGATCTTATTGGAACATCTCTGGTATCTAACTCAGAAGCAGGATTATTTTGATTATCTGGTATAGGTTGAACTGCTTCTCTTTTCTCCACAGAAGATGGGGAATTTTCCGTAGAAGCAAGTTTCCTCTACTTCATCATAAACTACCACATTGATTTCTAATCATAGAAAATGGATTGCTTAATATTACTAAAATATCAGTAAAATATAAAAAAATGTAATACTCAATGAAAATCAAAGAGCAAACTAGGAAGCTAGCCGCAGGCTGTACTGGAGTACGGCAAGGTGAAGCTGACGTAGTTTGAAGAGATTTTCGAAGAGTATAAATATTTCACTTCCAACACTGCCATTATACCATAAAAATTCATAACACTCATGTATTTTAAAAAGTTTATTAAAAAGCCTTTAAAATCAAAAAACACATAATATCAAGTATTGAAAAAACTTGATATTATGTGTTTTATTGTAAAAAGATTTACTTCATTTTTTTCCTAGAATTGAGTTTTTGCCCAGTCTCATCAAATCTAGATTTTTTCTTCTTTGATATCAATCACAATCTCTTCTGCTTGGTCAAGAATTTCTGCCTTTTCTTGCCATTGCTCCTTGAGGTTATTGAATTGATTTTTTGATGCTTCTGTTGCTTGACGAGCACATGATTTGGCTTGAGCAAGTACACTGTCCACAGTGATTTCACCTGACTCTACCTGTTCTTTGGTTTTCAGAACAAAATCTGTAGCCTGATCCTTAACTTCTGTCAGTTTTTCACAGACCTGCTCCTTGGCATACTCCGGATCTTCTCTCAAATCATCTAGAAAATCTTGAGCCTGACTGCAAACTTGTTTGCCCTTGTCGCTTGTTAAAAACAAGGCAAGAGCTGCACCTGAAACGGTTCCTAAAAGGATTGAGGATAGTTTACCCATAAGG
>QWCI01002421.1_pt1 | contig 13142 bp, 10 predicted proteins | sample 1972541 | NCBI WGS metagenome assembly QWCI01 (sample SAMN09866712, study PRJNA288562) | Human oral metagenome isolate term3_saliva, whole genome shotgun sequencing... | isolation source: mouth | host: Homo sapiens | place: USA: California | reverse complement strand
ATAATATAAAAGAAAGTATAAAACCAATAATAGAAAATATCGTTGAAAATGAGCGTAAGTTTAGAAAATATCTAATTAAAAACACAGAAGAGGTTGAAGATGAGATATTAAGAGACTTTGGAATAATTTCATATTCAAATAAAATAAAAGACGAAGAATATCAAAATTTAATATCAATGGTAAAAATGGGAGTGGATTTAGGAATACTAGAAAAAATAGATGACACAAAAATGAAAAAAATCTTAAATTATTCAAACCCATATACATTAGCAAAATATTTAGGTCAAGATATAACAAACCTAGATATAGAAAAAGAAAGAGCTAAAATTTTAAAAGAAATAATAAATAAATAATATAAAAACAAAAGAAAGGAGAATAATATGAAGTTTACAACAAGAACAGACAAAATATTCGAAATTGCAAGAAATTTTGCAATAGAAAGTAATAGCACATACATTGGAACAGAACACATATTATATGGAATTGTAATAGAAGGAACAAGCAAATCAAGTCAATATTTATTAGCACACAAAGTAGATGAATTAGCATTAAGAAAAGAAATATTGAATATAACTAGAATAGGATCAATATTTGCAGCATTTGATGATGTTCAATTAACACCAAACGCAAAAAGAATATTGCAATCAGCATTAATAAATGCAAGAGCAAAAGGAAATGACAAAATAGATGCAGATGATTTAACAATAGGAATATTGGAAGAATCAAACTCAATAGCAAATAGAATTTTAATAGATTTATCAATAGATTTAAATGAATTATATGAAGAATTAAATGATTCAGGAAAAGGAGAAAATACGACAACAACAAATAATAGTTATAATAATACACCAACATTAAATCAATATAGTTTAGATTTAACACAAAAAGCAAAAGAGGGAAAATTGGACCCAGTAATAGGCAGAAAAGAAGAAATACAAAGGGTAATCCAATTATTATCAAGAAGAACAAAAAATAATCCATGTTTAGTCGGAGAACCAGGTGTAGGTAAAACTGCCATAGTAGAAGGATTAGCAGAAAGAATTGAGCAAAAGAAAGTACCAGAGCAACTATTTAACAAAAGAGTAGTAAGCTTAGACTTAACAAGTTTAATGGCAGGCGCAAAATATAGAGGTGATTTTGAAGAAAGAATAAAAAATGTACTAGATGAAGTAAAAAAAGCAGGAGATATTATTTTATTCATAGATGAAATTCATACAATAGTAGGCGCAGGATCAACAGAAGGCTCAATGGATGCAGCAAACATATTAAAACCATTATTAGCTAGAGGTGAAATTCAATTAGTAGGTGCAACAACATTAAAAGAATATAGAAAATATATAGAAAAAGATGCAGCATTAGAAAGAAGATTCAGTCCTGTAACAGTTTCAGAGCCAACAGAAGAAGATACATTACAAATATTAAAAGGAATTAGGGATAAATATGAAGCACACCATAATGTAAAAATCACTGACGAAGCATTAAAAGCAGCAGTTGAATTATCATCAAGATATATAAATGATAGATTCTTACCTGACAAAGCAATAGACTTAATGGATGAAGCCGCATCAAAAATAAGAATGCAAACATATGAAGAACCAGTAACATTAAAGGAAAAAGCAGAAGAAATAGATAAAATAAATAAAGAAAAAGAAGAAAGCGTAAGAAAACAAGAATTTGAACAAGCAGCAAAATTAAGGGACAAAATAAAAGAATTAAAAGACGAATATAATAAAGAAAAAGAAAAAATAGAAAATGACAAAAAGAATAAGATTTATATATTAAACGAAGAAGATATTGCACAAGTAGTATCATCATGGACAGGAATCCCAGTATCAAAGGTTTCTGAAACAGACAATGAAAAGTTAAAGAAACTAGAAGAAAATTTACATGAAAGAGTAATAGGACAAGATGAAGCAGTTAAAGCAGTAGCAAAAGCAATCAAAAGAAATCGTATGGGTCTAAATGATCCAAGCAAACCAATAGGTTCATTCTTATTCTTAGGACCAACAGGTGTAGGAAAGACTGAATTGTCAAAAGCATTAGCAGAAAATCTATTAGAAAATCTATTTGGAAGTGAAGATTCATTAATAAGAATAGATATGTCAGAATATATGGAGTCACATTCAACAGCTAAATTAATAGGTGCCCCTCCAGGATATGTAGGATATGACGAAGCAGGACAATTAACAGAAAAAGTAAGAAGAAAACCATATTCAGTAATACTATTTGATGAAATTGAAAAAGCACATCCAGACGTAATGAATATAATGCTTCAAATCTTAGATGATGGAAGATTAACAGATTCACAAGGAAGAATAGTAAACTTTAAAAACACTGTAATTATCATGACATCAAACATTGGTGCACAAAAAATTACAGACAAAAAGCCATTAGGATTTAAAGCAACAAAAGAAGAAGCAGAAAAAGAAAATGAAACAATTAAATCAGAGGTTATGGCAGAATTAAAGCGTGATTTCAAACCAGAATTCTTAAATCGTATTGATGAGATAATTGTATTCCATAAACTAACAGAAAAAGAAGAAGGACAAATTTTTGATTTATTAATAAATAAAGTAATTGAAAGAATGAAAAAACAAGGAATTACAATAAAAGTTGATAAAAAGGCAAAAGATTTAATAATTAAAAAAGGAATTGATACAAACTATGGAGCAAGACCATTGAAAAGAGCAATCCAAACAATGGTTGAAGATAACATAGCAGATGCAATGCTTGATGGAAAAATAAAAACAGAAGCAACAATTTCAGCAGATAATGATAAAATTGAAGTAAAAGTATAATACTGATATTTCAAGAAGTTGACAAACTAAAGAAAATATGTTAACATAAGCTATGATTCGATTTTGGAATCGTAACTACAAACGAGAGCGAATGCTCTCAGTCTCAAGAGCCAATGGCTCAGGAGGGCAAGATGGAACAGAATCAACAGGAACTGCTCGTTGTGTATGAGGGAATCCTCTTTGGAGGAACATACTCATCAGTCTTTCAGAAAGGAAAGGTCGAAAGCATTTTGAAAGAGAAGGATGCGATTAGAGACCTGGAGGAAACTGAGAGACTAGCAACCCAGGCAGGATTGATCATGTACCTCGATTTAAGAGGAATGGCATTTGATGAGCGCATGAAGATTTGGACGCTCAAAAATCCTGGGGAGGCAACCAGTGTTAGGGTAGGAAAAACAACGATTCCTATCGTCAAAGTAACACGAAGGTTGTTTAAGTTCAGTGAGATTAATTGATTTGTTCTAAACAGAAGGAGCGAGTTGATAAACTCGCTCTTTTTGCAATTTATTTTGGCTTTATAAAATATAAATATATAATTGCAATAATAAAATATGATTGCTATAATAAAATAGAATTCAAAAGAAAAAAAGGATGGACTAAATGGACATATTAGCAATAATAGTAATACTATTAGTATTTATCGTTCTTTTAATAGCATCAGTAGTAGCACAAATGCGCGCAGCAGGAATAAAAGTCACAGACTTTTGGTCATTCATAAATGCAAATCAAGAGCTTGATAGCTTATATGAATTTTCAAAAAGATATACTAAAATGACGCCACAGCAGCAAGTAATATATTTAGGTGAAGCGGAAAAAATGTTTGCAGCATTTGATAAAATCCCACAAACAGTATGGGAAGATGATCATGATAAATATGAAGCAGTACTAGATACATATAAAGATATAAGAGTTATGCGTTGGAATGAGCTTCATCAAGATCAAGACGATGAAGAGGAAGATGAAGAAAATGAATGATAAAAAGATAACAGAAAGAACAATAAAAAATAATAAGAAGGAAACTATACAAAAAAGAATCTTTCTATTATATGTTCCAGGAACAATTGCAATAGCATTTGCAATTGCTTATATAATGACACAAAATATGACATTCTTATGGCTATTCGGATTATTTTCTTTTATAACAATTTTTGGAATAGACGGGAACTCAAAAGTATGTGAAAATTGTCATAAATGGGGGAGCGTAAATTGGACATTAGAAAAAGGTAAAGAACAAGTACAAGAAATTATAACTGAAAATGCTTTTGGAAAAAGACAAAAAACATACAAAAAAACAAAATATAATAACAAAATAGGAATATGTAAATGTTGTAAACACAAAATCGTTAAAGAAACAAAACAAAGAATATAAATAATAAAATGAAGATAGTTACTCAAAATACTATCTTTTTTTATGCATAAAATACTAGTCAAGATTGCATTGTTACAAAAATAAAACAAAAATAATACAAATTTTACTATTTTATGTTTACAAACTAAAAAAAAGGTGCTATACTTTAGATATTGACACAAAGATAAATGATACACAAACGAAAATTTAGGAGGAACATAAATGGAAAAAAATTATTTAGAGAACAACAGTCTAACTTTAATAGGTAAAATTACTGATGATAAAACATTTAGTCATGAGATTTACAGTGAAAAGTTTTATACAGTAAATGTAAGTGTGCCAAGATTAAGTGGAAATGCAGATTTAATACCAGTAACAATTTCAGAAAGATTGTTTAAAGATAGTGATCTAACTATAGGAAGAAATATAAAAGTTGAAGGACAATTTAGATCATATAATAGTTATGAAAAAGAAAAAAATAGATTAATATTAACAGTATTTGCAAAATCAATTGAATTTATTGAAGACGAAATTGATAATATTGAATCAACACAAGGAATTGCAACAAATGAAGTTGAATTAATTGGTTATATATGTAAGCCACCAATTTATAGACAAACACCATTTGGAAGAGAAATAGCAGATGTATTATTAGCAGTAAATAGAGCATATAATAAATCAGACTACATTCCATGTATAACATGGGGAAGAAATGCAAGATTCTGTTCAGAAATGACTGTAGGAACAGAAGTTAAAATTATAGGTAGAGTTCAATCAAGAAACTACGAAAAGAAATATGGAGATGGTACTGTAGAACAAAGAGTAGCATATGAAGTATCAGTAGCAAATCTTGAATTAATAAATAATGAAGAAAATCAAGCAGAAGAAAAAGAAATAGAAGAGTAAATAGAACAAATTTAATATATTGAAAATTAGGGAGCTTGAAAAATAATGTAAAGCTCCTTTCTTTTGTAATTTATTGACTTTTAAGACAATTGACTTTATAATAAAAAGGTATAATATACAAGGAGGAAAGTTATGGGTGAAGTAATAGTCATCACATCTGGTAAAGGAGGAGTTGGTAAAACAACAACAACAGCAAATCTTGGATCTGCACTAGCAATGCGTGGAAAAAAGGTAGTTTTACTAGATACAGATATTGGCTTGAGAAACCTAGATGTCGTAATGGGATTAGAAAACAGAATCGTATACGATATAGTAGATGTTATTGAGGGAAAATGTAAATTAAGACAAGCTTTAATAAAAGATAAAAGATTTACAGATTTATTTTTGTTGCCCGCAGCCCAAACTAGAGATAAAGACGCAATAAATGAAGATGAAATGATTAGATTAACTCAAAGATTAAAAGAAGAATTTGATTATATCATTGTAGATTGCCCTGCTGGAATAGAACAAGGATTTAAAAATGCAATAGCAGGAGCAGATAGAGCTATAGTAGTAACAAATGCAGAGATTTCATCAATTAGAGATGCAGATAGAATTATAGGATTGTTAGAATCATCAAATATTAGAAATCCAGAATTAATAATCAATAGGATTAGACCTGAAATGGTAAAAAGAGGCGAGATGATGGATGTAGAAGACATATTAGATTTATTATCAATAGATTTAATAGGTGTCGTACCAGAAGACGAAAACATTATAACTCAAACGAACAAAGGTGAACCAGCAGTAGCTAATAAAAAGGCAGCTTCAGGAAAAGCTTATATCGAAATAGCAAGAAGAATTCTAGGTGAAAATGTTGAAATCACAATTCCTGGAAGAAAAAAAGAATCGTTCTTTAGTAGAATATTCAAAAAATAAATAAACTGAAAATATGGAGGAAGAAATGTTCTATTTCAATAAATTTTTTAAAAAGAATGAAAACAAAAGCGAAGAAAAAAGTAAAGCAAAGAATAAGGAACAAGCAAAAGAAAGATTACATTTAGTATTAATGCAAGATAGAGCACATGTTTCAGCAGATTTTCTAGATATGATGAGACAAGAAATTATAGATGTAATCAAGAAATATGTTAATGTTGATGATAAAGAAATTGATGTAAAATTAACGAATAAACAAAATAGTGATGGAACAATAGGCGCACCAGCTTTATATGCCAATATTCCTTTTAAAAGCATAAAAACTGAAATAAAATCAGAAATGAATAAGGAAGAAAACGCAAAGCAAAAAGTAAAGAAAGAAAAAATTGAAGCAGAAGTAAAAGCTCAAATAGCAGATGAAAAAAAGAATAAGGAAATAGAAAAAAAAGCTTCTAAAAAAACAGAAAAGAAACCCGTAGAACATACAGATAAGAAGAAAAAAGCAGAAAAAATTGAAACTCCTAAAACAAATAAATAATTTATTTTATTAATATACAAAGGAGATAAGATTGAAAAAGAGATTAAGTAAAAATATTGAATGGATAATACTAATAGCCACAGTATTATTGTCAATAATAGGATTGTTTGCAATTTATTCAGCAACAGCAAGCACAAAACATGAAGAATTTTACAAACAACTCATGTGGCTAGGAATAAGTGTTCCAGTAATGATTACATTAATAATAATTGATTATGATCAATTATCAAAAGCAATTCCTGTTCTTTATGGATTAAGTTTACTATCGCTTGTTGCAGTATTATTTACAAAGCCAATAGGAGGAGCAACAAGCTGGTTCGTAATAGGAAGCATATCAGTACAACCATCTGAATTTTCCAAAATAATATTTATAATAACAATAGCATTATTGATAGCAAAAATTAAAAAAAATAATGAAAATGATATTAATAAACCACTAAAATTAATGCAGGTATTAGCAGTAGCAGCAATACCATTATTATTAATACTAAAACAACCGGATTATGGAACAGGTTCAGCATTCGTATTTGCATTATTATGTATGCTATTTACAGCAGGAATTTCAAAAAAATATATAATAACAGGTATTTTATTAGTTATTATAATAATACCATTATTATATTTCTTTGTTTTACCACCACATGCAAAACAAAGAATTCAAGTGTTTTTAAATCCTGCAGTAGATCCAAGGGGATCAGGATATAATTTAACACAATCAAAAATAGCAATAGGTGCAGGGCAATTAACAGGAATGGGGTATTTAAAAGGTAATCAAACTCAGTTAGGGTTCTTGTATCCAAAGTCAACAGACTTCATTTTTTCAGTAATAGGAGAAGAATTGGGGTTTGTAGTAGCAGGATCAATAATAATTTTATATGTGGTACTGATAACTAAATCAATATCAATAGCGAAAACTGCAAGAGATGAGCTCGGCTCACTAATAGCAAGTGGTATAACAGGAATATTTTTCTTTCATATGCTTGAAAACATAGGAATGACAATAGGGATGCTCCCAATAACAGGTGTCCCATTACCATTCGTAAGTTATGGAGGAAGTTCATTATTGAGTAACTTTATAATGATAGCATTATTATTAAATATAAGTGGTCGTAGACAAAAAAATATTTTTATAGAATAGGTAAAAAATGATAAAAAAATTAAAAATAGGAAATGTAGAATTAGAAAATAATTTAGTTTTAGGACCAATGGCAGGCTATACAGACCTGCCATTTCGTATTATTTGCGAAAAATATAATCCAGGATTAGAAGTAACAGAAATGGTAAGTGCAAAAGGATTATATTATGATGATTCGAAAACAAAAGAATTATTTAATACGACAGGTCAAACAAATAAAATATCAGTCCAAATATTTGGAAGCGATGTAAAAGCAATGGGATATGCGGCAAAATATTTATCAGAAAATAATATTGGAGATATCATAGATATAAATATGGGCTGCCCAGCGCCCAAAATTGTAAAAAATGAAGATGGAAGTAAGCTTCTATTAAACTTAGATTTAGCAGAAGATGTAGTGAGAGCAGTAGTTGATAATAGCACAAAGCCAGTCACAGTAAAAATCAGAAAAGGATGGGATCATCAGCATATTGTTGCAGTAGAAGCAGCAAAAAGAATTGAAAAAGCCGGAGCATCAGCAATCGCTATTCATGGAAGAACACGTTCAGATTATTATACAGGTATTGCAGATTGGGATATAATAAAACAAGTAAAAGAAAATGTAGGAATACCAGTAATAGGTAATGGTGATATAAAAACTCCAGAAGATGCCAAAAGAATATTTGAACAAACTAATGTAGATGGAATCATGATAGCAAGAGGGACTTTAGGAAATCCATGGATATTTAAACAAATAAAAGAATATTTAGAAACTGGCACATATTCAAAAATATCAAATAGTGAATTACTAAATGTAATGTTAGAACATATTGATTTAGAAATAAAAGAAAAAGGCGAATATACTGGAATTCGCGAAATGAGAAAACATATCTCCTTTTATTTAAAAGGATTAAAAGACGCATCAGAAATGAGAAACAAAGTAAATAGAATAGAAAGCGCAGAAGAATTAAAGAAAACACTAATTGAATATTTAAAATAACTCGGTACACATGTACCGAGTTTTTATACTTTTAACTTCTTTATAATTTTAATTTCATTATATAGTTGTTTAATTCTATCTTCACGAGCAACAATAGCATCACTAAATTCAACAATTAGTTGTTGGTAATTTTCGATAGTTTCACCAGGTTTTAACAACATTTTCATACCAGCACCATAATATTCTTTTGTACGCTCAGAATGAGCAGCTTGAATTTTTTTATCATAAGATTCAACAGTACGTAAGCGTTTTAATTGATCTTTTAGATAATTAATATAGTTACAAATTCCTGCAATTTCATATAAGATATCATCAATAACAACTTTAAATAAAGCTTTTAAAGGTTTTTTATTAATTTTTCCAAGATGTTGATTTTGCTTCAAAAAGTCAAGAGCAACAACATTTTTAGGAGGCTCAGTATCAACAATCATATCTTTAAGTGTTTCAGAAATATTAACATGAGTTTTATAGTGCCTTTTTGTAACAAGAGCATCATATTCATCTGCAACCCTAATAATTTGTCCAGAAAGAGGAATATCTTTTTTCGTCAGCCCTCTAGGATATCCTGATCAATAAACAATTTACCAACATCATGAACATAACCGGCGACAAGGCAATGCAAAATAAACTTACTATTAAAATGCATATAAGTACAAATTCTTGCAGTTAAATTTCCAACATTTTGACAATGTCTATGAGTCATAAAATCTAAATTTTGCATAACAGACAAACTATTTTGTAAATCTGGATCCAAATCATGGATATTAACATTATAAGGACTATAAAATTCAAATTTTTCTTCTAACATAATTTCTCCTTCGTATAAAAATATTTTAGCATTAAAAAAAATATGTTTCAACTAGTTAGCTAAAATAGACAACATTGAGCTTTTATGGTAATATAATTAAGACAAAATGGATATTATATCAAAATTGAAAGGAGTAATGAAATGTATCTAAAAAGACTTGAAATTCAAGGATTCAAATCATTCGCAGACAGAACTATTTTGGAATTTCAAGGTGGTGGAATAACAGCAGTAATTGGACCAAATGGTTCAGGAAAAAGTAATATATCAGATGCAATAAGATGGTGTTTAGGCGAGCAAAGTATTAAATCTTTAAGAGGAAGTAAATCTGAAGACATCATATTTGCAGGAACACAAGCTAGAAAACCATTATCATTTGCAGAAGTAGAAATGACATTTGATAATAGTGATAATGTTTTAAATATAGAATTCCAAGAAGTTACAATAAAAAGAAAAATATATAGAACAGGTGAATCAGGATATTTCATAAACAATGTTCCTTGTAGATTAAAAGATATAATTGAATTATTCATGGATACAGGTATAGGAAGAGATGGCTATTCAATAATAGGACAAGGGCGAATAGATGAAATATTGAGTGCTAAATCAGAAGATAGAAGACATATATTTGAAGAAGCAGCAGGAATTGTAAAATATAGAGTAAGAAAAGAAGAATCAGAAAAGAAATTAGAACAAACAAAGCTAAATTTGATAAGAATAAATGATATATTAACAGAAATTGAATCAACCATAGAACCATTAAAAGAACAATCTGACAAAGCAAAAAAATATCTAGATTTAAGAGAAAACTTAAAAAATATTGAAGTAGGATTAATTTTATCAAAAATAGATTCAACAAAACAAAAATTAACAGAAATTCAAGAAAATAAAATAATATTTGAAGAAAACGATAAAAATGAAAATGATAAATTGCTTAAATTACAATCAGAAAGAGAAGAATTAAAATTAAAATATGAACAAATTATTGAAGAAATAGAAAGAATCCAAAATATTTCATCAGAAAGCAAAACAAAATTAGAGAAAATAAATTCTGATATTAATTTAAGTAATGAAAATTTAATAAAAAATAAAGAAAGATTTGACAAAGAATTAGCAGAAAAGCAAGCAGAATTAGATAAAATAACACAAACATTATCAGAAAAGGCTAAAGAAATTGAAGAAAAGAAGAAAATAATTGAAGAAAATACTGAATTAAAATATGAACTACAACAAAAATTTAATGAACAAGAAATAATAATAAAAAATTCAAATGACCGTATAAAGCAATTAGAAAAGGATCTTGTATCAATCATTTCAAATCTAGATAAAAATAGAATCATAAAAAATGAAAGACTATTACAATTTAAAGAAATAGAAAATAATAGGAATAAATCAATTTTAGAATTATCTAAAAAACAAGAACAAATAAATCAAATTGAATTGAAAATCAAAAGTTTTGATGAAAAAATAAATTCATATCAATCAGAAAAAAGAATTAAAGAATCAAAAGTTAAATTTTTGGAAGAACTAGAAAGAGAAAAAGAAGGTTATGCAAAAGCCGTAAAAAGTATTATAACCGAATGTGAGAAAAACCAAGTTTTAAACCAAGGCTATAAAGGTGTGATTGCAAATATAATTAAAGTAGATAATAGATATGTTACAGCAATTGAAATGTTATTAGGAGCATCGATTCAAAATATTGTAACTAAAACAGAACAAGATGCAAAAACAATGATTGAATATTTAAGAAATAATAATTTAGGGCGAGCATCATTTTTACCAATGACAACATTTAAAGGCAATAAGTTAGATAGATACAAATCAGTTGAAGGCACTATAGGAATTGCATCAGATTTAATTTCTTATGAAAAAGAATATGATGGAATAATGCAAAACCTTTTAGGAAAATCAATTATTGTAGACTCAATGGAGAATGCAATAAAACTAGCAAAAGAAAATAGATATTCATTTAGAATAGCAACATTAGAAGGTGATATAATAACACCATCAGGATCAATGACAGGTGGATCATTAGCAAAGAAAACAAGTAATATTCTAGGAAGAACTGAAGAAATTAAAACATTAAAAAGAGAGCTAATAAAATTAGAAGAATCAATAAAACAATTAGAAAATCAAAAAGAAGAGTTTTCAAAATCTAATGCAGAGCAAATTGATAGTATCGAAAAATTAAAAGCAGAAATGCAACAAAATGAAATAATCTTTGCAACAGAACAAGAGAAAATGAACTCAATAAATAAAGAAGTATCAGCACTAGAGAACGAAAAAAATAAAAAGCAACAAGAAATTGTAAATCATAACGAAAATATTGAAAAATCAAATAATAATAAATTAATGATTTCAAAAAATATATCAGAAATTGTCGAGAAATGTACAAAATTAAATGATGAAATCACAGAATATGCACAAAAGCATCAAACAGACCAAGAAAATATTGATATACTAAATGAAGATATTACAAATTTGAAAATATCAGTATCATCATTTGAAGAAAGTAATCTTTCAATAGATGAAATAATTGAAAGAATTACATCTGAAATAGAATCAAAAACAATAAATATAGAAAACTATAAAAAAGAAATCACACAATTAAAAGAAAAGAATTCAGAATTAGATCAATTGATAAAAGAATTAGAGCAATCAATACTAAAAATCAAAACAGAAGTAGAAAACAGTCAAGAAAGACAGAATGAATTAAAAAAGCAAAGAATAAAAGAAAATGAAAGAATTTCAGAAATAGAAAAAACAATTGAAAAACAATTTGAAATAATTAGAGACATAAAAGAACAAATAGTTAAAATTGGAATGAAAGAGACAAATATTAATGAAACAATTACAACATTAATAAATGAATTATGGACAGAATATGAAATAACACCAAATAATGCAAAACAATTTGAAAAACCAATAAACATCAAGAAAATAGAAGAAGATGTCAAAAAACTACGTGAAGAAATAAAACAATTAGGAAGCATTAATATAGATTCAATTGAGGAATACAAGAAAACAGAAGAAAGATATACTCAAATGAATGAACAAAGATATGATTTAGAAACAACAATTGCAAAATTACACGAAGTAATAGCACAAATGACAGAAACAATGAAAAAACGTTTTAAAGAAAAATTTGAAATAATAAATACAAACTTTAATGAAACATTTAAAGAATTGTTTGGTGGAGGTATGGCAAAAATATCATTAGAAGATGAAGAAAATATACTAGATTGTGGAATTGATATACAAGTTCAGCCAACAGGCAAAAAATTACAAAATATGATGCTACTATCAGGAGGAGAAAGAGCACTAACAGCAATAGCATTACTATTTGCAATATTAAAAATAAATCCATCACCATTCTGTATACTTGACGAAATTGAAGCAGCACTTGATGATGTAAATGTATATAGATATGCAGAATATTTAAAGAAATTAAATAAATTGACACAATTCTTAATAATCACACATAGAAAAGGAAGTATGGAAGCAGCAGGAGCCGTATATGGCGTAACAATGGAAGAGAACGGTATCAGTAAAATGTTATCAATAAGTTTAAAAAAATAAGAAGGTGATTAAATGCCAAAGAAGGAAAAAGTAAAATATAAAACACAAAAAGCAAAAAAAGTAAAATATCAAGAAGCAAAAATTCAATTATTTGATTATGATCAAGTAACAGGGACTAAAAAAGAAAACAAGGAAAAAG
>QWCI01001983.1_pt1 | contig 13169 bp, 8 predicted proteins | sample 1972541 | NCBI WGS metagenome assembly QWCI01 (sample SAMN09866712, study PRJNA288562) | Human oral metagenome isolate term3_saliva, whole genome shotgun sequencing... | isolation source: mouth | host: Homo sapiens | place: USA: California | reverse complement strand
AGAACAAAATTTATCATTAAATACTTCAAAAATGACTGGAAATTGTGGAAAATTAATGTGTTGCTTAAGGTATGAGCAAAATGTTTATGAAGATAAATCAAAGAAACTTCCTAAACCTGGAACTAAAGTTTTTTCTAAGACTGAGGGGTATGGAATTGTCGATTCTGTTGAATATTTAAAAGAACTTATAAGGGTTAAATTTGTTGATAATGAAAATAATAATTATTATAAAAAGATTAATGCTTCTGAGTTAGAATATTAAAAATGCAGTACTTTTGTACTGCATTTTTGCTATTCTTTTTGATTTAAATCTGAACCACAATATTTGCATTTTGTTGCATTGTATGGAATGTCACTTAAACAATATGGACATGTTTTTTCTTCTGGTTCACTCTCATCTTCATTATCATCAGATTTTTTGATAATTTTGTTTGTCATATTTTCAGCTTTGTTTATAGATTTTACCATTAAGAAAATAACAATTGCGATTATTAAGAAATTAATAATTGCAGAAATAAACTTTCCATAAGAAAGTGTAGCACTTCCTATTTTTACTGATAATCCTGATAAATCTACTTTACCAGTGATCATTGTGATGATTGGCATTATGATGTCGTTTACTAATGAATCTACAATTGCTTTGAATGCTCCACCTATAATTACACCGACTGCTAAATCCATTACATTACCTTTTGCAATGAATTCTTTAAATTCTTTAAACATATTTTCTCCTTTTTTATAAAAATATTTCAAATTTATTAAAAATGTTGATTTTTGGGATTTTATTTGACATTATCCCTTTCGTAATTATATAATCAGTATGATAAGAAGTCTAGTATTGTATGCTAAAAAATTAGAAATGGAGAAAATTAGATAGTGAAAGATTTGATTGAAATTAGATGGCATGGTAGAGGTGGACAAGGAGCTAAAACAGCGTCTTTATTACTTGCTGATGCGGCTTTTAATACTGGTAAGTATATTCAGGGTTTCCCAGAATATGGTCCTGAAAGAACTGGAGCTCCATTGACTGCATATAATAGGATTAGTACAACACCAATTAGATCTCATTCTAATGTTTATTATCCTGATTATGTTGTTGTTGTTGATGATACTTTATTAGAAGCTGTTCCTGTGGCTCAAGGTATTAGAGATGGTGGAGCAATTGTTATAAATACTAAAAAAAGTTTAGAAGAAATTGAAAAATCTTTAAAAGGTTATGATGGACCAATTTATACTATTGATGCCAAAACCATTTCAGTTGAAACTATTGGAAGGTATTTTCCTAATACAGCAATGCTTGCTGCAATTGTGAAAATAACTGGTATTATGAGTGATGAGGATTTTTTAAGAGATATGGAAGGTTCTTTTAAGCACAAGTTTGCTACTAAACCTGAAGTTATAGAAGGAAATATGAAAGCAATTGAAAGAGCATTAAAAGAAATTAACCAATTGCGTTAAGGAGGATTAATGAATATAAATAAAGATTCTGTTTGGCAGGATATGACTATTGGTGGAACGATTTGTGATTCTGCTAATTCGTTGGAATATAAAACAGGGGATTGGAGGACTAGAAAACCAGTTTTCATTCCTGAAAAATGTAAGCAATGTGGATTGTGTTTTCCTGTTTGTCCGGATGATGCAATTCCTGTTGGAAAAGATTTAAAGAGAACTGATTTTAATTATGATTATTGTAAAGGATGTGGAGTTTGTTCTAAAGCTTGTCCTTTTGGTGCTATTGAAATGACGGAGGTGGATTAATGGGAATTCGTGAAAGATTAAGTGGCAATGAGGCAACAGCTTATGCTATGAAACAGATTAATCCTGATGTAGTTGCTGCATATCCAATAACTCCATCAACTGAAATTCCACAATATTTTGCATCTTATGTGGATAATGGTGAAGTTGATACAGTATATGTTCCTGTTGAAAGTGAACATAGTGCAATGTCTGCTTGTATTGGAGCTCAAGCTGCTGGTGCAAGAGCTATGACTGCAACATCTGCAAATGGTTTGGAGTTCATGTGGGAAATGGTTCAAATTGCATCTAGTACAAGATTGCCAATTGTTATGGCCTTAGTAAATAGAGCAATTTCGGGACCTCTTAATATACATAGTGATCATTCTGATGCTATGTCTGTTAGAGATAGTGGTTGGATTATGCTTTTTTCTGAAAATAATCAAGAAGCGTATGATAATATGCTTATGGCTCATCGAATTGCAGAACATAAGGATGTTTTATTACCATTGATGATTTGTCAGGATGGATTTATTACTTCACATTCTATTGAGAATATTGAGTTGTTGGAAACTGAAAAAGTTAGGAATTTTATTGGAAAATATGATCCACAGACTAATTTATTAGATTCAGAAAATCCAATGTCAGTTGGGCCAATGGATTTACAACCATATTTAATGGAGCATAAGAAGCAACAACAAGTTGCGATGAAAAATGCATTAAATGTAATTTCTAATGTTTCAAAAGAATTTGGAGATTTAACAGGTAGATATTATGATTTTTTTGAAAAATATAAAATGGATGATGCAGATTATGTTATTGTTTGTATGAATTCAACAGCTGGTACTGTTAAAGATACTGTTGATAAATTGAGAAATAAAGGTATTAAAGCTGGATTGTTGAAAATTAGAGTTTTTAGACCATTTCCTGGGGAAATGATAGTTGATGCATTGAAAAATGTAAAGGCAGTTGCGGTTCTCGATAAAGTAGCATTTTTATCTAATACGGCTGGTCCGTTATATGAAGATATTGTTAGTGCAATGTTTCATAATGATGTGAGATTAAATGTAATTAATTATTCTTATGGAATTGGTGGAAGAGACGTTACAGAAGAATTAATTATGAGTGTTTATAAAGATTTAGAAAATCTAAAAGATATGAGTGAACCATATAGATATTTAGGTTTAAAAGAAAGGAAATAAAAAGTTGTATAACGTTAAAGAAGTAATCGCTAATAGACCATCTAGATATGTTTCAGGACATAGAATGTGTTCGGGCTGTGGGGCACCACCAGTTACAAGAATGATTTTAAGAGCTGTTAAGCCAGAGGATCATGTTGTTGTTTCAAATGCAACTGGATGTTTGGAAGTTTCATCTTTCATTTATCCATATACTTCATTTAAAGATTCGTATATTCATACAGCTTTTGAATCTGCTGCATCTACAGCATCTGGTGTTGAGGCTGCATATAAATCATTAAAAAAACAAGGTAAATTACCTGAAAATAAAGATACTAAAATTTTAGTTTTTGCTGGTGATGGTGGAACTTATGATATTGGTTTTCAAGCTTTGTCTGGTGCGATGGAAAGAGGACATGATTTAACATATATTTGTTATGATAATGGTGCTTATATGAATACTGGTATTCAGAGATCTTCTGCTACACCAAAGTTTGCTGATACGACAACAACACCTCAAGGAAAGGTGATTCCTGGAAAAATGCAGGAAAGAAAAAATATCACGGAAATAATGGTTGCTCATGAATTACCTTATGTATGCCAAACAGCTGCTTATGGAAATTTCAAAGATTTATATGAAAAAGCAGAAAAGGCGATATATACTGAGGGACCTACATATATGAACGTGTTTGCTCCTTGTCCAAGGGGTTGGAGATATCCGGATGAAGATTTGATGTTAATAAATAAATTGGCTGTTGATACTTGTTATTGGCCAGTATATGAAGTGGAAAATGGTGTGTATAAAGTGAATAAACCAGTTAAAAAAATTCCAGTTGTTGAATTTTTAAAACTTCAAAAGAGGTTTGCACATATGTTTAAGCCTGGAAATGAATGGATGATTGAAGAATTTCAAGCTGGAGTTGATAAAGCATGGGAGAAGCTTTTATTAAAAGAAGAAATGACAAATAGATAAAAAATAAGGGGTTATTATGAAATTTAATAAGAAAAGTTTAGTTTCAATAATTGTTTGTGCTTTTACTTTTTTCTTAGTTAGTACTAATATTTTTGCAGTAGATGTACAGAATAAATTAAAAGATGTTCCTGTAACTGAGGAATATACAAAATGGGAAGAATTATCTGATAGTAAAAACACAAAATATATTCCAAAAAAATATAATATTGGTTCATTTTCTTCTTCAATAGGATCTTCAAATAATCCGTATTATGTAGAGAATGTATTACAATATGCTAATCTGCCTAAATTTTCTTTAAGAGATATTATTCCTGAAAATGTTGTTATTAGAGATCAAGGTAAAGAAAATTCTTGTTGGGCTTTTAGTACGATTGCTTGTTTGGAATCAAATTTAGCATTAAAAAATAAACAAAAAGGAAATTCTACTAAAGTATATGATTTTTCTGAGCAGTATATGGTTTCTGGTTCATTTTATGATAATTATTTAAATGGACAAATAAATAAAAAAGGTTTAAATGTTAAACCATATGCTGGTGGAAATTTTAATAATAGAGCAATTGGTGATGTAATGAGTGGTAATGGTGTTGTTGATGAAAAAAGTTATCCTTATTTGAATTCAGAAGCGCCAGTTGATATTAATAGTTTGTCTAACAAAAAAATTACTGCAGATATTTTAGATACAGTTATGTTTGGATCTCCTGAAAATGAAGAAGAATTATTAAAATTAAAAAAGGCAGTGAAGGAACATATTGTTCAAAATGGTGGAGTATATGTTGCAATGAAAATGCCTGAAATTGGTGATTACAAATTTAATCCAGTTAATGGTTCGGTATATAATGATGTTAAAGTTATTCCAAATCATGCAGTTACTATCATAGGTTGGGATGATAATTATTCTAAAGAAAATTTTAATTTTAAGCCTAATAATAATGGTGCATGGATCGCTAAAAATTCTTATGGAGATCATTTGGAACAAGATATTAATGAATTAAAAAGTGCTATATATGATGAATTAAAAGTATACTTTAACTCTAATGGAATTTATTCTGCTACTGATATTGATGATAATCATTTAGTAGAGGCATTGAATGCTGCATATAAGCAGCAGTTGAATATTGAACCAGTGAAATTAGTGCAAGGAAAAGATGGGAAGAAATATTGTTCAATTGATTTTAATACAGGTGGTTATTTATATATTTCATATGAAGATAAGACTTTATCGGATTATAATGGTATTGTTAGAGCTATTGAAAAAAAAGATTACGATAATATTTATCAAAATTTTTATTATGTGTCTGGAGTCAAAGAATTAGTGACCAATAATGATAAAAATGATTATGGAATATTGCTTGGACAGCAATATGAAGCAAAGTCAATTGATGAAAAACTTGTAAAATTTTCAATTATGGTTCCTAGCGAAGCAGATTATGAATTTTATGCAAATATTGATGATAATTCTATGGATATGAATAAATTATTAAAGTTAGATTTAGATAATTTTAGTACAAAGATTCATTTGAAACCTGGATATCATACAATTTATTTAAAAGAGCCTCTAAAATTGAATTCAAGAGAATTTGCTGTTGCTGCGAAAGTTTCAAATACTAATTCATTTTATGTAGCTGTTGGAAATACAAATGATTTAAATGTTGATTGGTTTAAATATAATAAGCCATCTAATAATAGTTATTTTGGAATAGTAGATGAAGAGAATAATATTCAATTAGAGAGAATGGATAATCTTGATTTTACATTGAGAGCATATACGAGAGAAAATGCAAATGTTAATGTAAATGATAATATTGATAAAAATGATAGTATAAATGATAATAAAGTAAATGAAATAGATGATAAAATTAAAAGTGACTTAAAGAAGAATTCTATAAAGAGTGCAGAAGTTAAGTTTTATTATGATAAAAATAATAAATCTCTACGAATTAGTAATATTAGTCCTTATATTGGTGAATCTAAATATGAGTTTTCAATAATAATGAAAGATGATACTAATGATTCAAATTCAGTGTTAATTGATAAGAATGGTGTAAATACATTTAAATTTTCATCAAGTGATTTAAAGAAGGATGTTAATAATACTTATTATTATGAGTTTAATATTGGTGATAATATTAAAAATCTTGATGATTTAAAAAGATATAAACTTTTAAATTTGAATTTAAAAGAATATGTTGATGGTAATGTTAATGAGAGAAATATTAATTTTGAATTAGTAAATATGGGTAATGGTAATAATAGTAATAATAGTAATAATTTTGATAAATCATTACTAAATGATGATTCAAAAAAGAATTTTGTTGATACTACCGTAGTGAAAGGCAGATTGCCACAAACAGGTGAATCTATTTTAATTTTAGTAATTATATCGCTTTTATTAGTACTATGCATTATTTATAAAATTTATGTTAGTAAGATAAAATAGTTTAGAAAAGGGCAGAAATATGGAGATACGAATGAGAAAATTGTTTAGTTTAATTTTTTTTAATTTAATATTATTTATGTTGATTAATGTAAATATAGTATTTGCGACAGATTCTGCCCAAATGCAGCAAATTAATCAAAATGTTGAACAGAACGTTGATAAATCCAAAGAAGTTAATGAAATGGGGATTTATAAAATGCCTGATGATTTAACTTATAGTGATTCTTCAAGGATATATTTAAATAATGGAATAATTTTATTTAAATATACTGATGGTACTGAGCAACTTGTAGATATGATGTCACCTGACATAATAAAAAATGTAAATTTTGATGGTGATTCTGATAATATTGTGATTAGTTTTGTTTATAATAATGTTATTATAAATGGTACTGTTTTATTGCAAAAAAGTACTGATACTATAATGCATAATACGGTAGCTGGAGCAGGAGATTCTATTAGGGGATTTGACATCAAAGTGGCACCTAAATATTCATATATACAAAATTATGATAAACTTGATTTAAAGAGAGGGATATTAGAAGTTTTTTATAGTGATGGAAGCTTAGGTATTGTTAAAATGACTGATCCTGAAGTTGTTGTTGAAGGCTTTGATAATTCTGTGCCAGGAATTCAAGAGTTAACGGTAAAATATAAAGGCTTTGAAAATAAGTTTAAAGTTAATATAGTTAAAAATTATAATCCTGATTTAAATGGTAAATTAAGTATTGATAGAAATGTTGAAAATAATAATTTAAATGTACCTCCTAAGTTTGTTCAAATTAATAGTTCTAGAAATGAAAATAATTCATCTAATGATAATGGTAATGGTAATATTTCTAATAATTTAAAAGAAAATAGAGAAGTTCATTCTGATAATACGATGGCTAAAGGATTATTGCCACAGACAGGGGCAATTCCGATAGTATTAATTATTATATTATTTTTTTGTATTGTATTAATTATAATATATATAAAAAAAGTGATGATTAAAAGAGGAATTAGAGGAATTTGATTTATGAAAAAAAAGATTTTTATAATTGTTCAATGTATTTTATTGACTATTGTTATATGTAGTACAGTGATTGAGGCTACAAGTTTCGTATCAGTATATAAAGAAAGTGATAATAATGTTTTTAGGGTATTATTAGGGCAATCACAAATTGAAGAGAGATTTAATTTAAAAGATATTATTCCGGAAAATGTAGTTGTACGAAATCAGGGTAGAGCAAATAATTGTTGGGACTTTGCAGCTATTGGAGCATTAGAGACTACTTTAGCGTTAAAGAGAAAAAGACAGAATAATGTAACTAAAGTTTTTGATTTTTCGGAAGCTCATTTGAAATATGGTTCAAGATATTCGATGTTTTTAGAAGGAAAAAAGAATGTAAAAGGTTTTGATGCAAATAGATTAGATGGTGGAAATTTTATGGATGCCATAAATTATATGACTAATGGTTATGGTCCTGTTGATGAAAGATGGCAAAATTATAATCCTAATGAGCCAGATATTGATTTAAATTCGATTCAATCAATTACACAGGCTGCTGTTTTATTAATTGGCTGGGATGATAATTATAATGCAACTAATTTTAAAAAAAATCCGGGTAAAAATGGAGCTTGGATTTTTAAAAATTCATATGGTAATTATTCAGATGTTGAGTATCTATCATATTATGATAAAACAGGTTATAGTGAAACTTTTGGCTTTCAAGACATTGAAGAAGGGAAGAGTTATGATAAACAATATCAACATCAAGTATTGCCACCTATAGTTGATTTTCATGTTAATAAAGGACCTGTTATATCACAGTTGACTGTTGCTGAAGTTTATACAAGAGATAAAAATAAGTCTAATGAAAAAATAACAAGATTAAGTATAGAAGCTGCAAAATCTGGAATTTATGAATTTTTTGTTAATCCTAATAGTGATGATTTAACCAACCTCACAAAAGTATCGGTTAATAAGTTCTATTTAAGAAAAGGTTTTCATATGGTTAAGCTTAATAATCCTGTTGAATTGACTGGATCAAAGTTTGTAGTTGCTGTTAAAGTACCAAATGTTGATAATCAATTTGATATGATGTATGAGCCTAGAAGTAATGTTGAAGGTTATACAGCAAGTGTTAGTAATCCTGGTGAGACATATGTTAATTATGTTGATAATAACAATGTATCTTATTGGAAGGATTTTGTTGCGTCTGGAAGAGGAAATTCATCGTTAAAAGCATATGTTAATTATGGTGATAATGAAGTTGTTCCTACTAAGATAAAAATGTTATCTGATCCAAATAAGTTAGAATATATAAAAGATACTGAGGAGTTGGATGTTACTGGTGGAAAGATTTTGGTTTCTATGAGTAATGGGGAAACAGTTGAGAAGAGTTTGGAAGATTCAAAAGTTAAATTGAGTGGATTTGATAATTCTTCAATTGGTCCAAAGACTATAACTGTGGATTATATGAATAATAAAACAACTTTTGTTGTTAATGTTATTGATTCCCCTAATCAATTAATTTCATTAACTTTGAAAAAAGCTCCTACTAAAGTTGAATATATGATTAATGATACTTTGGTGAGGGATGGAGGTGTTTTACAAGCAACTTATAGTAATGGAAAGTCTGCAGATATTAGTACAAATAGTTCATCTGTGAAGTTTTCGTCACCTAATATGTCTGTTCCAGGAACTAAAAATGTCACAATTACATATGGTGGTAGGTCTGTAAATTATAGTATTCTTGTTAAAGAAAGACCTATTGTTTTGAGTAAGATAGAAATTTTGAATTTACCTTTAAAAACTGAATATGTGCAAGATACAGAAGGATTGGATTTAACAGGTGGAAAGATTAGAGCGACTTATTCTAATAATAATGTTTTAGATATTCAAATGGATTCATCTGATGTCACTGTGTCTGGATTTGATAATTCTAATGTTGGTAAAAATACATTAACAGTTGATTATAAAGGTAAAAGTACAAATTTTGATGTTAATATTGTAGAAAGGCCTAAGGCTGTAATTAATGATGCATGGATATTAAGAAAACCTGATAAGTTAAAATATAAAAAAGGTGAAGAACTTGATTTGACAGGTGGAAAGATTACAGTTAATTATTCTGACGGCACAAATAAAATTGTTAGTATGGATAATGAAGAATTAGTTCAGTATAGTAATTTTAATAAAAGTTCTTTAGGAGTTCAGAGTGTTGCATTAAGATTGAAAGATTTAAATAAGTTGTTGAGTTTTGATGTTGAAGTAGTAAGAGATGAGCCTGTTGTTGATCAGAATAAGGTTTTAGAAAATAAAGTTATTGAGAATCAGATTGTTGCTAATCAAATTGTTCAAAATAAGATTACTGAAAATAAGATTATATCAAATAATATTGAAAATAATAAAATTATTGAAAATAATAAAATTATTGAGAATAAGATTATATCAAATAGTATTATTGCAAATAATATAGAAAACAATAGGATTCTTGAGAATGCAATCATATCAAATCAAATTATTGCGAATAATGTAGAGAGTAATAGAGTTATTGAAAATCAAATTATTTCAAATCGAATTGAAAATAATAAAATTATAGAAAATAAGATTTTAGAGAATCAAATACTTCAAAATAAGACTTTAGAAAATAGAGTTATTGAAAATAAAGTTATGGAGAATAAAGTTGTTGCAAATAACATCTATGATACGAACGTGATTCATGAAAATAAGGTTAAAAATGAAAATGTTATTTATGAAAACAGTGTACAAAATAATATTGCTGAAAATAAAGTAAATTCTAATCAAATTAGTGAAAACAGAGTTAATGATAACGCTACTAATGAAAATCCTAATAATAATCTTGATATTTTTTCAGATTCTAAAGCAGAAATTACTGATGCAAATAATTTTGTATATACTGACTCAAATAAAAACAATATTGAAATTGAAGTGAATGTTTCGAATATTAATTTTGGTAATAATAGTAAATATAATGTTAAATATTATTTAGCTGGTAGTCCTAGTGAATCTATTTCGGATGATAAATATGTTGAGATAAATAAAATTGATAAACAATCTAATGGTATGTATTTGGCTAAATTTAAGATTAATTCTAAAGATTTAAGTAATTTAGATGAAATTGTTAATTCTGATAGTTTATATTTATATTTGAAGGCAGAAAATGGTGTTAATGTTTCAAAGAAAGTTTTATTATTGAATAATGTTTCTAAAGTTAAAAATTATATTAATAATAAAAAAGTAGATGAAATTAATAAAGATAATTTAAATAAATATAAAGATAATACAGTTTATAATAGGATTTTGCCTCAAACAGGTGCTTTACCATGGTTTGTTGTATCTTTTGCAATAGTTACTATGATTGGAATAGTATCATATTTTAAATTTAAAAATATTAATAAATAGTTAAAATTCGTATAGTTAGTTATTCTAATTATACGAATTTTTTTGATATTGTAATATTGTGTGTAAATTCTTGTTATTTTTATATAAATAATATATAATTTATAACTAGTTAAATTTAAAGGATAGTATTTAGTATGGTTATTAATGAAAAAGTATATAATGAGATTAAAAATTCATTGACAATGGATGAGATAAATGAAGCAAATAAATTGTATAATAATGGTAAAGTTAAATTAGATAAGATTAATTATACTAATAAAGATAATTTTGTTATTTATGCTGAGGTAAGAGATAATCAAAAATTATTTAAGCCATATTTATCTGTTGCAAATGGAGAAATTGTGGATTTGAATTGTGATTGTGAAAAATATAAATCTACTTTTGGAACTTGCTTACATATTGCTGCTGCTGCGATTGCTTTAAATAATAATAAATTATATCAAAATTTATTTTCTGATGATAAAAATACTGTAAATAATGTAAATGAAAAAGATAAATATAGGCTTTTTAGGCAGATGTTGAATTCTTTTTATAATGATGAACAAAGAGCATTGAATGAAAAAATGTATAATGGAGTATTGTATGAGATTAAGCCTACTTTGTTTTTTGATTCGGATTTAAAGAATATTAGAGTTGAGTTTGAAATTATTAGTGGAAATAATAAATATAAAATAAAAAATATTGTAAATTTTTATGATAATATTTTGGCAAGAAATGTTGTAAAATATGGTAAGAAAATTGAATTTATGCATTGTATTGAGGCTTTTGATGAACCGAGTAAAGGTATATTGAAATTTTTAATGAAATATGCTGAAATGATAAAATATTTTAATGAAAGAAATAGTAAATATTTTAGAACTACTGTTGCTGATTCATTTATTGAGGTTTCTGAAAATGGGATGGATGATTTGTTTAATTCTTTGAATGGAAAATACGTTAGTTCAATTATTGATAATTCCACAATAGATGTAAAATTTGTGGATAGTGAGCCTGATTTAAAATTTAAGGTGGAAGATGAATCAGATGATGAGTTTAAAATATCTACTGATGAAGATATTTATGATTATACTATTATACCAGGAATTAAGTATGTTTATTTTTTAAGAGACGATAAAATTTACAGATGTTCTAGAGAGTATAGTGATACAGTATTAAAGCTATTGAATGTGTTTAGAATTAATTTTACAAAGGAAATTTTATTTCTTAAATCAGAATTTGCTGATTTTTACTCTTTGATTTTTCCTAGAGTGAAGAATAATTTGGATTTTGATGTTAATAGAGAAGAAATTGAAAGGTATAAGCCAAAAGAATTAAAAGTAAAGGTTTATTTTGATTATGATAAAAAGGGATATGTGTTAGCTGATATAAAGTTCTCATATGATGATTTTGAATTTAATCCTTTTGAAAAAATTGATGATAATATTTCTAGGAATATGGTTGAAGAATCTATAATTTTAGATATGTTTAGTGATTCAGGATTTGTTTTTGATGTTGCTAATAAAAGATTAATGTTAGTTGATGATAAAAAAATTTTTGAATTTTTAAAAAATGATATTGAAAAATATATTAATAAGATTGAGGTTTTTGCAACTGATGAATTTAAAAGGAAACAATTAATTGTTCCTAAAATTACCTCAATCGGTGTTAAGATTGAGAATAATTTACTTAAAGTTGATTTAACGCAATTTAATTTTGATAAATCTGAAATCAAAGAAATAATGAAAGATTATATGATGAAGAAATCTTTTCATAGATTAAAAAATGGAGATTTTATTGATTTGTCAAATAATAATTTGGATGTATTACAAGAATTAGTTAATGGTACAGATATTGATTATGAAGAATTGAAAAATGATAGTATTTCATTACCAGTCTTTAGAGGTATGTATCTTGATAAAATTTTTAAAAAGAATGAAATACGTATAAAACAGGATGATAATTTTAAAACATTGGTTGATGATGTTAAAGATAAACGAATTAACGAAAAATTTGAATTACCGAAGAATTTAAATGCAAGTTTGAGAGAATATCAAAAATTAGGATTTGATTGGGTTAAGACGCTAGATGCTTATGGATTAGGTGGTATTTTAGCAGATGATATGGGACTTGGTAAGACCTTGCAAATGTTATCTGTTATTTTGGATTATTTTGAAAACATTAATGGTGAAGATAACAAATTGCCAGTTTTGGTTGTTTGTCCAAGTTCATTGTCTCTTAATTGGCTTGAGGAATCTAAAAAGTTTACGCCTACTTTAAAAAGTGTAGTTATATCTGGTGACCAAGAATCTCGTAATGCAATTATTAATAATATTAATGATTATAATTTAGTTATTACATCTTATGATTTATTAAAGAGAGATTTGGATTTATATAAAGAAAAAAATTATTTATTTAGATATATAATTGCTGATGAGGCTCAATATATAAAGAATAATCTTA
>QWCI01001035.1_pt1 | contig 13175 bp, 9 predicted proteins | sample 1972541 | NCBI WGS metagenome assembly QWCI01 (sample SAMN09866712, study PRJNA288562) | Human oral metagenome isolate term3_saliva, whole genome shotgun sequencing... | isolation source: mouth | host: Homo sapiens | place: USA: California | reverse complement strand
CACAGCTTGCCTCCCGACGCAAGAAAAGCGTACCCTCGTACGCGCATCCCTTGCCGGAACGAATCCAAAATAACATTATAAGTATGACACTTATTAAATCCATCGCCGGTTTTCGCGGAACGATCGGCGGAGAAACGGGCGATACGCTCAATCCGCTTGACATCGTAAAATCCGTGACGGCTTTTGCTATGCTTCGTCGCCCCTTGGTGGGACAATATGAAAATAAAATCGTCGTAGGGCGCGATGCGCGCATCTCCGGAGAAATGGTCAGCCACTGCGTTTGCGGCGCGCTGCTCGGTATGGGCTTCGACGTCGTTAATATCGGCCTCGCCACAACGCCTACGACCGAACTGGCTATCACGGCAGAGCACGCTGCGGGCGGCATTATTATTACGGCGAGTCATAATCCGCGCCACTGGAACGCGCTGAAGTTTATGGATGAAAACGGCGAATACATAGCGCCCGAAATTGCCCACGAACTGATTGCTTTAGTGGATCAAACGGACAAGTTTGTCTATGCTGACGTGGACCACGTAGGCCATTATTATGAGAAAAACGACTACAATCAATATCATATCGACCTGATCAAGCGCTTGAAGTTGGTGGATGTCGACGCCATTCGCAAGGCCAATTTCCGCGTTTGCTTGGATACGGTCAACTCTGTGGGAGGTATTATCCTGCCGCAACTGCTGGAGCAACTCGGCGTGAAGGATGTGACGATCTTAAACGGGGAACCGACGGGCGATTTTGCGCACAACCCTGAGCCTTTGAAGCAACACCTCGGCGAAATCTGCGGCTTGATGGCTAAAGGTGGCTATGACATTGGCCTCGTCTGCGATCCTGACGTCGACCGCTTGGTCTTCATCCAAGAAGATGGCGAGATGTATGGTGAAGAATACACACTTGTGACCTGCGCCGACTGGGTTTTGCAGCACACGCCGGGCAATACGGTCTCCAATCTTTCATCTACGCGTGCCCTGCGTGACGTTACGCGCCAATATGGTGGCACATACGGCACCGCTCCCGTGGGCGAAGTCAACGTCGTTATGAAGATGAAGGAGATCAATGCCGTTGTTGGCGGCGAAGGCAATGGAGGTGTGATTTATCCGGAAGCGCATTATGGCCGCGATGCTTTAGTGGGCATCGGTTTGATGCTGACTTATATGGCTAAAACCGGTAAGAAGGTCTCTGAAATCAGAAAGCAATTCCCCGAATATTTTATTTCGAAGAGTCGCATAGACCTCAAACCTACCACAGACGTAGACGCTATTCTTGAAAAGGTGAAAGAGATGTATAAAGATCAAGAGATCACCGACACTGACGGCGTCAAAATCGACTTCCCAACGGAATGGGTGCACCTGCGCAAGAGCAATACGGAGCCGATTATCCGTGTTTTCTCGGAAGCAGCTACGCCCGAAGCAGCCGAAGCGCTGGGCAAGAAGATCGTAGAAGTAGTTTTGGCGATGGCGAAGTAAGTTTGCCGTCCGCTATGCTGCGCCGCGCGCTTCACTGATAAAGTGCCGCCGGCTGCGGAATAGGAATGGCTAAAAAATAGGCCGAAGAAAGTAGTGCAAACGCTGCACTCGGCTTTCTTCGGCTTTGTTATTATATAATGTGTGCCCGCCTTCGCAAGGCGGATCTGAACCATCGGCGCGCTTAGTCGATGCAGAGCGTCTGCAAAGGCGTACCGTCGAGCAAATGGATCGTCACTTGTCCGAGCTCATACGAGGCATAGGTCTTCGGATTCCCACCTTTCGGAAACGTCGGACTGCCGGTGTTGCAAATCAGTCGGCCCTCAGCATCCTTCTTCAAAACCTGCAGGTGCGTATGCCCATAGAAAAAGGCCTCAAAACCACATCGCGGTAGTTTCCCCTCATTATATATATGTCCGTGCGTAAGAAATAGTCGCTTCCCTTCGTCGACAAGTAGCACGTAATCGGACATCAGCGGAAAATATGCGGTCGGCCAAAGGGTTGAGTCGCTCGACGATGGCTTGCGGGTTAAGCCCTTCCGGCAAACCGTTGCGCGGCCCGTAATTGAGTATGTCGCCCATCAAGCAGAGCATATCGTAGCGGCCCGCGTCAAACTGCTGCAATACGGCTTCCAAAGCCGGCAGCGAACCGTGAATATCGGAAACAATCAAGTATTTCATAATTGCAAAGATAGAGATTGAAGGCGAATTAAGAGATGTCGGCCGTACGGAAAAGAGCGAAATGCACCTGTGCTCAATGCCGCGCAAAAGAAAAAAGAAGCGCAACAACCATAAGTTTGCTATAAAAATGAAGCTGTTGGCGGCGCGCTTCGCGCTCGTTGTTGTATTTTTGCAGATAGTTATGGAATTTCGTACAAAGGTAGACTTACCGCTCAAAAAAATAACGCTGACGCCTCGCAATCGCGTCCTGCTGCTGGGTTCTTGCTTCTCCGATGAAATCGGCAGGCGCTTGGCAGCCGAAATGGATGGGGGTTGTGTGCTGATTAACCCTTTCGGGACGCTCTATAATCCGACTTCCATACTGCAAGCCTTGCGCGCGCTGCAAACCAACCGACTTCCGGAAGGCCATCTCTTTAAGGGGCGCGACGGACGTTGGCGCAGTTGGGCTTTCGGCGGGAAATGGGCGGCCGATACCCAAGCCGAATGCGAAGCGAAAACAAGACAAGCGTTGCAACAAGCCGTAGCTTTTTGGCAACAAGCCGATACCGTATTTATTACCTTCGGCACGAACCACGTCTATCATTTGAAGGCCGATGGGCGCAGCGTGGCCAACTGCCATAAAGAATTGAGTTCGGCTTTTGAAGAGCGTTTGCTCTCCATCGAAGATGTGGTCGAGGCGTGGCAAACTTTCTTCCGCGCCTTGCCGAGTGCGACGCCCCGCTGCTTTGTCTTTACCCTGAGTCCGTATCGCTATATCAAATACGGCCTGCACGCCGACAAATTGAGCAAGGCCACGCTCCTTTTGGCCATAGATCGCCTCTGCTCGCCCGCGAACGGCGATGCGCTGCCCGCCGCGCCGTGTTTTTATTTTCCTTCTTACGAGATTGTGAACGACGAATTGCGAGATTATCGCTTCTACGCGCCGGATATGCAGCACCCTTCGGAGCAAACGGCTGATTATATCTGGGAAAGATTGAAGGAATGGAGCTTTGCGCCCGCCGACTTCGACCGGATGCGCCAGAACCTCAAAGCGTATAAAGCAGCTTTGCATCGGCCGCAAACGGATTAACCATTTGATGACGACTTTTCTGAACAAGATAACACCCAAATATTATGCACTATACCTCGGAACAGATCACAGCGCTCATTGATGCGCGTCGGTTTGGAGCAAACTCCGACAAAAATATTGATTGGCTTTTGACGGATAGCCGCTCTTTGGCCTTTCCTGAAGCTACGCTTTTCTTCGCTTTGCGCTCTCAGCGCAATGATGGCCACAAATACGTGGCAGATCTTTACCGCCGCGGTGTCCGTGATTTTGTGGTGAGCGCTTTGCCCGACGATTATGCGAGTCGCTTCCCCGCTGCCGCCTTTTATGTGGTTGCAGATCCCTTGAAAGCGCTCCAACATTTGGCCGAATGCCACCGCCGCCGCTTTGATATTCCCGTTGTAGGCATTACCGGCTCCAACGGAAAGACCATTGTCAAGGAATGGCTGTACCAATTGCTCTCGCCCCAATGGATTGTTACCCGCTCACCGCGCTCTTACAACTCGCAAGTAGGCGTTCCGCTGTCCGTTTGTTTGCTCAACGCACAAACACAATTGGGCATTTTTGAAGCCGGCATCTCTCAGCCCGGTGAGATGTCCGCTTTGCGCCCCATTATTCAGCCCCGCATCGGCGTAATGACCAATATTGGCCAAGCGCATCAAGAGAATTTTGCCTCCCTCGAAGAGAAATGCGCGGAGAAGTTAAGTTTGTTCAAAGACGCCGACGTACTTATTTACGATGCCGACGATCCTGTCGTTTCCGAAGGCGTGCGCCAAGCTTCCTTTGCAGGTGATCAGCTCGCTTGGTCTCGCACGAAAGACGAAGGGCCGCTTGTTATTCGCAAAGTAGCGCACGAAAGCGAGCGCACACACATCACTTACGCCTATCTGCAACAAGAAAGCGACTTCTTTATTCCCTTTACCGACGAGGCTTCCGTGCAAAATGCCATCCATTGCTTGGCCGTTTGCCTCTACTTGCACGTAGATACCGCCGTCATTGCGCAGCGTATGGCCCGCTTGGAGCCGGTTGCGATGCGCTTGGAAGTGAAACAAGGCGTTCGCGGTTGCATTCTCATTAACGACAGTTATAATTCCGACGTCAATTCATTGGATATTGCGCTCGATTTTATGCAGCGCCGTCCCGATAGAGTTGGTATGCGAAAGACCTTAATCTTAAGCGATATCAGCCAGAGTGGCATGCCGCGCGAGCAACTCTATGCGCAAGTGGCCGAGATGGTAAACCGCCGCGGCGTGGATCGACTTATCGGCGTCGGACCCGACCTTTCGGCGATGCAGGGCTTGTTTAAGATCGACGCCGCCTTTTATCCGACGACAAAAGCCCTTTTAGAGAGCGGCAAAGTCGGCCGTTTACGCAATGAAATGGTACTGCTCAAGGGCGCAAGAGCTTATAATTTTGAGGCGCTGACCGAACTCCTTTCGCTCAAGGTGCACGAAACGATCCTCGAAGTCGACTTAGCGGCCATCGCGGCCAATCTCAATTACTTCCGAAGCTTCATGCGGCCCGAGACGAAGATAACTTGTATGGTCAAAGCCTCCGCCTACGGTGCCGGAAGTGTGGAAATCGCGAAAACCCTGCAAGATCGCGGCGTCGATTATCTGGCTGTCGCCGTCGCCGATGAGGGCGCCGACCTGCGCAAGGCCGGTATTACGAGCAATATCATTATCATGAATCCCGAGATGTCCTCGTTCAATACCCTCTTTGCCTACGATTTAGAGCCCGAAGTCTATGATTTTAGTTTGTTGGAAGCCCTCATCCGCGCCGCCAAACAGCAAGGCATCACCAATTTTCCGATCCACATCAAGCTCGATACGGGTATGAAGCGCCTCGGCTTTGATCCGCTCCACGATATGCCGGCCTTGATCGAGCGCCTCCACCATCAAGCCGCCTTGATCCCGCGCTCCGTCTTCTCCCACTTTGTGGGCAGCGACAGTCCCGCGTTCGACGCTTTCTCCGACCAGCAATTTGAACTCTTCGACAAAGCCTCGCAGCAGTTGCAGGCCGCTTTTCCGCATAAGATCTTGCGCCATATCTGCAACAGCGCCGGCATCGAGCGCTTTCCGCAGCGCCACCTCGACATGGTCCGCCTTGGCCTTGGCTTGTACGGGGTAGATCCGATCGACAATCATATTATCAATAATGTGACGACGCTTAAAACGACCATTCTCCAAATCCGTGATGTGCAGGCCGGCGAGACCGTCGGCTATAGTCGAAAGGGCGTCCTCGAGCGCAATTCCCGCATCGCCGCCATCCCGATTGGGTATGCCGACGGACTGAATCGCCATTTAGGCAATCGGCGTGCCTACTGCTTGGTCAATGGCCGGAAGGCCTATTACGTAGGCAATATTTGTATGGACGTTTGTATGATCGACGTCACCGACATTCCCTGCAAGGAGGGCGATAGTGTGGAAGTTTTCGGCCCACATTTGCCTATCACGGTCTTGAGTGATGCTCTCGAAACGATTCCTTACGAGATACTGACGAGCGTTAGCAATCGCGTAAAGCGCATCTATTATCAAGAATGATTGCATGTTTGACTTGACAAAATCGAAATGCTCTTTTTAAATAACGCAAACAAACGGAAGGAAAACGTATCTTATGGCGCACAAGTGCGTCGTTTCGCCGTATCTTTGCATTACACAAGAGCTAAATACAGAGATAAAAACTTGATTCAACCGCATGTTTGCTTAACCATAGCAGATATGCGGTTAATCATTTTCTGTGCTGAACCGGCACATGTGCTTTGCGGACCGACAAAAAGCGATCAAGGCGTCGCAAACGCTGACAATGTATTTCCTTTAACCCATTATCAACGAAATCATACTGAAAATGCACATTTATCCAACTGAAATACGACTCTCCGACTTGCATTTTCGCGCTTATCATGGTGTGTTGCCGCAAGAGCGCGTTGTTGGCAATGATTACTGCGTCAATCTTTGCCTTACTTTGCGTGCATCGGCTGATGCTACCTACACGGATCAACTCGAGGGAACGGTCAATTACGCCGAGGCCTACCAAATCGTACAGGCGGAGATGGCCGCTCCGTCAGCCTTGCTCGAGCACGTGGCGCAGCGCATCCTGACGCACCTTTTCAATCGTTTTGATCTGCTGGAGAATGCCGCTATAGAAGTGACGAAAATCAATCCTCCGTTCTCTGCAGACGGCGCTAAAGCAGCCGTTTGTCTCACTGCCACGCGATGAATCCCTTAGACATTATATATAAGTATTATCCGGCCGACGACCCCTTGCGGCGCTTGCTCTTGAAGCACAGTCGGCAGGTGGCCGATAAGGCTTTAGCCGTTTGCGAGCGCCATCCGGAGTTGCAGCTCGACCGACAATTGGTATATGAAGGGGCTATGCTCCACGATGTGGGTATATTTCTGACCGACGCGCCCGGCATTTTTTGCTACGGCAGCGAGCTTTATCTCTTGCACGGACGTCTTGGCGCCGAACTGATGCGTAAGGAGGGGCGCGAAGATTTGGCGCGCATCTGCGAACGTCACACCGGCACAGGGCTAACGGCTGAAGACATACGGCGTCAGGGGCTACCGCTACCGCTTGAAGACTTCCGGCCGGAGACGGAAGTGGAAAAAGTGATCTGCTATGCCGATAAATTTTTCTCGAAAAGTCACCCCGATGCGGAGAAGACCGCAGCCCAAGTCGTGAAGAGCTTGGCTAAGTTTGGTTCCGAAAGTCCGGCCATCTTCCGGGCTTGGGATGAGCGCTACGGCTGACCCCCTTTCTCTTGCTTCCGGCTTCAACGGCGCCGGTGCAGCGGCGTTTCGGTGGCGATCAGCGCTTCCAAGCCGTTTGTAAGCCTTTGCAACGCGAGGTTGCCATCCGGCCGGTGTCCTTCAAAAAGCCGAGTGGCGACATCACGTCTCCACTCGGCCAAACCCTAAAATTATTATCGTAAAAAAAATGTCTCGTCTGCGCGCCTCAGATTTCCTTTATCTGACGCGGCATTTTTATTTTGCTCTTCTTTCGTGCAGCGCCGCCTTGATCTGCTCTTCTATTTCTTCCGTCAACTCAATGTTGTCGGCCAGCAAGCGCTTGAGTGCATCGCGTCCTTGGCAGAGTCGGGTTTCACCATAGCTGAACCACGAACCACTCTTTTTGATGATTTCCAATTCGACGCCCAGATCGACGATCTCGCCGATGTGAGAAATGCCCTCACCAAACGTAATTTCAAATTCTACCTTGCGGAACGGCGGTGCTACCTTGTTCTTTACGACCTTCACGCGTACAAGATTGCCGTAGACGTGGTCGCCATCTTTCAAGCTGGTCGCTTTGCGGATGTCTAAGCGTACGCTGGCGTAGAACTTCAAGGCATTGCCGCCCGTCGTCGTCTCCGGATTGCCAAAGGTGATGCCGATCTTTTCGCGCAACTGGTTGATAAAGATGCACGTCGTGTTGGTCTTGCTGATCGTAGAGGTGAGTTTGCGTAGCGCCTGACTCATCAAGCGGGCCTGCAAGCCTACCTTGTTGTCGCCCATGTCGCCTTCTATTTCCGCTTTCGGCGTTAGCGCCGCCACGGAGTCGATCACGATGATGTCGATGGCTGAAGAGCGAATCAGTTGGTCGGCAATCTCAAGTGCCTGCTCGCCGTTGTCCGGCTGCGAGATCAGCAATTCGCTCAGATTGACGCCCAATTTTTCCGCGTAGAAGCGATCAAAAGCGTGTTCGGCGTCGATAAAGGCCGCTATGCCGCCGCGCCGCTGCGCTTCAGCTATGGCGTGGATGGCCAGCGTCGTCTTTCCGGAGCCTTCAGGGCCATAGATTTCGATGATGCGGCCCTTGGGATAACCGCCCACGCCGAGAGCGTCGTTGAGGGCTATGCTCCCCGTCGGGATGACTTCAATATCTTCGACTTCCTCATCGTCTAATTTCATAATAGAGCCTTTGCCAAAATCTTTCTCAATCTTGGCCATTGCGGCCTGCAAGGCTTTGAGTTTCTCGCTCGCGCCTTGGTTTGCTGTATCTTCTTTTTTAGCCATTGTCGGTTGATTTGCAGATGGTAAATGCCTGATTTTATCTTTAGATAATGCGGCAAAAACGATTCGCAAATTTAAGCTTTTTCCCTTATTCGACCAAATGTATTTGCCCTTTGCGCTGTTAAAAATGCTGCCCACTCGTTTTTCTTTTCTTTCCTTTTTTCCGGCTCCCATTTATTTTGCCCGCCCATCGATTCGCGCCCATTGTCGCCATAGCAAGCGGCCTTTTGCGCCCGTCCTTGTCCGGATTTTGCGTGCGCGCGCTTCGCTTGCAAAGGGCTTTGCTTTGCTGTTTTTGTTTTTCATCACGATAAAAAGTACTTTTCATCGTGAGCGTACACCTTTGCGCTCGTGATGAAAAAGGTCTACGCTCACGATGGTACGCGCGCTTTTTGCCACTTGGGGCGTACGCAGGTAAGGATGGGGCATTTTTTATCCAACTGTTGTGGAGCAGAAGCGGCTTCTCCCCTTGCGCAAAAGTAAGTGGGCGCGGCGGGCGGTCAATGATCAGTCTGCGGCGTGCGAAGATGGGGCGAAAAAGGTCGTATAATTGTGGCAAACAGGGCGTCTTTGCCGGATTTTGTGGGAAATCTTGTTGTAGATAAACGAGCGGTGGTTGGCACCGCTCGCTATTCGGTCGGATGGTAGATCAGAATTTGTATTTAATCGAAAGGAGACACTCTGCAGGACGTAGGAAATACGTGTAGGTATATACATCATTCAAGATATATTCTCGGATGGTGTATTGCCGACAGTTGGTTAAGTTGCGCCCATTGAGTTCGAACTCAAAGCGCCCCTTGCTCCACCGCACGCCGGCATCGAGGAAGAAAGCGTGGACAAAGTGGCGCGCTTGGCGTTCCGTAGCGTTGTAGCTGCCGGAGAGACGCAACTCCCAATTCTTTGCGGGGTAGATGAGTAACCTTGCACCGCCATCAAAGGTATTGAGGGCAGAGAAACTGCTCGGTAAGCCTTTGATGCTGCCGGCTGCGTGCCCCCAGGCCGCATTGAAGATAAGGTTGACAGCATTGCGAAACAACGGCTTTTCTGCGCTTGCTGCAAGCCGTACGCGAAGATTTCTTGAGGTTAAAGTCTGCGTATTACGCAAGAATGCGGTAGAGCCGCCCATCACATCACCCGATAGCTTGAGCACCAAGTGCGTTCCATAATCATGCTTCATCAGAGCCAGTCCGCAGTTCCACGTCTTTTGTTTATTGTTGTTGGCTACTTGTTCTGTAATGGTGATGCCATCGGAAACCTGCATACCATTCAGTCGGTTATGATTGGTCACGGAATAGCCGCCAAAAAGCTTGAACGAACGCCCTTTATAGACATCGCGTTGAAAGATGGTGGCGTCGACATACTGCCGTTTGCTGAAATTCATCGTACCATCGCCTTGCGTGACGAGATCCCGATAAGTCGTGTAGATGGGATGGGTAATGAAGTTGGTCATGTCGCCTATCGTATGCGTTATGCCGACTCCGATCTCCATATTTACGTCCTTAATCAGTCGGCCTAACACCGAAAGATGGGGAGAAAGGTAAGGACGATTCAGCAGATAAGTACTGCGGTCTGTCACGTTACGATAGCGTAGGCTGTAAAAGTTGATTGGTAATGAGGCCTCCCAACGTAGGCGAAGGAAGTAGACCTTGTAGAAGAAAGAAGCGCCGGCTGTGAGTCGATAACCGTGTACATCGTTGTCGGTGGTGGGATGGAAGCGGTGCTGTTCGGATTGGTAATTGTCGAAAAGCGTGCGCAAGCTAAACGTGCTGCCGAGCGAGCCGGCGCGTCCATTGCCGCCCAAGAGCCAAGATAAGGTGGATGAGGTGGCTGTAGAGATACAAAGTCCTGTGGCGGCCTGCCTCAGGAGCAGCGTATCAGCACGAGTGGAGAGGGCTTCGATATGATTCTTCGGAATATTGGTGATGCCGATCTGCGATATGATTTGCAGGTAACCGCGTTTGCCGCCTTGGCGTGTCCATTCCAATCGATCGGCAGCGGAGAATCGATTTTGCAGGTTCGACTGCCTGACCTCGGCGGCAGAGAGATTGAAGCGATTGCGCAGAAATATTCCCTCAAGGTCTAAAGCATTGGTGAAAAAGATGCGATCCGCATTGCGCTCCCAACGCAGGCGGATGCGGGCGCTTTGCTGACGAAGGCGGGCGGCGTTGTCTTCGATGACGAGGACGGGCGATGCACCGGCGGCATAATATTCCGTTCGCTTCTGCTGGTCGAAGTGGTTGTCGTTGAAAGCATAATCAGCATTGACAGTCAGCTGCCGGTCTTTGTCGATCTTAAAGATGTTGTTGGCCGACCCCATGGCGGAGCGATTGTGATAATAGCGCCCTTGGGGGAAAACCGAACTGCCGAAAGGTAAATCAGCGAAAGCATATTGAGCTGTGGGCGCAGGGATGTCGGGCGAAAAATAACCACCGCCCCCCTGTCCGTTGTAGTTTTCGCTGAAGTTATTACCCTTTCCGGTGAGTAAATGTTGATGACGGGAGGCAATGAAAAGGCCGAAGAGGCCGCCTAACCAAGTGGGATTTTTGCCAACTCCGATGCCGGCTTTTGCTTCTCCGATGGGGCGGAGCAGACTCTTTTTCTTTAGCTTCAGATTGAGCGCTGCCCGCTTGGAAAATTCTCGGTCTTTGAGGGCTTTGATGGCTTGATGGTTTTCGTAAACATCGACGGAGGCTATATCGTCCGGGCGTACGTTTTGCGTGGCCAGCATATAGTTGCCCTCAAGCATATCCACGCCTTCGATATAAAAGTGGTTGATATCCTCTCCTTGGTACTTGATCTGCCCGCTTGCATTAATCGAGATGCCGGGTATGCGCCGGATGACGTCTTCTATGTAGCGGTCGGATTTTGCTTTGAGTTGGTCGACGTTGTAAGAAATCGTGTCGCCAAGTTGTCTGACAATGGGGGCGCGTACGGTCACTTCGCGCAACTCGTCGTCGCTTGTGTGGAGCTGTACGTTGAGGAGCGTATCCCGATTGTCGACTTCCAGCGTTTCAGTACGATAACCTATTCGACTGAACTTCAAGGTGAGACGCTGAACCGGCGTGCTGACGGGCAAGGAGAAAGCCCCTTGATCGTCGGTGCGCGTGTAAGCAAGTATATTACTTTTACCGGCGATGTAGGCCTTTACTGTTACGGAGCCGAGAGGGAGATTTTTCTCATCGGAAACCTTACCGCGCAACGTTGTTTGCGCTACAGTAAAGGTAGCTACCAAGGCCAGCAACATGGAAAGTAGCGGGCGCAACATAGGCAAAAGAAATTTATTCTAACTCAAGCGGATTGTAGAAGAGTCGTTTATCTTCAAACTTTGTGTCGCTAACGACGCCGGCTGCTTCGAGTAAACTCGAGGCGTGGAATGCTTGGTTGTATTCTGATTTGAGTGAGTAGCTTCTTGTTTGTTTCGTTGTCTTTTTCTTCCAAAGCAATTGAGGTAAGGCCGGCTTTTGTAGAGATATGGCTTCGAAACTATGTGTGCCGGTATTATCTGTTGCGGCTAAGATGAGGCCGGGAAGACCATAAAGCAACCAAGGACCTGCATTGGAAGGAATTTCTTCTGTATACCAAGCCGTCCAAATGCGGCCTGCATGTTTAGCTACGGCCTTGTGGCATACGTAACCACAGACCTTTCTGGTTTCTTCGTAAAGTTTCCAATCCCATTTTGGTAATGATTCTTCATAATAGAAAGATTGTCCGATAAAAGAGTCATTACGGCGATAGAAATTACGCTTGTAGAAGAGACAATAGTTATAGTTGGAAGACTCTCTCATAGCTTGATTGAAAATCGGACGATATTCACCCACGGTAATCTTTCTATGATGTGCTGTTATAAGGGAATCTTCTTTGTAGTCGTAAAAATCAGAGAAGGTAGCAACCGTATCTGAGCATTGTAAAATCAAATTATAGTTTCTTGCTTCATGGAGAACGGTATCGACAACATTATATTCGAAGATGCATACAAAATCAACGTGATTAGCCAATGTATCTTTGGGTCCCCAATAGTTTTCGGGAACGATGAAATCATCGCTAAAGCGAGGATCTAACATACTGAATTGTGCATAAGAGTCTGTTAGTACTAAACTCAGGAAAGGGAGAAGGAAAAAAATCTTTTTCATAGAAAGGTATGTTTTGGAGTCTACGGAAAGAGAATTAAGTTTTTAATAAGAGATGTCCGCAAATGTATGGCATTTGTATCTTATTTGCAAGTTTTTCTGTAATTATTTCTTCTTTTTTTTGAGATGCTAGTTTTTAGATTGACTATGCGTAACTTTTTATTCGTGATGATTTGCCTGTTAACTGCCAATTTGTCAGTATTATTACGTGCGGCATAAAGTTTGGACAGAGGGTAGTAAAACTAAAAAAGAAAGACGATATGAAATTTGAAAACTTTACAATAAAAGCGCAAGAGGCCGTTCAGCAGGCGCTGAACAAGGCGGAGCGTGGCGGGCAACAGGCTGTCGGTACGATACACTTGCTGCTTGGCGTGTTGGAGGTTGGCGAAAACGTGACGCAATTTCTCTTCGGAAAAATGGGTGTTAATCTTCAAACATTAACACAAAACGCGGCGCAAGAGGCAGCGCGCCTGCCGCGCGTCAGTGGGGGAGAGCCTTATTTAGATAGAGAAGCCAACGCGGCTTTGACCAAGGCCGTAGACATTGCGAAGCAGATGGGTGATAGCTTTGTGGGGCTTGAGCCTATGCTGTTGGCGTTGCTTACAACGCCGAGCAGTACGGCGCAATTGTTGCGCGATGCCGGCTTGACGGAGGACGGACTGAAAAAAGCGATTGACGAACTGCGCGGCGGGCGGAAGGCTACGTCAGCTTCGAGCGAGGAGACGTATCAAGCATTGGCCAAATTTGCACGCAACTTGGTCGAAGAAGCGCGCAGCGGAAAGTTGGACCCCGTGATAGGGCGAGATGAAGAAATTCGGCGCGTATTGCAGATTCTGAGT
>QWCI01000880.1_pt1 | contig 13201 bp, 14 predicted proteins | sample 1972541 | NCBI WGS metagenome assembly QWCI01 (sample SAMN09866712, study PRJNA288562) | Human oral metagenome isolate term3_saliva, whole genome shotgun sequencing... | isolation source: mouth | host: Homo sapiens | place: USA: California | reverse complement strand
TGTCATTGTGCAAATATACCTTTTTTATTAATATAATTCATACTAAAATCCCAAACTTAATTGAGGCCCCAGTTGTGCACTTTTGTTTGACAACGTACAAGATTAATTGAGGAGTTATTAAAAACAAGAAAGTGATTTTGGAATTATGGGACGATACTATTATCCAAACGAAAACGATGCTCTTAGTGCAAAGATTCAATTCCTAAGAGAGCATCACTATAAGATAAACCATTGTTTCCGTAACACATGGGGGATGGGATTTGTTTTGTTTGATACTAAAGAAGATGTAAATGAATGTTATAAAGAAAATACAGGACATCCTTTCTACACTGAGGTATATGAAAAAGGAACGAAATTTACTGAAGCTGATGCTATTAATGAAATTGAAAACAGATATGGGAGTTTAATAGACAATGTGCTTTCAAATCGAGATATGTCTTTACCTATATTTGCTATAGGTTTACCTTCATCATCCGCTTTTGGAAATAGCATGTTGCTAAAATTTGTAAAATCTACAGATGAAGATGATATAGAATGGCGTTTTTATATTCATTATAATGCAAGATGTTGGGATGTATCTTCTCTTAGTAACACTTCTATCAGAAAAGCACTTATAAAATTGCTTTATAACCATTTTTATGAGCACAGATTTAAGCAGCGAATAGAAGGTAGCAAAACATATTATGGGAAATAACTATATTCATTATGGCACTTGCAATAAACATAAACGATCTGCTGAACAAGCAGAAGATAGAATCCCGCCGAATTGAGTTCAAAAAGGGTTGGAATCCGGCAAGCATATATCACAACGTATGTGCTTTCGCCAACGATTTTGATGATCTTGGTGGCGGTTACATCGTGATTGGGGTTGATACTGACGAAACAACAGGAGTAGCTATCCGTCCAGTTGAGGGAATTCCTACAGAAAGGATTGATGGTATTCTTCAAGAGATGGTGGGTTACAATAGGGGCTGCTTTTATTTCTTTCACACAACCCTGTGGTGTGGGTAATACAGCCTCCATGCTGTCAAAAATGCTCCATGCTGTCAAAAATGCTCATAATTCTCTTTTGGAAGGTCTTCAAGCCCGATTTTTCGAAAATGAGACAAAGAAGTCCCCTTAGGAACTTCATGATGTTCTTAGCGAAGAAGCAAGCTCCTATCCAAGTATCAGCCGTTTGGTCAAGTTTCGCTCGGATGTCGTTGGCTCGGTAAACTCTCTTGGTTGTTCCAAATGTGCCTTCTATCTCATTTCGCTCGCCGATGGCTCTCTTCTTATCCTCTGCGTGTGTGTCGTTCTCTTCCTTGGGAGGTCTGCCCAGTGGACGGTTGTAGCAATTGACATGGCAGGACTTGATGTGCTTCCTATTCTCTTTCCCCAGATAGAACTTATCAGCATGCCAAAACGCCTTTTGTAGAGTTCCAGCTGCATGCCGAGGTCGGATGATTCGTTATAGGCATCCCAGCTGACATGGTCCACGTAGGTGTAACCGCTCACGATGCTGGCACCGATTTTTCGCACCAAACTCAACCATGGCCTTCGACTTGCCCCTAACAATGGGACGGAGATGCGGCTGGTAGATGCTGATGATGCGGTCGGCACATCTGCGGACGTTCTGCTCGAACATCATTTTTTGCTGTTCATACATCTTGAAAACTGCCTGAAGATATTTGTAGTCATGGCGGCTGAAGCAAGCAAGAAGTGTGCTTGACTGTTTGCCCAGGAAATCAAGAAACAGTTGAAAGTCTGCCTGCAGGCATCGTATCTGGATTAGTTTTGTCTTGTCAATGAGTTTCTTCCCCTTGCGTTTCTTCTTAATCAGTCCGATGAAAGCCTGGCGGGCTTCCGTGCGGTGGGTCTGAGGTTTCTTCACCTTGTGGCGTGCGCAGAACTTGTCAAACAGGCCGGTCTATCAGCCTGCTGCCGTCCTCCAACAGGTTGGAATCCGTTGGATAGCGTACCTCGGCGTCGCAGCATGTAGCGTCAATCTTCATCGTACCGCCGTGGTCGTTGCCGTTCTCGTCGGTGTGTTCCTTCTTCGGCTTGCTCCCATCTGTTTCTGTCAGCATCAGGGTCAGCATGTTGAAAAAGTCATAATCGAGTCGCTTGCGGACAAGGACGAATAACTCTGGAACGAATACCGGCTTTTCCGTAAACTTCTCAAGCCCAAGCAGGTACTGCATGTAGGGGTTCTCCTGAATGGCTTGGATGGTTTTCTCATCGCTCTGTTTTTCCACATGCTTCACGATTAGCGCTCCCACCACCATGCGGGCGGGCTTGTTGCCGGCACCATTGTGACTGTTCCTCAGACGTTTGTTGTATTCCTTCTCTATCCTGTCCCAGGGAAGGTGGTCGGCCAGCTTGACCCAATGGTTGGATTTGCTCAATCCCAAAAGTGACACCTGAAGTTCAAACAGGTCGTGACTGCGATATTGTGAGTAGTATGTCATCTCAATTCTTGAATGTTTTAACATCCAAAGATAGTCATTTTGGGCGAATTGACCAAATTTTATACAATATAAATAGTTAATTGTCAGATAGTTAAAGTTAATTAGCCGACCCTAATTATTATTATTCACGCAAGATTTTTCGAGCCATTCATACATCTTCTTGCCATGTTCGATAATCGTGTCTTTATTCCAACCAGATGGATAATCCTTATGAATCATCAATAGCTTCAAACTTTCTATAGTGCCTGATTTCGAACCATTATAGTAAGACTGAACATGGGCGGTCTTTATTTCATAAGATGCATTGCTCAAAGCTGAATTGAGACCTTGCGAAATCATCACGAGGTTGCCAAAACTATCCCGAAGCGTGGCATCCTCAGCTGTATCACCCCATTTCATCGTTGAGTCTGTTAGTGGCGTTTGAGGAGCAACATGTTCAATGCTACGATTTCGCTTGAATATATAGTTTTCCACAATATTCAATTCTGGAGAGTCTTTGTCGAACAACTCCTTTCGATGTTGCCAGATATAGAAATCTAAGCGCCAGAACCAATATCGGTTGTCACCATTATAGGTAAGATCTTCGTAAGGTGGTAACGGGAACTCCTTATCAATGATGTCAAGGAGTGATGCTTTGAATTGTTCCACATTTGGCATTCCGTATTCCTCCACTTCGTCCATTAACCAGTTGAACCATCTGTAATGGGTATAGTTAGAGGATGACACAAAAATCATGGATTGAAGCATCATTAGTTCCTTTAACGCTGCGTTGTCTTCATCTTGATTTAAATCCAAAGAATAACCATAGTCTGTTGGACGAACGAAGCATATGTCAAGTGCTAAACGGGCTCTTACGAGATTTTCCAAAAAAGTCTTGATAGCCTCTTTATTCACACCATTACCGCTAAATGGCAAGTATTCTTCAAAGATACTTAGTAAGTTGCTCGGCTTGAAAAAATCATTTATTTTACAATTAATCTTCTTATCCAACTGACGATAGAGCACTTGAAGCAATAAGTACGGAAAAGACAAGGAACACCGAGAATCTTTGTTAATCTCACGCTCCGTTTTTGGAGCCGAAGCAGATGGAGAAATTTGAGCTATTGAAAGCTCATTTTCAGCCTCCTCTCGTTGTATGCCGTTAATGAGATTGTTACTAATAATTTCTGCTACAGACGCTTTTAGTGCCTGACGCTTGTTTTCCGCAAGGTTTTCATCCTTTCTTCTTCTAATCAACAACGTATCAACATCTGAAATCTTATTCCAAAGCACCATGTACTTATCAATATCTCCATCTAAGCAGCTCAATAGTTTCACTTTGAGAATTTCATGTTGCTCAAGATTCTTGCCAGAGGTGTTCATACGTTCAAAGTACTTGTTGAGGTCTCTGGGACTGTAGCCATCAGGTAGGTTTGAGATGAAGAAGCTCAAATGATGGTACACATATGAAGCAAAAGCTTTCTGATCATGTAATGGAAATTTTTCCTCATCCTGCATAAATTGTTGTATCTGCAAATACCCATTGGTCATCTTGTCATTCTGAGATTTTCCAAAATCCTCTTTATCCAAATCTATTAAAAAACCGAGATAGGTATTATCCAAAGGACGGGCGGTAAAGTTGATACGCACTTTATTATCCACGATGAGGAACTTTTTCCATTCGTCATCGTAGACTTGTAGGACACTTCCTAACAGCATCATTACACTGAATCGCTGCTGTCCATCCACAAGTTCATTGTCTTTGGTCGAGGTGAGCATTCCAATATAATAATCGTCTTTGCCATCTGAGAGCTCAAACGCTTTTTTTAAGTCCTCAAGAAGCGTAACAATATTATCCGTGTCCCATTCAAAAAGTCGCTGATAAATTGGAATAGAGTAGAAAAGTTTATTTTCGGTAATGGTATGTGGTGTATAACTCATCGATTCAAATTTTTAAAGGATTCAACAATTATCTTGCTTTCCAAACGCTTGGCGATGTTTGAGGCTTTCAGTCTCATGGCACGCATTATTGGCGACATGTTTTGCCGCGTTGGATAAGAAAGCTCTTTGGCAATGTTTCTTGCTTCGGCAAGGAAGAATGTAGGCGAGGTGGCTTGGTCGATAATGAGCACCAAGTCGGAATCACTTGCATACTGTACTATTGATGACTTAATTGCTCTCTGACTAACATATCGATGTTGAAGCAGAATGCGCATTATTACGACAAGCGCATCTGATAGATAGAAATTGCCAAATTTGAGGAAATAGCAGAACAGGATGCTTTCAATGATGTCGCGATACCATTGATGGCTGCCGCCTTGGATAGTTGCGTGAAGCGTTTTGTATTCTATCGTTTGGTTGAAATGGTGATACTTGCTTAAGTGCTGTTCAACGTATGAGAAGAAATGCGTTCCACCTTGGATGGGCTCATTGAAGTAGAATCGTTCACCAAAAGGAGGTATTTCTTCAACGATTGGTGCTGCTTCATATTCTTTCTTCACTCTGTAGTTGCTCATACTATCGTCACATTCTTTCTTACGCATCCATCTTCTGAGGCGATAGATATAAGTATCAAGCGTTCGTACATAGTCAGGCACAGTTGTTTGATTATCATCTTGCCTACCATTTTCTATCATTTTGTTCCAGATTTCAGCGGCAAGTTTTGATTGCTGCTCGCAAGTAGATGGAATATATCTGAGGTGATGTGCTTTCAAAAGATCATAATCAGTGAGTTCAACACCACGGGAGTTTTGATTAGAGAAGAAAGTATAAGCTAAATCGATAGAGGTGTTTTGAAGAACAAGTACGCTAAACTGTAATTGGCATAACAGCTTCTCGCTCAGTTCTCGTAAGCTCAGACGGCGTTGCACATACTCATGAATGAGATGTTTATTATAAGCTACATAATCAATGGAGCGTTGAGACGAAAATTTTTCATTAAGGAGACTAGTATTCACACCTATTTTAGATAGAAGTAGCGCTAAGGTGACAAGACGTTGCTGTCCGTCTATTATATCATACTTACCGCCATGTGCATGAAGAATAATAGTACCTAAACGATAAGGCGTTTCGCTGGTATTGCTGATATGCCCAAACACGTCGTCGAGTAGACATTTCACATTGCTTTCTTCCCAACAATAGATTCTTTGATAATTAGGGATAGACAAAGGAAGACGTAATACGTTATCCAAATTTAGCTCAAAGATATCAACTATTTCGTCTTGAGGCAGTACACCATCACAGGCTATTGTTTTCACATCTGCAGGCATCGTTGATGCAGAACACTTCAATAGTCCATCAAAAAGTTCCATCATATAAGTCATGATTTGGAACAGTTCATTTATTGAATTTATTTTCTTAGAATGCTGGCAACGGTAACCATAAGTCCACTCAGACCATGTTAGTTCTTCACAGTTTTGTGTCGCATTCATTAGTCGATCAATTAGGGCACCGTATTTAGTATCCCAATCTCCTTCAAAATGAAGCTCCACGCGACCGTTCCAATGGCTATCAATACGATATTCATAATGTAAATCATCGTCATAACCATCAATAAAGATTTGGATATGACGTGATGTCTGCCATGACCCTGATGGACTCCTGTGATTTATCTTATAGCTACAAAAATGTTTTTTGAGCTCTTTTATGCTCCAATCGTTTATATATAGCATAGTATTTCTGTTACATTTGTTCTTCTAATTCTTTGAGATACAGCCGTGCGCACATCTCCGCATCATCTCCGGCACGGTGGTGGGTACCTTCAGGGATGCCGAGCTGCTCACACAGGTAGCCGAGGGTGTTGCAGCCGAAGTCGTACACCTGTCGGGCTGTCTTTAACGAGCACTGCCAGTTGATTTCGGGTAAATGCAGACGATAAAGTTTTGCAGAGTGTTCAAGGCAGCTGCGGTCAAAGGGAGCGTTGTGCGCTACGAAGGTGTTAAACTCATCGAGGTATAGGCGCTCAATCTCTTCCCAAACTTCTGGGAAGGAAGGTGAGTTCTCAGTATCTTCAGGTCGAATGCCGTGGCATTGCGTGTTCCAGTAGCTATATAGATTTTCTTCTGGCTGTACCAACCAAGAGCGAGTTTCTACCACTTCGCCACCCCGTACCACGCAGATGGAGGCACGTTTAGGTGTAGCCGTTTCAAAGTCGATGGCGATAAAATTTAATCTGTCTTTCATAGCTCTTTCTCTTTATAGTACGACATCAGGTTCTTGGCAAAGTTGCGCATCTCATTACGCACCGATGCCGGCTCAAGTACTTCAATTTGATCGGCCTGAGCCAATAGGGCCTGATATAGGTCATAGTTTGGGCGTACGGTCAGCTCAAAATAGGAAGTTTCATCATCCTTCAGTTCTACAAGCTCACGTTGCGACTCGTGTATTGGCAGGGTACGAAGATAATCAGGACCACCATTGTAAGCCTTCAACATAACTCTTATGGGCTCTTCTTTAGAATGGATGATACCACAGCATCCACGGAAGTATTCATTGATGTCGAAGTCTTCCTTCATCTGGAAAGATGAGCCTGTAGGATGGCAGTCGAGAATGCGGTCGAGTGCATAGACCATATATACATCTTCTGGACGGTCGCCACCATCTTCTTTGTTCTTTTGGCGATTGCGATTGGAGTAATACGGACTTCGAGCCAATACATACCAACGGCGCTTCTCTACTTTGAGGTAGTAAGGCTCGATGTCGAAATACCAAGGCTCAGGTTTTCCAAAACCTTGATGCGTGACATTGAGCACCTGATTATTGCGCATCGCATCGGTGATGACATTGAGCCATTTGTGACCAGAAGGAACATTCTCGAAGATGATACGTCCTTTCAGTTTTCGATCTGCCTGAATCTGATTCATAGCTGTATAGGAATCAATGAGCCAAATGCGAAGATTATCTCTCTCCAAGTCTTCGGAATGGTCGATATAATACTTATAACCACCCTTGATGTCACAAGCGATTTCCACCTCAAAAATGTCGAAGATGGCTTTGCGATGGTTATGAAAAGTGCGGAGGGCGAGATCATCATCGTCCCCATAGCTCAACCCGCTTCTATGTCAGAGGTCATTTACCTCCTCATAGGTCAGTCGGCCATATCGCCTGAATTGTTCTATCAGCCATACGTAACGGCCAAAGATATTTGCTGCCATACGCTATTTGTTATTGTTTGCTTACAAAGGTATATAATATCCTATGAAATATTGTGGCATAGGATAAAAGTTTTGCTTTAGACGTTGATTTTTAACGTATTCGCCCTTTGCAAAACTGCTTCCGTCCACATTTTGCACAGTAATCTCCACGCCAAACTTCATCAAACTGTCCAATAGTAGCGTTTACCAAAGAAGGCTCGTTCGTGAGAATACCTGCTTCAATGTTTCTTCTTTGAGTGCTTTTCATACCTATTCCAGTTCCTGTCAAGTTAGCTGAGCCCGATGTAGGCTGTATCCATATCGAATATCATTAGTTTGAAATGAATGCGTGGACATAGGGTCATTTCCAAGGCCGGCCACAATGCTGGGAATTTATCAAAGTCATCTCGAAAGGCAGGTCCAGGCTCTTTGGCATGGAGAATACGGATTGCAATCCCACGTTTAACCAATAGGTCAAGTACAGCAAGTAAAGGCATTGCTTTTGCACCAGCCTTTACATATACATCCTTGATGTCAGCTGTTCCTATCCATAATGTATGTTTGACCGACGCAACTCTTGCCAATACATCATCATAGTGTTGGGTACCAGTGATGTATTTGATAAAAGGCGTATCCATATCAATAGATGTCGAGGTAGTTTACGATGTCAGGTTCTCGTTTCAGCAACCCTACAGCACCATTCATAATGGCTATACGCCGATGATCATTAGGTTTCCATATAGTGGTGTGACTGGCGAACTGGGTTAGTACATTGTACGTATCCCATATAGTACCTTCTCCTTTCATCAGATGTTCCTTTTTAGCATCGTAAAGACCGGCATTTTGATATGAGGAGCACACTTCTGCATATGGTATAAGATGTTCAGCTTTTTCAGCATTAACATTTTCGGCAATAAGGATTTTCTGTGCTCTTTTCATTTCTGCTAATGATATTCTGGAAGAGGAAGCTCTTTTCAGTAACTTTCCAAACTGCTCAACGCCGATGGCGAAAAATGACTTGTTTTTCACCTTCCCGATGATAGAATGTATTTCGTTGGCTGAAAGTTTATAAACAGTGTTATCCTTTCGCTCTTCCTTCACTGTTTGTCCATTTGAGCAGACTACCCTTTCGTAATAATGTCCCAGTTCCACATTGGATGGAGTCCATGTGAGATAGAATCCATCCATAATGAAGTCTTCTCCTGATCCAAATCTATGTGTTCTTTCATTAGGATTGGTATAGACCACCGTAACACGTGGCTTTCCAGCATTGTTGAACCTTGCGTCTGAAATTTGATAACCTGTTTCATCGGCCATCATTTCAGCTAAATCAAAGAAAACGGTAGGCGAAATATATTCATCAACAATGGGTATGATTTCGGCAAGTTGATGGTTCTCTGGCGATGCTATAATTACCACCGATTTAGGTTTCTGCAGGTTGGAAGCTACATTGATATAGTTGCGGTAATTCGTCAATCCTGTCTCGCCAGATGCTTCCTTCACCATGGCACGTTGGCTGCTGTTTATCCCTAGTGTCTGGTCATACGATGAAGTGAATTTATCGTCTGCGGGTAGTTCAATGCCATTGAGAGCAAATACATTTTCGCCCACATGCTGGAGTTCGCTGAGCTTAATGGTCTTCTGTGGCCATAGCCCATTCATAAAGCGTTGCTTTTCTTGTTGAATATTTGAGTTGTTCATATCATTCTGGAGTGAATAGTTTATCAAATTGGTCAGCGAAGTCACGAATTTGTCCGGCAACTTCGCTTTGCATGTGCTTAATACGTTGGTCCTGACGAAAGCGCTGCTCATCAAAAGAAACATCCCCCGTACTACTCAGGCTATAGAAGAATTTTACGCCAACATCTCCTCTACGATGCTTGGAAAAGGTGATGTAGCGGTCGGAATAAATGTTCTTTGGATTCTCTAAACGCAGTTCCATCATGGCCGTTATAGAGTGTTTCAAACGATTGGAACCTACAAAATTGCCCGACTTGGTCACTTGCTGGATAGTGAGAAACGTACAATTAAGGTGACGGTCGTTTTATGCCTTGTTCCGCTTCTTGATGAGTTGTAGAAGCCAACTCTCGGCATCTTTCATTCGGATGTTTTCTTCATCTTTGATTATGCCCTGTAGTTCGTAAAAAGAGTCGATGGCTACAATGTCCCAACCCTGTTCCACAACCTCTTTTACCACCTCCCAATTGTGAATCTCATTGCCGAAATCCGTTTCCACGAATAGAATAGGCAATGTTTGGAATTTAGGATAGCGCTCCACATAAACGGTGAGATCTATTTCATTCATCTCGGCACTAATAAAAAGTATACGTGCCTTGGGATAATGGTTTTGCATATTTGCCAACATATCCAGTATGATGGTAGTCTTACCCACACCGGGGTCGCCTATAATCATGTAGTTCACGCCACGAGGCAACCCACAATGAGAACTAAGCAACTCATCCAAGGCTGTTCCGCAGCTGAACGATTCGAAGAGTTTCGGGTCGAAACTCAAATCACACATTCTGACTACATAATCCATAAGGATTATTTTATTGCTAAGTTTGTTGCCAAGATGCGCACTATAATAGTGTCACCTTTCACGTTCTCATTATCAATAGCCATGTCTGTAATAATGAGTACCTCCTTCTCAAACATGTCCACAAAAGTATTCACCTCCGCTAATTCTTCGACTAATAACGGTTTCTCGCTATTGTATTCAATATGAAGTAGTAGTTTATCGGCACTGAATAGTGTATACGGCTTGGCCGTTCCACAGCAGCGAATTACAGCATCTTCTATGGCATTAGACAAACGTCTGGAACCATTGCCAATGCCTTCAACCAAAATGAAGTTGGCCGCACTACTCATCATGACTTTTACGTTATTTATATCACACGCCAACAAATGATGACCATTTCGGAAGAGACCAAGTTCATCTGCGACCTCCTTGATGTCCTCTTCTGTTGGCGCGTGGTGATAGAAATGATTCTTCATCTTACGCAATCACTTCTAACTTCAATTCTTTTTCTCTCTGTTCAACAAGGGCTGTCCAGAGGCGAGAGTCCTGTAACTTGCTTGACGGAATCTTATCTGCATAACGCTCCAAGAAGTCGATGTTGTAGAGATTATCCTCATGCCAACGGTTAATGAGTTCAGGCCAATCCCATTGGTCAATGAATCTATCAATCAACTGATAGTTCATTTCGAGGTCTGTATTTTCAGACAACTCTGACCAATCCCAGTAGTCTTTATACTGTTCAAGAGTATCCCCAGTGAGAATAGTTTCGCACCCTGTGCTTGAAAGCTCCTTCCAGTCAATGAGTCTTTTGAACTTTTCCAGCATGGCAGGTGTCCATACGATGTTACTGTTTTGGGAAATCAATTTCCAATCTACTTGGTTCTTGTGCTTGTCAAGCATCTGCTCAGTCCATTCAAAGCTTTCAGAGAGCTCTTTCCAAGCTGAATCATTGAGAATCTTCTCCATGAATTCATTCGATAACTTTTTCATACGCTTTTCTGTTTTAAGTTCATATTATCCACGTTTACGACAAATCCAAGTTCTACCATCATTGGTTGAATAGTACAACCCCTTGTCTGTAGTTCCAAGGATTTCCTTGCCGGCATCCATCAAGTCGCTGAAGGCGCCAGTGTTCGACGAACCGCTATAGCGAACTATCCAAGTGCGACCTTGATTGGTTGAATACTCGATTTTCTTACTGTCTTTGGGCGAGATACGAAGCATCTCTTTCCCACGATTGATCATAATTGGCATGATGTAGAGATTTAATTGTTGTTTGTCACTATTGACAGTGCAAAGGTATGAATGTGGGTATGCCATAACGAAGCAGAGGTTTTAAGAAAATGCACTTTATTACCATTTTTATCGTGAGAAATCCTGTTATATTCCTGATTTCGTTTGCCGTCCATCCTCTTTCGGCTATCATTTTCCTGTGCAAAGGTACGGTGCCCGAATGGGGTCCAAGTATCGCTTCGCTACTCCTCCAGAATTGGAATAGCAGCCTTCCGCAAATCAGAGATTTGGGTATTCCATCATAATTCGGGTTGAGTTCCTTGCCTACTCATTCTTTTCGCCCCGTCAGAAATGCACTTAAAATCAATCCCGATAGAGGAGCCGAAAAAGGTTTCGAATAAGGAACGTTCTATAAATTAACTTATTATTAATCAGTTAATTACTTGCGTATTTTCAAAAAAAAGTCGTACCTTTACGTACAAATATTGATATTACCTTATAAAGAAAACGACTCCATATCGCCAATCAAAACAGGAGAGTCTCTTTGAAAAAGAGTTTACTCTCAAGGCTCTTTCCGCAATGGGCAACCCGCTGGAGCAGGTATCCGCTCTTGTTGATTTCGAATTCTTTCGCCCCACATTAGAGAAGACTCTACTCACGGAGGATTGTAAGACTTCAGCAGGGCGTAGACCGATAGATGTCGTTCTTATTTTCAAAGTCATATTTCTCCAACGTTATTATGGTTGGGCGATCACCAGATAGAATATCAGATTATTGACCGCACCAGCTTTAGAGAGTTCCTAAACATACATACGGTAAGTGACGTACCTGACGAAAAGATGGTATGGGCATGTAAGAATAAACTGGTCAAGGCCAGTGTGTTTGACACCCTGTTTGACGACTTCCGTCAATTGCTCGATGCGAAAGGTCTGAGCTTTAGTGAAACAAGATTATTGACGCTACCTTCGTTTAAGCCCCCAGGCAGCGCAACACTCGCAGGGAAAACACTACCATCAAGAACGGCAAGGGAGATGAGCTTTGAAACAACAACCCACATAAGAAATGCCACAAGGACATTGACGCATGTTGGACTAAGAAACGGGATGAGAAACATTATGGATACAAAGGTCATACGAAGGTTGACAAGAAATCAAAACTCATAGAGTCCTACCATACCACAGCATCAAGCATCCATGACTCCAATGTTATCTCTCAGCTTATCACGGACAAGGACAAAGGCCAGCGCCTTTATCTTGATGCTGGATATGAGGGCAGGGAAGATGTTGTCATGGTCAATGCGATGCGTCCCGTCATCTGCGAGAAGGGACACCGCAATCATCCATTAACCAAGAAGCAGAAGAAACGTAACCGCAAGAAATCAAAGCGTAGATGCCGCGTGGAACACGTCTTCGGCTTCATTGAAGGAGCCATGCATGGTTTTGTCAGAACAATTGGTATTGCCAGAGCAAAAGCGAGTTTTGCGCTCACCTGTCTTGTTTACAACATCTTTAGATATTGCCAAATCAACAAATATCAGCCACAACTTCTCTCTTGCAAAGGATAATTGTGTCTTGATGTCAAAAAATACAAAAAAAATGATGGGAATAAAACCATTTCTATAAAAAATGAAGGTCTCTTATGAGACCGATACCCCCCCATAACTGCATTATTGTGGGGATAACCCCACGTTAATATATGAATTAATAGAACCTACCTTAATTGTTGATGCTCTTTATTGTCATTCAATGATTATTTTTGTATTCTTTGATTGAATCTTTTATGAGTTTAGGTGTCATATTCAAGAAAAACAGCTATCTTTGTTTCGTTATTTAGATGGAGTAGGTGTTATGCTAAGTTTTTTAATTTTTGATGCACCTTGTCCCTCAAAC
>QWCI01000753.1_pt1 | contig 13239 bp, 5 predicted proteins | sample 1972541 | NCBI WGS metagenome assembly QWCI01 (sample SAMN09866712, study PRJNA288562) | Human oral metagenome isolate term3_saliva, whole genome shotgun sequencing... | isolation source: mouth | host: Homo sapiens | place: USA: California | reverse complement strand
GGGGTTGTGGCAGATAAAGACCTTTGTACATAAAGATGATATATTCCTAATACATATAGTGATTAACCCCACTGCCGCCACATACAGAGACTCGCAAAAACGAGTCTCTTGTTTTTTTACATCTTACGTCCGCGACGCTGTTGTTTCTTCTCGTCCTGTTTCTGCTTTTGGTCGGCAGTGGGCTGTGTCTGCCCGGACTTTAACGGCTCATTCACGTTCTTGGTAGCTTCGTTGGTCTTGCCTTGGTTGTTCACGGCAACCTGTGTCTTGTGTTCTTCGGCTACGGCTACCACCTTTTCCTTGCCGGTCTCCTGCTTTTTGTCTGGGTTCCACTTGTAGAAGCGTGGGCGGTTCTGTTCCTTGTCCATCTTGACGTAGGCATTGAAGGGCTGCCCTTCCTTGTCCACCATGTTCTTTAAGTAGAGCGTGCGACCGTCGTCCAATGCTTCACGCTGCTTGTCGGAAAGTTCCAAACCGCAGAGCTTATGTGGTGCGCCTTGCTGCTGAGAGTGCTGCTGTCGCTCTTTCAAGCCTTGCTTGTTGTTGAAGATAAACTCGATGCCTTTCTTCTCGGCATTGACTTGCAGGGTGGCATCAAAGGACTTGCCACTCTTGGCGGTCATTCCCTCCACTTTCACGGCTTTGCCCTCTACAAGGTCTTTGTACTGCGCATCGGAAAGCGTAACGCCTTTGATTTCCTTTGGAATAGCCACACGGTCGGCACGAAGGGCGATGAGTTCGTTGGTCTGTGGGTCAATGGAGACGTATGCGGCAAATGACTCACCATTCTTGGGTGTAATTTCGATGGTCTTGCCAAGATTGCCCGTTGTAAGAAGTTGGTCTTTCTCTTCGGGCGAGAACTTGTGTCCCATATAAGGGAAATCGAGCTGTGGCTCTTTGCGAAGCGGGTGAACTGCCAAACCAATATTACCCTCGCCATCGGTACGAAATGCCAAACGGGCATCAGTATAAATGGTAGTATCACCGATAGGCACGGCAATCGTGATAAGATTGCTCTTTTGCCAATTGAGCATCTTTGCTAACTCTCCGCTCTGCTCCAATCGCTCACGTGAAAGTCCGAGGTTGTCAAGCTGCTTCCAGTCAATCTTCGACTCGTCAATGGCGGTGGCATTCTTCTGTTTGGGCAGGAAGTCGTCAAAGCGCACCTGACTGTCTGCCAACTGCTGCTTGTTCTCCGGCTTCTCACGGTTCTGAAGCATAGTGTGGAGCGATGCCACACCTTGCTCCACGTTGTTAGCCACCACCTTGTAGAGTCCGAAACGGGACGGCTCGTTAAATTGTTTGAGGAAGTTGGTCATGAAGTTCTTCAGTAAGCCGTCTTTGTTGTTGAATTTCAAAAAGGCTGCTTGATGCACATCTTGGGCTTCCGTTGTTTGGAGTTTGCCCTTGTCGTCAATACCCGAAACTACAGACAGTTTCCCAGCTTCATTCGCATTCTTCACTTCCGTGCGGTCTTCCAGTACCAACACGTAATTGTCATTGTTGTTCGATTCCATAAATCATTGTTTTAAGGATGAGTAAATCATTATCGAACAGCAAAAATATAGCAATAAGTCTAACAATTCTATAATAGAGATAAGAAGGGAAATACAGGGAAATGTAAAGAAAAAACTCTATTATAGGAACTTTTCAAATGAGCGTAATCGATTTTTGGAAAATCCTGAGAACTTCAAAGTAAAAGTAAAAGCAAAAAAATCTCAAAATGTTTGCAAATCTAAAAAATAAGATATACTTTTACAGAAATAATAAAAGCAGAGCTTATGAGAACAGTTTTACTAATGTACCTTTCGTTTCTCTTGACCTCTAATGTTTTTGCTCAAGAGCGTGCTTTCAAGTTGGGTGTTCGCTTATCAGGCGGTTATGGCTTGCATAACGGTATCGACAAGATTTTGGTAAGCGAAATTATTATTCCAATTACAGTTTCGAGAAAAAAGGCGCCTTTGTTCCTGGTGCCACTGTTTTTCTTCAATATCATAAGCCACAAACTTTATTCGGCGTAGAGGGCGGTATCGCTTACTACCAAAAGGCGGCTTCCGTTCATTATACAGATATCAAGAAGTTGGACTATACCCTCTCCATGCGGCATCACATCTTGGGTGTTTCCGCTTATTTCAATGTCTACCCGATGAAAAAGGGATTTTTTATTTCGGTGGGTGGCAAAGCGGGTGCTAATCTTTCTCCTCGCGGAGTTACTTATACATCCAATCAGGAAGACCCGAAATTTTCTTCTTACGGCTACGGCACCGTAGCTGAAACCGAGCGCCTCTTAAAAGACAAACTGACGGGCTGCGCCGATGTCTCGTTAGGCGGTGGTATCGGCTATGAGTTTCCTTTCGGCTTGGCGGTGGATGTCCGCTATCATTACAATTTGCTGAACTCCATCAAAACGGAAACCAATGTATTCCGTTGGGTGGAACATGCCAACCACGGTCAGCAAATAGAACTTGGTGTCAGCTATCTGCTAGACTTAAAATAATGCGATATGGAGGGCAAGAGAAGTCGTACCCGGCAGATAACATTTTGGACGGTTATCGTGCTGATTGTCATTATCCTGCTTTTATTGTTGCGTAAGTGCAATAAAAGTGAAGAACAGGTTGCACCCAAGCGACAGATACCCAAGGAACAGCCTGCTGTAATAGACAGCGTTCCCACAGATACTACAATAGCAGTATTGAAGCCTTATACATATAATAAGGTAAAGAAAATAAAACCGGTGCAGAAAACAAAGCTGGGACAGAAAGAAGGACAGAATGCTGCGGAGCCTGATGAAAAAACACCTACGACAGAATCGATTATACAAGACAATGAACCGAAAGAACCGCCGGTTATAGCCGGGCAGGACACTACCTATGAGACGATCGACGCCACACCTTTAGCCCCTGCATATGTTCCCAAACACCACGAATTCCGTATCGGTCTCCATGCAGGCGGCGGTTATAGTTTCATCACACAATTAGGCGGCATCTCCGAAAGCGGCAGTATCCGTCCGCAATACACCCTGAATGAAAAAGGCGCCTTTGTACCTGCCATTGGAATCTTCGGTACTTGGCGATACGGCAGAATCGGTGCCGAAGTAGATGTCGATTACATGTACATCGGCTCTTCACTTGAAGAGCACCGGAACCTGACGGGCATCGACGAAACGACGACTTACCGTTTCCATATGCTTGCTCCGAAACTTCTTCTCAGAGCTTTTACCTATCGAGACTTTTATTTGGGGGTCGGCGTCGGCATGATTATTCCCTTTACAAGTCGAAATATAGATTTTTCTTCCACCCGTACTCCTTTCTTCCGTTCGGTGGACGAGTTGATACGTATGCACCTGCGCGAGACCATCAACCCTCGCATACAACTGACACCTGCCGTTAAAATCGGCTATGCCTCTTCCAAGTTGGGTTTGGAAGCCGGATTGGAGTACCAATTCGGCGCCACCGACCTGATGCGCACCCGTACAAACAGTTACGGGTATAACGAAACACACAACAATACACATTTGTTGCTTCTTACAGTGGGATATAGCATTCCTTTAAAGAAATAATAAAAGAATATCAATTGTAAAACTAACAAGGATGACAACAAAATTACTTTCAATAAGCATTTGTTGCTTTATGTGCGTAACATCATTCGCCCAGTCTCCCGGCGGTGTGGAGGGTTATGCGGCATGGGGCAATGAGACGACACCCGTCGAGCTGAAAAACACGCAGGGACTGACATTCATCGGTGTCGGGCAGATTTTGGATAACAAGGAGCGCACCATTTGGAGTACCGGCAATGGAAAGGCGGTAAACCGCATTCAGACCACCTCGCGTGCCGCCAACCTCGGCAGCGGTACCTTTATGAACTACCCGAAGCAAACGCTTCCCGCCATTCGTCTGTTTACTTATACCTCCGCCACGGGGGACGGTAAGGGACAGACATTTTATGTAGGACACCATGAAAACAGGAATCTCCCTGTTACCGATATGCGAAACGGCATCAGAGAATACGCCGTTTATAACCGTGCTCTGTCCTCACAGGAGCGCAGCCGAGTGGAAAGCTATATGGCGCTTAAATACGGTATTACCCTGCGTCACAATTATCTCAACTCGCAAGGTGCCGTTATCTGGAATACTGGGCAACAAAAAAACTATAACAACCGTATTGCAGGTATCATCAATGACCCGCATTCGGGATTAACCAAAACGGCAGGAAGAAGTTCAGAGGAAGATGCTTTTATCACCGTCAAGACGCGAGCGCTTAAAGAAGGTAGTAGCTGTATATGGGGCGATAATAACAAAAAACTTGCCTTTTCCGATACGAAGACCGTGGGCAAATGGCTCGCTCGCGAGTGGACTTGCGTAACACGTGCGATGAACGGCAATACAGCCGATGTTGTCATCGATACAAAAGATATCCAGCAGCTTCAACCCTTATCTGACGGCGAAAGCTATTACTTGGCTGTCGATGGCAGCGGAACGGGGAAATATCCCCTTAACCAACTTAAATACTATAAAGGCATAAAACAGAATGGAGCCGGAGACAGCATCTTATTCTCAAAGGTAAATCTCGGCGATGCAGCATCTTCCGTCTTTACATTAAGAGCCGCCAGGGATATGTTTCCAACGCTTGAAGTATCGCAGCCCTGCTGCGCAACGGGCGCACAGGGAAGTTTCGGGTTGCTCATCACAGGCGGAACGGTACCTTACAGAATAAACATCATAGATGAGAACGAAAATAAGAGTATCTATGAAAGAACTACTTCCGATAGCATCATCGCATTAAATAATATCGAGCAGGGACGTTATCGTTTACAGGTAACCGACCGCATGAACAATGCTTTTACCAATACCTTTATTATCTCGAACAGCGATATTCCCGATGCCCCCGAGTTAAGTAACCTTGTCTTGGAGGAAGGTGCAAATAGAGAATACACGCCTGAACAAACGAATAACGATTACACCTACACATGGGAGACACCCGACGGAAAATATACCGACGGCAAACGTATCACATTCGGCAAAGACGGAATGTATGTGCTCCATATCACCAACAAGGAAGGCTGTACGACGACAAGGGCGCTGAATGTAAGCACTACACCGTCAGAATCATTGGATAACTATCGTGTCAGCCCCAACCCGACCACGGACGGTTATGTAACGGTGCAGGTCGAGCTTAATCAGTCGGCACCGCTTACCCTGTTGCTTTATACGACGGGCGGCGCTTTGGTCAGTCATGAAGAATATGGTGCCGCCACTTACCATACTGCCAAATGCTATCTGCCCGGAACGGGTGTCTATATGCTGACGCTTCAATCAGGCAGTAAATCGAAGACGGTCAAACTGATCAGAAATTAAAAACAGATAGAACAATAGATAAAAAAAAGAGAGTTCGACAAGGAAGTCGATAAGAAAAGTAAAGCAGGAAAACGATAGAAACATGAAAGCCTTAAAATATATTTTACCCGTACTGACAATCCTTTGCCTTTTGGCATGCTCGGATAACAAAAAGAAGATGACCATACGGCATCGAACGGTGCAAAACGATGCGGTATCCGATCATCGTATCCTATCGGAAAACGTGCAGAAAGGCGGCAGTCGCAACCATAATACAGTAAAGGCAACTCAACCTCAAAAACAGACAACAACAAGGCTTGTTCTCAATAGTAACAATAGTAAGAAGAGACCTATACAAAGCCGTCAGGATAACCGCCGGTTAAAAGACCTGAAACATCGAACGCTCAGTAAATATTTCGCCGATAACAAAGCCGACACGCTTAAAGCCGGTCGTGCCGAGCTATGCGTGCCCGGGGGAAGTATGGGGCGCGGTAAAGTATTAAGTATTACCCCGCTGAAAAAGAACGAGCTGCCGCACCTGCCTGCCGGCATGGTCAATGTAACGGGCGGCTGCGATACGCTCATGGCAAAGAATGACACCACGGCCGGTTATCGCTTCCTGCCGCACGGCAATCACTTCGTGCACAGCATGGCAAGCATCGCCGTACCTTACGACAGCACCCTGATCCCCAAGGGCTATACCGCCGATGATATACACACTTACTACTACGACGAATTAACCCGTAAATGGACTTTGCTGAAATCGAAAGGCATCGACACGAAGCATGCCGTTGCGATGGCGGAGACCTCGCACTTTACCGATGTCATCAACGGTATCATCAAGGTTCCCGAAAGTCCCGAAACACAGAGCTATGTCCCCACGGGTATCAGCGAGCTTAAAGCTGCCGACCCGGGCGCAGGCATTCATCAGATAGAAGCGCCCACCGCAAACCAAAACGGCACGGCAGCCCTTTCTTATCCTTTCGAAGCCCCCAAGGGCAGAGCAGGCATCGCCGCTTCTGCCGGATTGCAATACAGCAGCGACGGCAGTTCGAGTTATGTAGGCTATGGGTGGAGTCTGCCCCTGCAGAGCATCGACATCGAGACCCGCTGGGGTGTACCGCATTTTAGTACAGAGTATGAGAGCGAGTCATATTTGTTGATGGGTAAACAGCTCAACGATCGCGTTTATCGTAAAATAGACATGGATAAACGCAAAAGTGAAAAACAGTTCTCTACAATGGTCGAAGGCGGCTTTAATAAGATTATCCGTCACGGCGATTCGCCCAAGAACTATTGGTGGGAAGTAACCTCAAAAGATGGTACGGTTTACAGTTATGGAGGTTACAACGGGACGGTCGATGACAATACGACCTTGACAGATGATAATGGCAATCGTATCAAATGGGCACTGAAACGTGTAACAGATGTGCATGGCAACTTTGCCGCCTATCACTATACCAAAAGCGGTAATAACCTTTATCCTCAAAAGTATACCTACACGGGATTCGGTAACGAGGAAGGACTTTACAGCATTCTGTTTGACATTAAAGATGAAACGCGTACCGATGTGGTGCGTTCGGGACGTTTAGGCATACTCCAAACAGATCAGGCACTATTAAAGCGTGTGTCGGTAAAATATAAGGAAGAGCTACTGCACGCCTATGATTTGCATTATGAAGCGGGTGCATTCGGCAAGACCTTATTGATGAGCATCGACCAGAAAGACAGTAAAGATGCTCTTGTTGCCACCCAACGCTTCGACTATTATAATGACATTAAGAACGGCATGTTCAGTGATGCCGAAGAATGGTCGGTAGAGAACGATACAAACGATGGCTACCGAAAACTTCTGGGACACCAAGTTAAAGACTGCGATGATAACCTTAGTATCTTAGGTGGCGGTTTTTCGTCGGGAGGTTCCGGCGGCGGCGGTTTTATGATAGGCTTCGGTTTTGCATTGGGAACGATCAATGTAGGTACTACTTATACCCATTCTAGAAATACCAGTCGTGGAGAAATTACCTTTATGGATATTGATGGCGACGGATTACCCGATAAAATCTTTCTAGGCAATGGTGGCTTACGGTATCGAAAAAATCTTTTAGGAACAACAGGGAAGTTGCTTTTTGGCAAGAGCCAATTGATTAAAGGTATTAACGAGTTCTCTAAAGTAGTGAGCAACAGTAACACCGTTAATGCCAATGTTGCTGCGGACTTTAATGTTGTTACACCGGGTGTGAGTTTCGGCAAAACTTGGGAAACCAGTAGAACATCGGTCTATCTGTCCGATTTCAACGGCGACGGCTTGGTAGACCTTGCCAAGAACGGTACCGTATGGTTTAACCATATCGGTGCGGACGGTATTCCGACTTTCACACCGAGCAGTACGGGGACCCCCAATCCGATTATCGGGCACAGCACGGAGATCGACAGTTCATATATCCCCGACTATAAAGCTATTCGCGACTCCTTGGAAAAGGAGTATCCTTTGCACGATGTCGTACGTATGTGGTTGGCACCCTTTACCGGACAAATAACCATTAACAGCAAGATTACCAAGACTACGACAAAGGGCGATGGTATCATTTACAGTATACAGAAAGAAAACACTGTACTAAAACGCGATTCCATTCTCTTGACCGGCGTTAAGCAAGATAATATTCCTGTCAGCATTGTGGCAGGAGAACGTATCTTCTTCCGCCTGCAATCCCGTTATTCGGGGTCGGAAGACAAGGTGGAATGGGCTCCTGAAATTACATATAGCAGCATTACAGGCAACACCACCACTTATTTAGGCCGGGATTTAACGAAATACGATGCCGCCAAAGATTACTTGGAGGGCTCTACCAAGACCATTCCGTTAAACAAAGACGGACAAGTAAAGATTACGGCACCTTATAAGAAAGAAAAGACCAACGACGATGTTACCCTGTTGGTGAAAAAGAAAAACAAGGGAGGCGAAAGTATCTTAAAGAGAATCGTATTGCCTGCCGGTACAGTTGCAGATGATACTTATACGGAAACATTGGATATTCTCGAAGCCGACAGTACTTATCTTAGCTTTGAGATGCAGACCGATGCTTCCATCGACTGGAAGAAAGTCAGTTGGAAACCGGCTTACAAATATGTCGGTACGGAGGACAGCATGTCGATTGTACCATCGAGAGAACTCTACAATAAGCCTGTCCGAGTGAAAACGTCCAAACAGATGACTGCTATTCTGACCAAGACGGATTCACTCTATCGTGCCGGTATTTTGCTTGCTCCCGAATTGGTTGTAAAAAGGCAGAATAATGAGGATCACGACACTGCCACTGTTTATATGACCATCAACAAAGATGATGGAACCTTACTGTATAAACACAGACTCAGACTCAATCAGACAGACAGCCTTGCTCGAGATACCATTAAGATAACAGATACGACAACTATCGAAGCAATGGCTGCTGGCAAAATACATGTATCCTTCAATATGCAGAATGAACTAAATTCGGCCCTATCGGCACGATTGGATATTCTGCGCGACTCATTGATTTATACCACAGATTCCTTGGGACATAAGATACTGAGCGATTCGATTGTAAGAAAAATAACATCGATAGATGCTTCTGTGTTCTCGGCATATAATACCGTGAATTTCGGCCCTTTATACAAAGGATGGGGACAGTTTGCCTATAACGGGAACGGCGAGTATCGCAACAAGCCCATCGAATTAACGGCATTGAATATCGATACCGATAAATATAAAAATATTGCCGACCGATTCAGACACAGTAAAAAGACGGAAGATTTACAGGGCGCTGCTTTTACAGAGCCTAAGAATCAACGTTTCTTCGTGATGGGTTATAATACCGTTCGTAATGCGTTTGTAAGTATTGCGGAAGATGCTTATATCGCCGGCGGTATGCAAAGCAGTGCGCGTATGGGTGAAAATGAGATCGAGGTAGACAGTATCAACTATGCCACTGCCGGTGAAGGTCTCTCTGCTCCGGTTCTCGTATCGAAATCGAACAGTACGGACTATGGTGTCAGTGTCAATGGGGAAATCAAATTTATCTCTGGTGGGCTAAGCGGTAGCAAGAGCGACCAAAGCACTTATATGAATACCGCTTCGATGGACTTGAACGGCGACTCCTATCCCGACTGGATAACGGAACATAAAGAAAAAGTCGATGCACATTATACCCGACAAACCGGAAAATTAGACGACTGCAAAGCACAAACAAATGTAAAGGTTCCGCATTTTGAAAGTTCTGCCTACACATTAGGTGCAAGTATCTCTGGAGCGGTAAAGACAGACCCTAAAGGGGCTATAGCTGTCAGTATTTGTCCCAAGAAGAGTTCTAAGAAAAGCAGCTCGGAAAGTTCAAATGCCGGAGATGGGAACAAAATTTCTGCTGTCTCTGTTTGTGCCAGCGGTAACTTTACCAAGGGTTCTTCTGAAACCGAACGCGATTGGGCCGACCTAAATGGCGACGGACTGCCCGATATGTTGATTGGTGGTAATGTTAGATATAATCTCGGTTATGGTTTTACCGATGAACAGCCCAGCGGTGTTACCGATTTAGGCTCTTCTTCCAATTCTACATGGGGAGCAGGACTGGGTATGAAAATTAATATCCTCGGTCCGGCAGATATTTCAGGTGGTATCAACGGTACCAAAACGACAACAAAACACAATGCCCTTTTCAGCGATTTGAACGGCGACGGACTGCCCGACATGATCAGTCGGGATAATAACGATTTTACGGTTCGCTTCAATACCGGGAACGGTTTTCTTTCGGATAATCAGCAAGGAAAGGGAGATATTGGAAAGAGTCTGGCTACCTCTATTTCCGGTCATGGAGATTTCTCCGTAAAAATCAACGTCCATATCTTTTTCTTAAAATTCACACTCACCCCGATTGTCAACGCAGCTACATCAGAAGGTGTCAGCCGTACATTGTCCTCAATTACAGACATCGACGGCGACGGATACCCTGACATTGTGGAAAGTAAAGGTTCGGACAAATTGCTCGTTCACCGTAACCTTACCGGACGCACGAATATGCTTAAAAGCGTAACGCTGCCCTTCGGCGGACATATCGATTTGGCATACGAACGTACCAAACCGACTTTCGACCTGCCCGGCAGCCGTTATGTATTGAGCAGTGTGGAAACACGCGGCGGTTACAAGGAGAATGGTGCGGCACGCTTGCGCAATGAGTTTACCTATGAAGGCGGATTCCGCAACCGTAAAGAACGCGACTTCTTTGGTTTTGCCAAAGTAACGACCAAGCAAATCGATACGGAGGACAACGATAAGCTCTACCGTTACTCCGTTCAGACTTTTGGTAAGAATCATAACTACTATACGCATGACCTCGTTACCGAAGAAGCACTCTTCGATGCCAACGACAAACTGTTGCAGGGAACGGTTTATACCTACAACCTCAAAGTACAAAAGGATACGACGGTTATCTTCCCCGCACTTGCTACCGTCAAACAGTCTATTTACGACGAGACGACGGGCGCATCCATGAGTACGACCGTTACCAACGATTATGATGCTTACGGCAATCTCTCTGCCTATAAAGAGAATGCCACAGGCTACGAGCTAGATGCAGACATCGAATATCATCAATTAACGGATAAGTATATCGTTGCCGTTCCCAAGCACATCGTTGTCGGCAATACCGGTACTACCTATCGGGAACGCAGCACCAAGGTGGACGACAAGGGCAACATTACCGAAATTACGATGCATAATACAGGTGCTCCTTCCGTCTATAACCTCTCTTACGATGTCTACGGCAATATCCTAAAGCTCATCAAGCCGGAGAACAGTAAGGGACAGCGTATGTTCTATGCCTACACCTACGATGATGTGCTTCACAGCCTCGTTACTTCGGTAAAAGACGCTTACGGCTATACTTCGGGCACGGTCTACGACTACAAGTGGGGCGTGCCGACAGAGACGACCGACCTGAACGGGCAAAAGATGCGCTATACCTATGATGACATGGGGCGCCCCGTGACCATCACCGCTCCCTACGAGATAGAAAGCGGACAGCCCTTTACCATCAAATACGAATACCTGCCTGATCGGCGAAGCGCGCACACCATTCACTATTCGCAGGACGGCAACATCGACACCTACACCTTTGCCGACAGCCTGATGCGTGCCGTACAGACCAAGCAGACGGGCGTCGTCTGGAAAGGCGCTGCCGCCACCAAGGTCTCCATTGTCAGCGGACGCGCCGTACTCGATGCCTTCGGGCGCAACATCGCGGCGTATTATCCCATTACCGAAGCCTTTTCGAATATCGCACAATATAACACCACAACGGGCGATCCGCAGGCGACGACGGCTTACGACACGCACGACCGTAAGACGGAGATAAAACTACCCGACGGAGCCACCACCCGCACGGCTTACACCATCGTCAATCACGACGGCGAGCCGATGCTCGAAACCAAGGTTACCGATGCCTTGGGCAGAAATGCAGAGAGCTACACCGACGAAAAGGGACGGCAGCGGGAGACCGTCCAACATGCCAGCGGCAGCGATATTCGGGTAAAATACGAGTACGATGCCGTAGGACAGGTCATGGCCGTTACCCACCCCAACGGGCATAAGACGACTTACGAATACGACCTGCTCGGCAGAAAGTTGAAGGTCGATCACCCCGATGCGGGCGAAGTGGTCTGCACCTACGACCCGGCGGGCAACTTGACCACCAAGCTCACGGCGCAGCTCAAAAAGAGTATTTCGGGCAAGGCGTCCATTACCTATACTTACGACTACGAGCGTATCAAAGAAGTGCTTTATCCCAAGAACCTCTTTAACCGGGTTACTTACACCTACGGCGCGCCGGGCGAGAAGTACAACCGTGCGGGACGGCTGATGCTCGTCGAAGACGCATCAGGCGGCGAAGCCTACTATTACGGCAGACAGGGAGAGGTCGTTAAGACTGTTAGAACGGTCATGGCGAGCCTTGCCGACATACGCACCTATGTCTATGGCGCCACCTACGACAGCTGGAACCGCGTACGTACGATGACCTATCCCGACGGCGAGACGGTTACTTATCACTACAATGCGGCGGGACAGGTGGAGAGTCTCACGAGCAACAAGTTCGGCAAAGAGGAGACCCTTGTCGAGAAGATAGGCTACGATAAAGACGGGCACACCGTTTACACCAAGCTCGGCAACGGCACGGAAAGCCACTACACATACGACAAGCAGCGCGAGCGTTTGCAGGAGATGACGCTCACTTCGGCAGGGAATACCATCATGCAGAACAAATACAAGTATGATTTGGTGGACAATATCCTCGGCATCACCAACACCGCTGACCCGCAGAATATCGCCGATAAGAACAAGGCGAAGCTCGGCGGGGCATATAGCCACAGCTATGTCTACGACGATATCAACCGATTGATTTCGGCAAACGGTAAAGCCAAGACGGCGTCGTACCAATTGGATATGACCTACGGCATCATGGGCGAGCCGTTCACCAAGAAACAAAAGGTGGATTCGAGCAAGGTGGCGCAGTCGTATGCGTTCGCTTATCTGTACGAGGACAGCGACCACCCGACGGCACCCTCGCAAATCGGGCATAACCATTACACTTACGATGCCAACGGGAATCCGCTCACGGTAACCAACGATAGCACGAGCGAGACGCGCGAGATGTACTGGGATGAGGACAACCGGTTAATGGTGCTTTCGGATAACGGCAAGACGAGTCGTTATACCTACAATGCTGATGGGCAGCGCATCATCAAGAGTCATGGCTCTATGGAGGGCGTCTATATCAACGGCGCACCGCAGGGGATTACGTTCCATGAGAACGGTAACTATACTTTGTATCCTGCATCGATTATCAGCATCAATAAGAACCGCTTTACCAAGCATTAC
>QWCI01002161.1_pt1 | contig 13248 bp, 10 predicted proteins | sample 1972541 | NCBI WGS metagenome assembly QWCI01 (sample SAMN09866712, study PRJNA288562) | Human oral metagenome isolate term3_saliva, whole genome shotgun sequencing... | isolation source: mouth | host: Homo sapiens | place: USA: California | reverse complement strand
CATATAAGCATCTGGACAAGTATATGGCGCATGTGGTCCAAGTAATACCTTGATGCGGTCATTATCAAAGCCATTCCATGTGCGGAATAAATCAGCATTCTCAACTAATGCTTGATCTGCTGTGGGAGATACACCTGCTAAACCACGGGATAGTACAGCACGAATACCGGTTTCTTTTACTACCTCAGCCGTAGTATTCATAAAGAAATACATATCGCTAAATGTTGTAGTACCAGAGCGTAACATTTCTGCCACACCTAGTTGTGTACCATAACGGACATACTCATCATTTAACTTTGCCTCAGTTGGCCAAATTGCAGTTTCTAGCCAATCCATAAGCTCCAGATCATCTGCATAGTTTCTAAATAAGCCCATTGCAATGTGCGTATGAGTATTGACTAAACCTGGTGCGGCTAATTGGCCTTTACCATCTAGTACTTCCTTTGCAGAATCTTTTGCTTTTTCAATATCACTATCCTTTAAAATAGCGACAATATAACCATTTTTAATTTTAATGGCATGATTTTTAAGAACACCCTCATTTGTTAGGACGTCTACATTGGTAATCAATAAATCAGACATAGTCTTTCCTCATAGGTATAACCGAGCTAAAGTAGCTCGGTTATAATCATAAAATTAGAAAACTAATACATCTAGCATATAGTTGTATAATACAAAGCCTTTAGCTTTCTATTAAATGTAGATGTAATTCGATTCGAAATTAGTTTACTTTTGTAAGATAATCGATTTGATCTTGTGTTAAAGAATCTAAATCGTAACCCATGGAATTCAATTTTAGTTTAGCAATTTCTGCGTCTAATTCATGAGGTAATACATATACTTTAGGTTCCATATCTTTGCCATTATGTAAAATATGTTCTGCTGCAAGAGCTTGCATAGCAAAGGATAAATCCATGATTTCTGCAGGGTGACCATCGCCTGCAGCAAGGTTTACAAGGCGACCTTCAGCCAATACATAAAGTTTGCGACCATCTGCCATAGTATAGCCTTCAATATTTTGACGAACACGTTCATGACTTACTGCAAGATCTGTTAGATCAGCTACATTAACTTCACAATCAAAGTGACCAGCATTACATAAGATAGCTTTATCCTTCATTACTTCGTAATGTTCTTTTACAATAACGTCTTTACAACCTGTTACAGTACAGAAAATATCCCCTACTTTAGCAGCTTCAATCATAGGTAACACTTTGAAACCATCAAATACAGCTTCAATAGCTTTAATTGGATCTACTTCTGTTACATATACATGAGCACCGAGGCCTTTTGCACGCATAGCAACGCCTTTACCGCACCAACCATAACCAGCAACAACTACATTTTTACCTGTTACAGTTAAGTTAGTAGTACGCATGATACCATCCCAAACAGATTGACCTGTACCATAACGGTTATCAAAGAGATATTTACAGTAAGAATCGTTTACTGCAATCATAGGGAATGTCAATTGTTTTGCATTTTCTAATGCATAGAGACGATGTACACCTGTAGTAGTTTCTTCACTACCACCTAATAAGCGTTCTTTTGCGTCTTGGCGAGTTGTGTGCAACAAGTTTACCAAGTCACCACCATCATCGATGATAATGTGCGGTTTGTGATCAAGTGCCTTATTGAGGAAATTAAAGTATTCTTCTTCAGTACAATCATACCAAGCATATACAGTAAGGCCCATATCAACGAGACCTGCCGCTACATCATCTTGTGTAGATAATGGGTTGGAACCAGTTACGATAACATCGGCACCACCGCGTTTTAAAACTGTAGCTAAATACGCTGTTTTTGCTTCTAAGTGAACACTTACAACAATGGTTTGACCTTTGAAAGTTTGTTCTGCTTCAAAGCGGTCACCCAATGTATTTAATGTAGGCATAAAGTTAGAAACCCAGTCAATTTTCTTACGGCCTTCTGCGGCTAAATTAATATCTTTAATTAAAGATTGCATAATATCTCCTTTTACTCATACAAGTAGATTCAATAAAAATATGTATGGTTAATCCACTTGGATTTTTTTGTTACTTAGATTCTACGATCTGACGTAGCTTATCAATAGACTCTTCATAGTTCGGTTTTAATACACCTTCTTCAGTAATGATGGCAGTCACTAGTTCATGTGGTGTTACATCAAAGGCTGGATTAAGCACATCAATACCATTAGGTGCTGTTTGAACCCCATGCAATGATGTGACTTCATAATCGTCGCGCATTTCAATAGGAATATCAGCACCATTTTCAAGGGTAAAATCAAATGTACTGTATGGCGCTGCTACATAGAATGGAATGTTATGGAATTTAGCTAGTACTGCTACACCATAGGTACCAATTTTATTGGCTACATCACCTTTTGTAGTGATGCGGTCAGCACCGACGATAACGGCATCAATGAGGCCATGTTGCATCGCATAGGCCGCCATATTATCAGTCTCAAGAGTAACAGGGATACCATCCTCATGAAGCTCAAAAGCAGTAAGTCGAGCACCTTGTAATAATGGTCTTGTTTCATCAGCATACACGCGTTCTAATTGTCCATTTTCATGTAATTTACGGACAACACCGAGTGCTGTTCCTAAACCACCTGTAGCTAGTGCACCAGCATTACAATGAGTTAGAATGCGAATATTTTTTTGACCTTCAAATAGAGTTGCTCCTGCTTCAGCCATACGACGGTTCAATGATACGTCTTCTTCGTGAATTGTAATAGCCTCTTTTCTAATGAGCTCTACTACTTCACTCATAGAGGACATGCTTTCAACATGCTCTTTTACAAGAGAAATAACACGATCTACAGCCCAAGCTAAGTTGATTGCGGTAGGACGAGTTTCCTTTAAGGTCTCACTAAATTCATATAAGCTTGTAAGTTGTTCACTAAATGGTGCATCCAAACGGCCTGCTTCCATAGCCGCTAAAATGAGGCCATAACTGGCAGCAACACCAATAGCAGGTGCGCCACGAACGCGAAGCATTTTTATAGCTTCAGCCACTTGTCGCCAATCTGTACAGTGAACATACGTAATTTCAGTAGGCAATTTAGTTTGATCTAATAGTACTAGCGTATCTTTACGCCATTCAATATTAATCATACCTTCTCCTTTGATGAACTATTGTATTTCATTATGAATGGATTATAGTTTAAAGCCACCATATTCTTGCATGCGATTATGTGCGTCATAACGAGCATCTACATCGATTGCATCAATAGCACCTAAAATAAGAGATTTAAGTTGAGCTGCCATGTCGCCCATCATTTCTACCACTTCACCATGTGTCAAAGCAGATTCAGAAATACCTGCTGCATAGTTTGTAATCATAGAAATAGTAGCATATGCCATTTCAGCTTCATTCGCTAAATTTACTTCCGGCACATTTGTCATACCTACTGTATCACCACCGAGCATGTGGAACATTTTAATTTCTGCTGGTGTTTCAAAACGAGGACCTTCTGTACAAACATAGGTACCGCCATTATGAATTGTTAGGCCTTGTTCAGTACCTACCTTTTGAAGAATATCACGTAATTCAGGGCAATAAGGATTTGTTACATCCAGATGTGCTACTGGACGGTCACCACCTTCATAGAATGTAGTGATGCGGTTCTTCGTGAAATCTAAGAATTGATCTGTCAAAACGAAATGACCAGGCTTGAAGTTTTCATTTAAAGAACCTACAGCCGTTGTAGAGATAATAAATGTAACGCCTAATTTTTTTAGACCCCAAATATTAGCACGATAGTTAATTTTGTGTGGAGGAATTGTATGATCTTTGCCGTGACGAGCAACAAAGATTACCGTTTTCCCATGGTATGTACCTTGTACATAATCTATTTCACCATATGGTGTCATTAAGGATTCTTCATGAATATTTTCAAAGATGGATGGATCATAAACGCCAGTACCACCAATTACGCCAATTGCACTCATTGTGACCTCCTATTATTAATCACTCTATCTTTTATTTTCTCATAGAATAGAAAAACAGGCTATAGGAAAAACCTAGTAGCCTGTATTTTTTCAACATATTATTAAGTTTTATTGAATTGGACCTTTAGGAGCAAACATATCTTGTAACTCTTCACGTGTGAAATGATATTTTTCATTACAATAGTGACAAACAAGCTCTGTTACTTCATCTTCTAGAATAGCCTCTTTATCTTCTTCTCTTAATGTCATAAGTACGGCACCAAAGCGATCGCGACCGCAACGACATTGGAAATGAATCGGTTCATTATATACTTCATTCACAGTTAAGCCATCAAGAACGCGTTCCATAAGGCCTTTACCATCTGGATTTGCTTTCAAATATTCTGTAATTGGGCCTAATTCATTAATATTCTTTTCTACTTGTGCTAACGCTTCATCTGTAGCATCTGGTAAAGCTTGTACGATAAAACCGCCTGCCACAACCGTATGATAATCTGGATCTACCAATACACCTAAGCTAATGGTAGAAGGTACTTGCTCAGAAGCATATAAATAGTAAGCCAAATCTTCTGCTACTTCACCACTTTGAATAGGACTTGTGGAGGTATAATCTTGTGCTAATTGTGTAAAACGAGTTACTTGGACTTCCCCATTATGGCCTACAGCAGCACCTACATCGAGCTTACCAGCTCGTTTTAAAGGTACATCTACATGTGGTTCATCCACATATCCACGAACTGTATTATCTGCAAAAGCATCTACGTGAACAACGCCTAAAGGGCCATCACCTTTGATGCGAAGACTTACATTTTCATGGTTTTTAAAGTCCCCAGCCAATAAAATAGCACCCGTCATAGCACGACCTAAAGCAGCCGTTGCTACAGGCCATAAATCATGACGTACGCGAGCCGTTTCAACAGTATCTGTTGTTACCGCTAAAGACATACGAACCCCTTCTCGAGTCGTAAAACGTTTTATATAATCCATTCTACCATTCCTTATTTCTAATTAATAAATCGTACACACTTAATAGTGCTTATATAGTATATCATGTCATAGAATTACTTTTCAATAATAGGGAATATATGTTCGTCTACTCTAATTTCAAGTTAAAAGAACATATTTTCGATAATATAAAAACACCCAGCATCATGTGATACTGAGTGTTTACTATGTAATTATTAGAATTGATCGATAAGGTTAACCATTTCAATAGCGCCCATAGCACAGTCGTAACCCTTATTGCCAGCTTTAGTACCAGCACGTTCGATAGCTTGTTCAATATTTTCAGTAGTTACTACACCAAACATAACAGGAATACCAGTTTCCAAGGAAACATGAGCAATACCTTTTGCTACTTCATTACATACATAGTCATAATGAGTTGTAGCACCACGGATAACGGCACCTACACAAATAACTGCATCGAAGCGACCAGATGAAGCAGCTTTTTTAGCGATCAATGGAATTTCATAAGCACCTGGTACCCAGATAACAGTGATATCTTCTTCTTTTACATCGTGACGCAATAAGCAATCTTCAGCACCGCCGATTAATTTAGATGTAATGAACTCGTTAAAACGAGAACCGATAATAGCAAATTTTTTACCAGTACCTAATAAGTTACCTTCTTGAACCTTCATTATGTTGACCTCCTATATTCCATTAAAGGAAATTCTTATGTGACGAGCAATTTGTTAAATAAAACTAAATAATTAGTCTTCTAACATATGACCCATTTTCTCTTCTTTTGTTTTTAAGTAGCCTGCATTGAATTTATTGGCTGCAATGATAAGCGGTACACGGCTAGTTACATCGATTCCCCAATGTTCTAAACCATGGCGTTTTTCAGGATTATTCGTTAACAAACGAATGCTTTTAATACCTAAGAAACGAATAATTTGAGCCGCTAAGGAATATTCGCGCATATCTGCAGGGAAGCCCAATTGTTCATTAGCTTCTACAGTATCTAAGCCTTGTTCTTGTAATGCGTACGCTTTGATTTTATTAGTTAAACCAATGCCACGGCCTTCTTGGCGCATATAAACCACAACGCCTTTGCCTTCTTTTTCGATGGCACGCAATGCGTGATCTAATTGTTCACCACAATCACAACGTTTAGAACCAAATACATCGCCTGTTAAACATTCTGAGTGAATACGAACAAGAACATCGTTACAGTTTTGAACATCACCCTTAACGATAGCTAAATGTTCTTTATGATCTAAATCATTTTTGAATACAAAGATGTTAAAATCACCAAATTTAGTAGGTAATTTAGAGCAAGCACCGAGCTCAATCATATCTTCATGTTGTTTACGATACTCAATAAGTTCTGCTACAGATGCAATTTTAAGATCATGTTCTTTAGCGAATTGTAAAAGGTCAGGCAAGCGAGCCATATCGCCATCGTCTTTTGTGATTTCACAAATAACAGCTGCCTCTTGCAAACCAGCTAAGCGGCAAAGGTCGATAGATGCTTCTGTATGACCTTGGCGAACTAATACGCCACCCTCTTTATACACAAGTGGGAATACGTGGCCTGGGCGACGGAAGTCTTCAGGTTTAGCATTAGGATCTAGTAATTTTTGAATTGTATACGCCCGTTCTGCAGGAGATACGCCTGTTGTAGTATCTACATGGTCTACAGTAACGGTGAAAGCTGTTTCATGATTGTCTGTATTTTTGGCAACCATTGCAGGGATGCCAAGCTTTTCTAAGGCTTCACGGCGCATTGGTGTACATACGATACCGCGCGCGTATTTAACCATAAAGTTAATATTTTCTTGTGTAGCAAACTCTGCAGCGATGATAAGATCGCCTTCATTTTCACGGCTTTCATCATCAACGATAATAACAGGTTTACCAGCTTTAAGGTCTTGTAAGACCTCTTCAATAGAATGTAATTGTTCGCTCATAGGAACGCTCCTTACTTTATATAAATCCATTCTCTACTAAGAGGGATTGCATAGTTTTCTTAGGTTTCTCTTCGGTAGGTTCACTACCAAGATTCATAAAATGACGAATATATCGACCAGCAATATCCGTTTCTAAATTGACCTCCGTCCCAATGTGAGCAGGACCTAAAATGGTTTCACTCAATGTGTGAGGAATGATAGATACGGAAAAACTGCTGTCCGTTCGTCGCATAATAGTGAGGCTAATACCATCGATCGTAATGGATCCCTTATAGATAACATAATCCATAACAGATTTTGGAGCCTCTATGGTAAAGATAATGGCATTATCCGTTTGTTCACGGTTAATGATGCGGCCTGTACCATCTACGTGTCCAGCTACAATGTGACCACCAAATCTACCGTTAGCAAGCATAGCTCGCTCTAAATTGACTGGTTGATGAACTTTCAAATTTGTGAAAGTAGTCATCTTAATTGACTCAGGCATTACATCAGCTGTAAATACGCCATTACCAATGGTAGTAGCTGTCAAACATACACCGTTAACAGCTACGGAGTCACCAATTTTCAGATCACTAAAAATCTTTTCACCCCGAATTGTAATAGCTAAGGATTTAGGGCCCTTTTTAATGCTTTCTACACGGCCGATTTCTTCAACGATTCCCGTGAACATAAGCGCCCCTCCTTCCTTGACGATACGCTTCGTCTAAACTTTCAAAACCACGACCACCTACGGCAGGTGTAGCCTCTGTACCACCGATTATAGTATTACCAATATAGGTAACCACCTTATCAAAGTTCATAGACTCTACAAAAGAGCTGATAATAGCAGAACCGCCTTCAACTAAGACGGAAGTATAACCAAAATCTCCCAACTTTGTAAGAATATCAGCAACAGATAATTTCTTAATATCTATGACAATATCTGTGCTTTTACTTTTACGAGTAGACACTGATTCAACAACCGTTACAAGAGCACCTACTTGTTCTAAAGCCTGTATCCGTTCTTTAGGACAACCTTTAGATACAAATATATGAACCTTGCGAGTATCTACTTCAAATACACGACTTGTGGTAGGTGTTCTACCAAGACTGTCTAATATGATAACATCTGGTTGATGAACTGAGATAGGCTCATTAAGAATGTTTCTATCCAATATAGCATCTGCTAATTCATCATCACTGAGTCGACAGTTTAACTGAGGATTATCTGCTAAGATTGTACCAATACCAACGAGCATAGCATCATGAGTAGCACGTAGTACATGTCCATCACGACGGGAGGATTCATTAGTAATCCATTGGGATTGGCCTGTAAACGTTGCAATCTTACCATCAAGTGACATAGCGCTTTTAATGGTTACAAATGGCTTTCCCGTCTGTATGTACGTAAAGAAGTGTTCATTTAACTCAGCACATTCATCATTACAAACAGGAACAATAACTTCAATCCCCGCTTCTTTAAGAAGCTCAATACCTTTACCAGCAACAAGTGGGTTAGGATCTGTACTGCCAATTACTACCTTACCTATCCCCGCTTCTATGATACGAAATGCACAAGGCGGTGTTTTACCATAATGAGAGCAAGGCTCTAATGTTACATATAAAGTGGCACCTTTAGCATTTTCACCCGCCTGATTCAGTGCATGCACCTCTGCATGATCCAGACTGTACTGTCGGTATCGGAATTGCACCGATTCATACCCATAAGGTTCGCGGACTATACCGCCGGTAAGGAATTTCACCTGTCCCCAAAGACTTATCTATTTTCTTTATGAATTAATAGTAACACTTTTATTAGTGTTATGCAAGAAGTATAGATTTATACTGAGAAATATTATTAAATAAATCGCAATATTTATATTCAACAGATATATTCTCTTTTTTAATTTATAAATGTGCTTTAATCTTTTAAGATAAAGATTCTATAAACTATGTATACAAAAAACTATGTATACATAATTTGGTGATTTATATCACATATTTACAATATGAATAGGACTATCATGAAATATATATAGTTTATAACTATATTATATTGATATTAATTATTAAATTAAGGTGATAATATGGCAAAAAAAAGAATTTCTGACGTACTTATCGATGTCTTAGCTAGTGCTGGTATTAAACGTATTTATGGTATCACAGGCGATAGTTTAAACTCTGTAAATGATAGTTTACGCCGCAATGGTAAGATCGCCTTTGAACATGTACGTCATGAAGAAACAGCAGCCTTTGCTGCAGGTGCAGAAGCATCCTTAACTTATAAATTAACTGTATGTGCTGGTAGTTCTGGCCCTGGTAACTTACACTTGATTAATGGTCTATTCGATTGCCATCGCAATCGTGTTCCAGTATTGGCTATTGCCTCTCACATTCCTCAATCTGAAGTAGGGTTAAATTATTTCCAAGAAACACATCCTGAAAACTTGTTTAAAGAATGTTCTTGTTTCTGTGAACTTGTATCCAATCCTAAACAAATGCCTGAAATCCTATTCCGTGCTATGAATGCTGCTGTAGGTAATCAAGACGTTGCAGTTATCGTTCTTCCCGGGGACGTTGCAGTTATGGAAATGGAAATTGATGAGTTACCTGTATGGACTCCACCTCGTTTACCTCATATCGTGCCACAACGCGACGATATTGAAGAAATGGCTGCTCATTTAGAAACTGGTAAACGTATTACTCTATTCTGTGGTGCAGGCTGTGAAGGTGCTCATGACGAAGTGGTAGAATTGGCCAAACGCTTACAAGCACCTGTAGTACATGCTTTCAGAGGTAAAGAATGGGTTGAATGGGATAACCCATATGATGTTGGTATGACTGGCCTTTTAGGCTATACATCTGGGTATCGTGCTATTGAACAATGCGATACTCTGGTAATGCTTGGTACAGACTTCCCTTACCGTCCATTCTATCCAGAAAATGCGAAAGTCATTCAAGTGGATAGAAATCCTAGTGCTTTAGGTCGTCGTGTTCCTCTTACACAAGGTATCATTGGTACTGTAAAAGATACATTAAAAGAATTATTACCTCTTGTTAGTCAACGCGGTGATACTGAATTCATCGACACTGTACGCAAAGCATATGCTAAATTTAGAGGCGACTTAGATAGCTATGCTGTAGCTGAACCAGATGGCGTGGCAATTCACCCTCAATACTTTGTAAACCGTCTTAATAAATTAGCAGCTGAAGATGCTATCTTTACCTTTGACGTAGGTACACCAGTAATTTGGACTGCACGTCATTTAAAAACAAATGGTAAACGTCGCATCTTAGGTTCTTATAATCACGGCTCTATGGCCAATGCTATGATGCATGCCATCGGTGCTCAAAATGCATGTCCTAATCGTCAAGTTATCTCCCTTTCCGGTGATGGTGGCTTCACAATGATGATGGGTGAAATGTTAACATTAAAACAACTTAACTTACCTGTTAAAATCTTTGTGTTTAACAACGAAGAACTTAGCTTCATCGCCATGGAAATGAAAGCCTCTGGCTACCTAGACTATGCTACGGACTTCGTAAATCCAGACTTTGGTAAACTTGCGGAAGCAGCTGGCATTAAAGGTGTAAGCATTCAAAACTCTAGCGAAGTAGATGAAAAAATTATGGAAGCTCTCAACCATAATGGTCCAGTCATCGTTAACGTTCGCGTAGATAAACAAGAACTTGCTATGCCGCCTAAAATTGCATATCAACAAGCTAAAGGCTTCAGCAAATACTTGATCAATGCAATCCTTGATGGCCGTGGTACAGAACTTAAAGAAATGGCCAAAACAAACTGGATGAAATATAAATCCTTATACTAAAAAATCTGCCAATTTTATAAAACCTGCCAAACCCAATAAACTGCAAAACTTTCAAAAAGAGGTGTCATCATTTGATGACACCTCTTTTATCTATAGTAATCGTCCTCGTAATCGTCTTTATACCGAATCGCATCAACCTCTGATGGTGATAGTCTATTCCCCTCTTCATCTACATATTCTCGGAATTCATTAAAGTATACACCTGGAATATCGGATTCTTCTAACTCAGGCACATCCTCGGGCTCAATATCCCAAAATTCAATCTCTACAGGTTGATTTTGATGCTCCTTAGTAATATTCGACCCACATCTATTATCTTCTGATTTCATTTTTAGTTCTTTAGAAATATTACCATCCGATGAATTAATACCTAAAAACTTCAATAATCTACTTATCATTACACAACACACCCTTTATTAGAGGAATCTATTTAAATACAACACAATTTAACTTTATTGTAGCAAAATATACAAAAATAAGCACTATATCCTATTTTGGATATAGTGCTTATTTTGTATTTGAGGCTTATCTTGTATTTATTATGCTCCAAAGAGTGACATTTGTTCGTCTTCAGGTAGTTCACCACAGCATTTGAGTTCTTTCATAAGATCAATGATGGTATTAGATACCTTACAACGACGTTGCAAGTCTTTTAGAGATGTAAACGGCCGTTCTTCTCGTTCAGCCACGATAGCATCTGCTACAGTTTCACCTAAGGAGTCAATAGCTAAGAATGGCGGTAATAAAGCACCATCTTTAATGCTAAAGCGTCTAGCTTCGGAGTGTTGAATATCTACATTAATAAATCGATAGCCCCGTTGGTACATTTCCATAGAAACTTCTAAGGCGCTCATAAGATCTTTATCCTTTGGACTTGCACCGCGATCAAGAGCCTTAATACGATTAAACTCAGTCATTTGCGTTTTAAGATCTCCAGTCATAATGCGTAGGTCAAAAGCCTTTGCGCGAATGGAGAAGTATGCTGCATAGAATGCCAATGGATGATATACCTTAAACCAGGCAATACGGAAGGCCATCATTACATAGGCTACTGCATGGGCCCGTGGGAATAGATAGGAAATCTTTTTACAAGATTCAATAAACCATTCAGGAATATTGTTTTCCCTCATTTCTGCTTCAAACTCCGTCGTCGCTTGACCTTGTTTATTCCGTTTTTCAATGCCCTTCCCTTTACGTACGTTCTCCATAACGAAGAAGCTATGCTTTCTATCCATACCACGATGGATCAAGAAGTTCATTACATCATCACGAGTAGAGATGGCTTCGTTCAATTTACAAGTACCATTTTTAATGAGGTCTTGCGCATTGTCGAGCCATACGTTTGTACCATGCGAGAAACCAGAGATACGTACTAAGTCGGAGAATGTTTGAGGACGAGAGTCTTCAAGCATGCCCCGTACGAATTTCGTACCACATTCTGGCACAGCCAAGCTAGCTACTTGGTCACCTTGCAATTGCTCAGGTGTTAAGCCAATCCCCTCTGTAGATGAGAATAAACTCAACGTCTTTGGATCATCAAATGGGATTGTCTTAGCATCTATACCAGTCAAGTCCTCTAGCATACGAATGATAGTCGGATCATCATGGCCCAAAATATCGAGCTTAGTCATACGACCTTCGATAGAGTGATAGTCAAAGTGTGTTGTTAATACGCCACTTTCCTTCTTATTCGCAGGATGCTGTATAGGTGTAAAGTGATGCACATCCATATCGCGCGGACATACCATGATACCACCAGGATGTTGGCCAGTCGTATTCTTTACATTCGTAAAGCCCTTTGCCAAATGTTCAAAGAAGCCACTACGGGCTTGAATATCTCTAATTTCGGCGTACTTTTTAACATAACCAAAGGCAGTTTTATCAGCGATAGTACCGATGGTACCGGCTTTAAATACATTGTCACGACCAAATAGTTCTTCCGTATATTTGTGAGCTTTTGCTTGGTAATCACCGGAGAAGTTAAGATCGATATCTGGAACCTTATCACCTTCGAAACCAAGGAAGATAGCAAATGGAATATCATGACCATTTGTTTGTAACGCATGACCACATTCAGGACAATCTTTACGAGGTAAGTCAAAACCACCTGCATATTCACCTTTTTCAAAAAATTCTGAATATTTACAGTTAGGACATACATAATGCGGCGGTAATGGGTTTACCTCTGTAATCTCAGACATGGTAGCTGCAAAAGAAGACCCTACAGAACCACGAGAACCTACAAGATACCCATCATCAAGGGATTTTTTTACTAGCTTATGAGCAATGTAATACAATACGCCGTAACCATTGGAAATAATACAGTCCAATTCATAGTCTAAACGTTCTTGTACAACGCGTGGCAATGGATCACCATAAATAGCCTTTGCATTTCTATAGCACATTTCTGTGAAAGCTTCATCGGCGCCTTCAATTTTTGGAGAATATGTGCCGTCTGGAACTGGTTTGATATCTTCGATGCTATCATTAATAGCACGAGTATTAGTAACAACTACTTCATAGGCCTTTTCTTCACTTAAGTAAGGGAAGGATGCCAACATTTCATCAGTAGTACGCAAG
>QWCI01000752.1_pt1 | contig 13249 bp, 7 predicted proteins | sample 1972541 | NCBI WGS metagenome assembly QWCI01 (sample SAMN09866712, study PRJNA288562) | Human oral metagenome isolate term3_saliva, whole genome shotgun sequencing... | isolation source: mouth | host: Homo sapiens | place: USA: California | reverse complement strand
CGAAGGAGTTGTTCAGGAACAGATTATAGGGATACAGTTGGATGATTTGCGAAATATGAAATATCGCGATCCACTTCATTTGGATGAATATATTAGAAGCCGAATTACAGATGCAAAAAAGGTATTTTATGTATTTATCGATGAGATACAGCTGGTTTCCGAAGTAAAGAATCCATATGTGGATAATCAAGAAGCAAAGATTAGTTTTGTAGATGTGGTTCTGGGGCTCTTGAAGATAAAAAATGCGGATGTCTATGTGACCGGCAGTAACTCAAGGATGCTTTCGTCAGATGTGCTTACACAGTTTAGGGATAGAGGGGATGAGATTAGAGTGTTTCCCCTTTCTTTTGCTGAGTTTTATGATGCTTATGAAGGAGATAAGCGGGAAGCCTGGCAAGAGTATTACACCTATGGCGGAATGCCGATGATTTTGGAAATGGATACGCATGAACGGAAAAGTAAATATCTTCGAGACCTATTTGAAAGAACTTATATTAAGGACATCATGGAGAGAAATAAGATCAAGAACGACGAGGAGGTACTGGCTATACTTTTTGATATCTTGGCATCCGGGATTGGTTCATTGACAAATCCCGGTAAACTGTCCAATACCTTTAAGAGTGAAAGAAATATATCCCTTGCACCGGATACCATTGATAGATATTTGCATTACTTTGAGGATTCCTATCTGCTTCAAAAGGCAAAGCGTTATGATGTTAAGGGAAAAAAGTATATTAAGACACCGTCCAAATATTACTATACTGACTTAGGATTAAGGAATGCCAGACTTGGATTTAGACAAATCGAGGAAACACATTTGATGGAGAATGTTCTCTATAACGATTTGATACGGCGAGGCTTTGATGTAGACGTTGGAGTAGTCGAGATCGCAACTATGGAAGAGGGAAAAAAAGTGCGGAAACAATTAGAAGTGGATTTCGTGCTTAATAGGGGAAATGACAGGTACTACATTCAGTCGGCACTAAGCATTGCAGATCCGGAGAAGAAAAAACAGGAAATCGCATCTCTCCTCAGAATACCGGATTCTTTTAAAAAGATGGTTGTGGTCAAAGACTATTTAAAACCTTGGAAAGATGATAATGGAATCCAGTATGTGGGGATAGAGCATTTTCTTAGGGATGAAAATATCCTTGTGGGATAAAATGACTAGACAGCCCCCCCCTTTGTCATGATAGGCGCATCGTATGAGAGAATTTAAAAGCATATCCGGCCTGTATGACGGTAATTTAGCCTTATCCATAGCGCCGGCCCTCACCCCCAAAGGGATAGAGCAAAGTCTACTGCGGTTAAGAAAGCTAGGGAGCTTTTCGAAATCTTGGGAATCAGCTAAATAGTGCAAAGTAAAATAAATCGTAATGCACACAAGGTCTCTTTACGTAAAAGAGGACGGCAAAGGTGCCGTATCACATTCCTTGCAATTCCTTATATCTTAAAGAAATCTGACGAAAATATAAGGTAAGTGAATTTACATCTATTTAGTGGATTTTCCATAAAAAAAAATATTCATGCAAAGGAAGATTCATGGTAAAGGCAAAGAGCTAATTCCGGAGTCTATCGGACAGGGAGGTTTTGCATAGATGAAAGCGCGTGTATATGGAGAAAAAATCAACATCGACACGGAGAATACGATTTCCTTTTATAACCAAAGAGCAAAGACGATAAAAACCAGAGAGCGGGAGTATACTACGGTTTTACTGGGGGATCAGGATCCGGATTTTTCCGTTAAATGGGATGCGTATGAAAAGCAATTTATTCTTCCCAAGTTAAAACTCACTAAAGAGAAGTTGGTTCTGGATATCGGCTGCGGAATAGGAAGATGGGCAGAGGCTGTTGTCGGTCAGTGTAAGGAATATTACGGTGTAGATTTTTCTTCGGAAATGATTGCCGTGGCAAAAGAGAATATCAAGAAGGAGAACAGTCATTTTTATACGATGTCCCTTGTCGATGCGCTTTCCGATCTGAAAATCACAGCTCGAAAATACGATCTTGTACTTATGGCCGGTGTTTCCATGTATATCAACGAAGAGGAATTGATAAAGTGTTATCATGGCTTAAAGCGGTTAGCGAAGCGGGATACCCTATTTTATTTTGAAGAGAGTGTCGGGAAAAAAGAAAGACTTACGCTAAATCATATATGGTCGGAAGATTTAAAGGATTATTATGGTGCAATCTATAGAACTCGTGAAGAATATAAAAGCCTTATTCGGGAGTGCATGAAGGAAGTAGAGTTTATCGAGGAAGGCTATATGAATTTCCTGGATAAAAAAGAGCAGTCGGAAACGAGTCACTGGTATACCGTACTGCGATATACAGGGGACTAGGTAGTGGAGGAAAAGGAAACAAGAGTAAGGTTGCATAGCGGTAGATTAGCGGATTCCAATGATTCCCTACTGTAAACTTGATCTGAAAAAGCATTTTCTTACATAGCGCTATACTTTGCCTATCAAAGAAAGGAGAAAACAATCTTCTAAGGAAGACATTTCTACTTTAAAACATAGTAAAGAAAAGGAAGGTAAAAAATGAAAAAGATGAATTTACAGAAACTCGTAGCACTCGGAAGCGCAACCCTGGCTTGCACGGCAGCATTAAGCCTGACCGCTTTTGCAGGAAACTGGGTAAGTGATGCGAAGGGCTGGTGGTATGATTTTGGGAACGGCACTTGGCCATCCAGCAGCTGGCAGTGGATTGACGGAAACAATGACGGCACTGCAGAGTGTTATTACTTCGACCGCTTTGGCTACTGCATCTTAAACGGGTCGACTCCGGACGGCTATCAGGTAAATGAAAATGGTGCCTGGATAGAGAATGGCGCCGTGCAGACAAGAAATGTTGCTGTAAATACGGCAGGACAGAACAATGTAGCATCCAACACAAAAAAGAACACTTCCGCGAATGCTTCCGAAGAAGTGCAGGAGGACGGCGGTGAGCTGCCTGTCAGCGATAAGAAAGCAAAAAACAATGCCGTGAAGCTCTACGGAAAGGATACTATTATACAGGAGTGTAGTCGTGAGTCTCAGATAAGAACCAACAGAGAGAAAAAAATATACAGGGACGGATTTTCTTTCGGTTATAACAGTTATATTGAATTTGAAAATGACGGGAACTATACCCATCTTAAGGCAACTGTATTCCCGGAAGAAGGCAGCTGGGGAAAAGACAGAGTAATGAGTCTGGAAGTTTATAATGAAAACGATGATGTTCTGTATAAAAACGATGATATTCGTTACGACACCAAGGCTTTTACCATCGATGTGGATATATCCGGATGTGAAAAGGTCGGTATCAGAGGAATAGGAGAAGCGTTCTGGTATAGTAATCGTCTCGGTATCGTCCATGCCCGCTTTGAATAAAGAGATATAGAAGATAGGAACAAAAAGGGACTGTGAAAAATATTTTTTCACAGCCACTTTTTTGCTTACTCTTTTACTGCTTCTTTCAGTACTGCGACAATTTCCGCCTCAGTGGAGAGGGACATAACCTTCTCGGAAAGGGCATCGGCTTCTGTCTTCGTCCACTTGGAAATTACACATCTTGTAGCCAAAACAAGTGCAGGATTTACGCTGAACTCATTGAGTCCAAAGGAGAGGAGAAGCGGAATAAAGAGCGGGTCGGAAGCTGCTTCTCCACACATCCCGACCGGTATTCCGGCAGCTTTTCCCGAATCAATTATATGCTTCACGGAACGGAGCACGGAGGGGTGGAAGGTAGAGTAGAGATAGGAAACATCCGCATTTCCACGGTCTACAGTCATGGTGTATTGCGTTAAATCATTGGTTCCGATAGAGAAGAAATCGGATTCTTTGGCAAGAAGATCCGCGATGAGAGAGGCGGAAGGCGTCTCTATCATGCATCCTACTTCGATATTCCTATCATAGCTCATTCCGTTTTTTTCCAAATCGACTTTGATCTTAGAAATCAGCTCTTTTGCAGCGCGAAGCTCTTCTACACAGCTCACAAGGGGAAGCATGATTTTCACTTTTCCGAATGCAGAGGCTCTTAATATGGCACGAAGCTGTGTTCTGAAGACTTCTTGATTACCAAGACAGTATCGCACTGCTCTATAGCCCAGGAAGGGATTCTCCTCTTTTTTCATATGGAGATAGGGAATATCCTTATCCCCTCCGATATCCAGTGTTCGGATGATAAGGGATTTCTTTCCCATGATTTCCGCCGCTTCTTTATATGCATTAAACTGTTCTTCCTCTGTGGGCATCCTTGTGTTGTCCATAAAGAGGAACTCGGAGCGGAAGAGTCCTACTCCTTCTCCATCACATTCGATGACTTTTTTGGCATCCTTCGGAGTACCGATATTGCAGAAAAGCTCAGGCTCTATACCGTCAGCGGTTTTGGTTTCTTTACCGAAGAAATCCTTAAGTTCAGCTTGTTTTTTGATGTATTCCTCACGCTTAATAATGTATTGGGAAAGGATATCGCCTTCCGGATTGATATAGACAGTGCCCTGAGAACCGTCGACGATAGCGCTATCCTTATTTTTTACTGTTTCGGTAATTCTCGGAACGGAGAGGACTGCAGGAATTTCCAGAGCTCTGGCTAAAATTGCGGAGTGAGAGGTTTTTCCTCCGACCTCTGTGATGATTCCGCAAACATTTTCCTTTCGTATCTGCGAGGTCATAGAGGGGGTCAGATCTTTAGCTACAAGGATGGTCCCGGGGGGGACCTTACTGATATCTACATCCTCTACGGCTAGTAGAATTTTTAGCAGACTTACCTTGATATCTCTGATATCTGCCGCCCTTTGCTGCATAAACTCGTCGTCCATTTGGGAAAACATGCCTATAAACATATCGCAAACGGCTTCTACGGCAGATTCGGAGCATTGTCCCGCGTCTATAAGCTTTTGCATTTCCCCGGCCATAGTAGGATCGTCTATCATAATGAGATGACTTTCCAAGATTTCCGCTTCCTTCGGGCCGATTCTTTTTCGAATGTCTTCAGCCATCTCTGCGGTTTCTTTTTTGAACTTATCTACAGCGTCTTCAAATCTTTTTTTCTCAGCGGCAATGTCTTCGATTTTTGCCGCTTCGTAATGTAAATCGTGCTCTTCAATCACACAGATACTGCCGATTCCGATTCCGTGTGAGGCGGAAATGCCACTAAACATATAATTTTCCTCCCCTGTAAAAAGAACAAGCACCACAATTTCTACACCGATATAGCTAAGATAATGCATAACTCCCGTAATCATCGGCCATACGGTATTCCGGTCAAACATTTCGAGATATCCGCCGTAGTTTGCAAGGCTTACCCATCCGGAAATGAATGTTGCACCGAAGACCTGAATCAGTCCTGAAATGAATGGTATAACAAGGCAAGCCTTAAGTCCACCCTTTTCGTTTGCAACATACCGATAATCGCCTTTAAAGTTCTGGCAGGAGTGTCATACCATTTTTTTTACATAAGGCTGCACCGAGCAGTGCCGGAAAACCTACCATTTAAAAACAAGGCGGGAGAAGACCTCATCATTGTGGCAAATCGGGAGATTGATGAAATTGCGATGTATACGGTAAGATAAATACGGTAAGATAATACTTGAATAGAGAAGAGTCTTCTGCTAAAAAGAGAAGAGTCCTCTACTAAAAAGAGAAGAGTCCTCTGCTATGGACTTAGCTTTATTTAAAGAAGAAGGAAAAGAGAAAAGCAAAGATTTAACGTGTTATGGAGTCGAAAAAGAAAGGGAGGAAGCAATGCTGGAGGAATTAAAGGAAGAAGTTTACGAGGCAAATATACTGCTGCCTAAGTATGGGCTGGTTACTTTTACATGGGGAAATGTGAGTGCATTTGACAAGGAAAGCGGATATTTCGTCATTAAGCCCAGCGGAGTAGGATATGAAGACATGAAAGCGGAAGATATGGTCGTGATGGACTTGGAGGGAAATAAAATTGAAGGTAGACTAAACCCTTCTTCCGACACAGCCACGCATATTGAAATATATAAGGCTTTTAAGGATGTCGGAGGAATTGTACACACGCATTCCGCCTATGCGACAAGCTGGGCTCAGGCAGGACGCAGTATACCCTGCTACGGAACAACGCATGCAGATTATTTTTACGGAGAGATTCCCTGCATAAGATGTCTTACAAAGGAAGAGATAGAGTCGGCATATGAGAAAAATACAGGTCTTGTACTAGTGGCAGAATTGGAAAGGATGAAGAAAGATCCGCTTGCCGTTCCGGCTGCGCTTTGTCAAAATCACGGCGTTTTTGCCTGGGGAAAAGATGCTCACGAAGCGGTACACAATGCCGCTGTGACGGAGGAAGTGGCAAAAATGGCCTTTCGCTCTGAGCTCATCAATCCGGAGATAAAGGCTGCTCCGCAGGCACTGCAAGATAAGCATTATTTCAGAAAACACGGTGCGAACGCATATTATGGGCAGAAATAAAGAGTTTTCTCGTTTAAAATGTGTGGAAAAACTAAAAAGTCAAGATGAAAATGTGAAAACAACTAAAAAAGTTCCGGTGAAAATGTGATTAAAAACTAAAAAGTGCCGGTGAAAATGTGAAAAGGCAGAAAAATCTTCCCAAGGAATACCGTGAGCACTTTGCCGTTTTTCTTAAAAAATAAGATAAATCTATAGTTATTCTATACTAATCGGAATATAATATACGTAGAGAAATGATCGTGAAAATTGGAGGTGGATTCCTATGTCTAAAAAAGATTCCGATTCACAAAAAGCCTTTATGTCCTTTATGTATCGCGGAAAAGAGATTTTTAAGCCGCTAAATACAGGCCGGATTGATGAGAGGGTGGCGGCCGTTCGGGAGTGGGTCGCCAATGTATTTTTTTATACCAAAAACGGAAAAACGGTTATGATTGATGCCGGATATAATTACGAGCGCTTGGAAGAAAAGATGGGCTGGCTCGACATTGCCCCCTCTTCGATTCAGGAGATTCTACTTACCCATCTTGATACGGACCATGTCGGTGCGGTGGAGAAGGATAGTGAAGGTATTTTTAGAAAGGCAAAGCTTTATCTTGGAGAGACGGAAAACAAGTACCTTAGCGGAGAGCTTCGAAGAAGGGTGCTTTTTAAGCTTTATAAACTTCCTAAAGTAGAGATTGAAAATGAAATCGAGCTTGTAAAAGACGGGGATATTTTTTATATCGGGGATATCAAGGTGGAAGCGATTTTGGTTCCCGGACACACTCTCGGGCATGTAGTGTATTTACTTGACGATGCCTATCTTTTTACCGGAGACACGATCTGGTTCGGATCGGACGGAGGCTACAGCTTTTTAGATTCGCTTTCCGAGGACAATGCTCTTTCTATGCGTTCTCTGGCTAAGCTGGAAAGGCTTTTAAGGGAGAGAAGACTTAGCCCGAAAATCATGAGCGGGCACACAGGCTGGACGGACGACTTGGAATTTGCTTTCCGGCATAAGGATAAGGTCTGTCATTCCCTGAAAAAGCAAAAACCGCATGACCCGACGGCACCCTACGACGGCTATGACGAGAGGGAAGATACGGAGGAGAGAGCAAGACACGAAAGACTTCCGAAAGCATGGGACTATGAGAAAAAATAGAAGAGGCTTCAGATTGTTACTCCTCGTTCTTTGCGAGGAACTGTACAAAAGCTTTGGGAACTGTAAAAAGCTCCGTCTTGCTTTCTTCCCGTTTCATCATTTATAATGCAAAAGATAATTATTAAAAATGATGAAAATTGAAGAAGAATTCACAAAATTCTTTCTCGGGGAGAAGAGATGACGGAAAACAGAAATTACTATAAGAAAAAAATCGTATTGCTTTTATGTATTCTTACCATCGTCTTTGGCGTGTTCAGTCTATATCAGTATTATAGGGGGAAAATTACCAATCCCTTTCAACTTCTTTCAGCAGTGCTTTACGGAACCATTAAACTCTTTCTCTTTGCCGCTCCTCTTTCTGCGGAGGCAAATGCCGGCATCATGTACGAGTTTGCCAAGTGGATGGCGCCGATTCTCACCTCCGCTTTTATTTTCACGCAAATCTCGAATATCTTACTGCACTCTAAAAATGTGATTTTGAACCGATTGAGCGGAAATCATATCGTGCTTTTTGGAAGCGGGAAAATGACGGAGCTTCTCATCGGAAATTTAAAAAAATCGAAAAAGAAGTATAGACTCTCTCTCATTTCCGGGGATTTTTTGGATGAACGATTAAAAAATCAATATGAGAGAAAGGGGATTGCCTGTTACCGCTTGGACTTTGGAAAGTGCGATAAGAATGAAATTCGTGAACTTTTTACGACTCTAAAGATAAAAAACGCAAAGTATCTTTTCTTTACTGTGGAAAGTGACTTGGAAAATTTCTCCCTGTATGCCGGCGTGATAGAAAGGATAAAGCCGGCAAGGGCGATGACCGCCTATGTTCATTCCGAGTCCGGTACGGTAGCGACCTATATGGAGGAACTTTTATCGGAGGAACGAAAAAAGGAAGAGAGTTTACAAAAGCTTGATACGGTGCATTTTAACGAAAGAGACTTAAGTATCAGGATGCTACTTCAGGAAAAGCTTGTTCGGGACAGTCTTTTCCAAAGCCTGAACGGACTTTTAACGCTCTCTGCGCCCGAAAACGAGGCGTCGGAGAACCGGGAAGGGGAAGTCGGAAGTCAAAACGAGGTGTCGGAGAACCGGGAAGGGGAAAGAAGGGAGAAGGACTCACTTAAAGAGGAAGTTCTTTCTGTGGACAATATGGAAGTGAGGATTCATCCGCCTCATATCCTCCTTTTCGGGGTAAATGAACTGAGCCTTCCTCTTTTCAAGCAGCTTGCCAACGATGCCACATTTTCCTTAACGAAAAAGACGAAAATCACGGTTTTGGATGAAGATGCGGAGAAGAAAGTTGCGGAGATTCTTTCTATCTATGGTGAAAACGCTGTAGAAGATTTTTCCAAACGAAAGACGCCTTCTTCCGGTCTTGCCATGGCGCTCGATATCGAATGGTTTACACTGGGGGACCCTTCCAAGGAAGCGGTACAAAAGGAACATCTGGATAATTATCTAAGAGAATTGGCGAAGCGCGATACGCCGGATCTTTTCTTTCTGATGGATAAGGATATCGTGAAAAACCTGAAAACCTTGCATCTTATCAATCTCTATTTTAATCAGTCGGCGAAGATTATTCGCAATGTCACACAGGTGGATTTAACTGAGCTCCTTCCGAAAAAGAGCGGAGCAATTCGGAGCTTTGGAGATATTTCGGAGATACTTACGGAAAATGTGCTTATTCGCGAATCGTTGGACAAGAGAGCTAAGGCCTTTAATGAGTCCTACAATAAAGCGGCAAGCTTAAGCGGAATGGGAGAGGGAACAAGTTGGAACGCACTCAGCTATGTGAAGAAGAATTCCTCTCGTCTCTCGGCGACTCATCAAGTGGTGAAAGAAGCGATTTTAAGAAAAGTTTTTCCGGGAAAAAAGGATGCGGATATTCAGGACTATTGCAAGGAGAAGCTTTCGGAATTCAGGGAACTGCAAAAGGTACAAAAAGAGCATCCGGAAGAATTCCATCAGTGTTTTTGTCGCTTTTTAGAGGAAAATCCGGTGCTAGACTTCCTGTCCAGGCTCGAGCATAAGAGGTGGTGCAACAGCTATTATGCCATGGGCTTTCGCTATGGAGAGAAAAAGGACGAGAACAGAAGAACACACCCCTGCCTGATTGAAGATTGGGGAGAGGTAATCGGGGAGAAATTTGCGCTATGTCACCCGGAGTATGACTTACTCTCCGTGTTTTGCCTCTTTCAGGAGGAATCTTAACTATGGAGAATAGTTTAAATAAGGGTACGGAGAATGGTTTAAATAAGGGTTTGGAGAACAATATGGAAAAAGAATACAAGTATGATGCTTTTATCAGCTATCGTCATGTAGAGCCGGATCAGACGATTGCCAAAGAAATCCACAGAATGATAGAGAACTTTAAACCGCCCAAGGAACTTTATCAAAACGGGAACAGGACAAGCTTTCGTATATTTCGAGACAGAGAGGAGCTTGCGGCAAAGGACTTAAGTACCTCGATAGAGGAAGCACTGATGGAAAGCCATTTTCTTATTGTCATTTGTTCGAAGAGAACACCGCTTTCCGAGTGGTGTGAAAAGGAAATTCGAACCTTCAGAGCCTTGCACGGAGATTCCCGCATCATTCCTCTCCTGATTGAAGGAGAGCCGAGTGAATCTTTTCCCGCGCCTCTAAAACAGTTAAAAGGAGGAAAAGAGGAAAGTTTTCTGGATGTTCTTGCGGCGGACATCCGTCCGGAAGAGGTGTTAAAGAAAGACTTTCCGGGATATGAAGTACTGCAAAAAACGGACAAAGGGAAGCTTTCGGAATTAACCAAGGAGGAGCTGAAGATCCTCAAGACGGAAAAATACCGAATTATAGCGGCGATTCTCGGCTGCAATTTTGGAGACTTAAAGCAGAGGGATAAGGAGAGAAAAAACCGACGGATTCTCACGGTTTCTTCCGCGCTCGGCGTGATTTTCCTTATCTTCGGCATCTTCATGACAAGCGCCTACCAAAGGGCGGAGCAGGCGAGACAGGAGGCGGTGGAGTCCAATGCCAGTATCTTGCTGAAAACGGCGAAAGATACGGGAAAAGACGGGGATCACTTAAAAGCCGTCTTAATCGCAAAAGAGGCGATGAAGTCGATTCGGGAAAAAATGGCGAGGTATAAGAGCTTAAGAGGCGAAGAGATTTCCGTCTTTAATGATGCTATCTATCAGAGCGGGTCTTCCGTCTTGACTTCGATCTCCACCGGGAACAAGCTCAGCTTTATGGATTTAAGTCATAATGAAAAATATCTGGCTTTCGGGTTGGACAATGACGAAACGGCTATTGCGAGTACGGAAAACGGGGAAATTCTGAAGAAATTTTCGGGGCATACGCAGCAGGTGAAGCTCGTGCGATTTTCCCATGATGATACTTTGCTTGCCAGTGCGTCCTTTGACGGAACTTGTATCATTTATGATGTGGAAAGCGGGGAAGAGAAGAAAAAGTTGGAGGTTCCCGGCATACCTATGCTCTGCATGTTTTCAGAGGATGATTCGCAATGCTTTATGATCACATACCAGAATAACGTAGCGGATTTCTATGTTTTTGATACCGCAGACTGGGAAGTGAAAACGAAGTTTACCATAGAAGATTCACTGCGCTCGGTGGATATTAAGGAGGATGGCAGCGAGGCGCTCCTTGTCCTCTTTTCCAATACGGAAAATCAACTGCAAAGAGTAAGCCTTACGAACGGTGAAGTTTTAGACAGTTTTCCGAGGGAGATGAGTCAGGACATCAGCGGAAATGCTTCTCCCGTGCCCTTCCTTTCCGCTAAATATTCCAAGGACCGGGAAAATATTCTTGCTTTAACTATAAATGGCATAAGTAAGATTTCCCAAACGGATAAAACAGTGGTATTTCAGCAAAAGATGAATATCGACAGCGCAAAACGCGCATATATGGTAGAGAGTGAAAACGGAGATAAGCTGGCTATTCAGTCTTATTCCAAAATGTACATCTTGGATGGAAAAAGCGGTGATACTACGGAGGAAATCTATTTTCCTGATTTGGATGCGAAGTATTTTTCTTATAATCCTTCCGATAACACGCTTGTAGGTTTTGGAGAAGGCGGAAAATATGCGATTTGGAAAGATAAGATTATCGTGGAGTCCGATCTCCCCTTCGGCTCGTCTGTTCCTTCCGAATCAGTTTTTTTACAGAATGGGAAAAAGCTTATCGTGAACTCGCATGATAGTCAGACGATAAAAATCATAGATATGCAATCCCGCATTTCCTCGGAACCGATTCAGGCGAGAATTGTATCGAACTCAAACGACTATTCCAAGATGCTCCTCTTTGACGGCAGTGATTTTTCCGTTTCCGGAGACTGCGGGAAAACAAGTAAGAAGATTGACTTGCAAGGTGCTCAGGTGTATGGCCTTATGAAAAGCGGGAAAAGCTATATTCTTTCAAACGAGGGAAGATACTTTGCCTCTATATGGGTGAAAAACGAATCCGGAGAGCCGTTTTTAGCGCTTTATGACCTTGAAACGGGAGAAAAACGGGAGCTTTTGCTGAGTACGGTAAACGAGCTGCTTCGTTTTTCGGATGACGGAAAGCATATTTACCTCTTGAATGAAAAGGAGGGATTAAAGGTTTACCGCAGCGAGGATTTAACGGAAGAGGAAAGCTATCCCGAGTTTACGGATGCTACGACGGACTTCTTACTTACGGAAGACGAAGAATATGCCGTATTCAATCTTTTTTCCGGCACGGCGACCCTGTACAATTTGAAAAGCGGGAAAGAGATTGGAAGTATACCCGGACAGGTGCTCAGTATAAAAAGAAACGGAGACGAAATCATCTTAAAAGGGATACAGAATAACACGGCATTTACCTGGAGTAATAAGACGGAGTTAAAGACGGTTGTCATGGATGAAGCATGTGCACAGACTCCGCTCAGCTTTGATGACGTGAACATGTACAATGAAAAGTCCGGGCTCCTTCTTATGATTCGGAATAATGATACCGAGAGAAAGGCCTATGTTGTGGATTTTAACTCCGGACAGCTTAGAATGAGCTTCACGCCTGCGGTAAAGAACTACAATGTAAACGGGAACATTTCCCCTGACGGAAAAACGATAATGATAGATCAGAATTATGATGCGAAAAATTATTATGACAGCTCTATGGAAAAGGACTATTTCAGCTCGGCGGTTTACCATGTTCTTAGCGAAGAAGAGGTGGAGTCGGAAATAGAGAAGATTCTTGCCGGAAGAGTTTTAACGGAGGAAGAGAAAGAACAGATCGGAATTGCTACGAACTAATACCGAAAAGAATCTATGGGGAACTTGTTTTGAAGTTTTAAAGAAAACAGAATTTTGTTTTGGATAAGGACTATACAGTTCATGTATGGTCCTTGTTTTTTACCGATGTAAACTTGTACTGAAAAGTTATTTTTGAATTTGTACTACACTACGAACTGTAGACAAAAACAATATCATTTTAAAGGAGAAAAAATTATGAACAGTACAAGAAGACTTTTAGCACCTGTAGCAGCGATTCTCGTAAGCATTCTTTGGATTCCGGTATTTTTGGGAATGCCGGATGGCTGGTCGAACGCTTTCCAGATTGCTTATTTGATAGTGATTATAGCACTTATAATCGCATCTTATGTCTTGGCAGGGAAAGGCGCATTTCGTATGGCGGGAGGGATTTTCAAGTACTCACTTCACGTTTTCATTATCCCGTT
>QWCI01001342.1_pt1 | contig 13302 bp, 13 predicted proteins | sample 1972541 | NCBI WGS metagenome assembly QWCI01 (sample SAMN09866712, study PRJNA288562) | Human oral metagenome isolate term3_saliva, whole genome shotgun sequencing... | isolation source: mouth | host: Homo sapiens | place: USA: California | reverse complement strand
TAGAGCAGGGAAATTCGGTGCTTTTTGGGTAGGACATGGTGAATATCTGTGGTTTCATGAATATCCCGATTGTATCGAATTGACTACTTATTACAATTAGTCCCCACTAATGCACCAAAAAGGACCGGACGGATTTGTTCCGTTCGGTCCTTTGCTGCTTTATATGGGGTTTGAAAAAGGCATGAGTGCACGTAGAAAGCGGTTTATACTTCTTCAAATGTTGCAATACGAGGTAGACGAATCATTCCCTAGTATAACACCTGAATCGTTTGACAACGGTATGATGCCGAAAGGAATTCAATCGATTACTTTTAAGGTGGATTTGGCAGGCTTACATTCCGTTCGTTTGCTTTAATAGGGCAAATTGGAGGTGACTTTATACCGATACAACTTGATAGAAGTTTCGGTAAGCGGGACCTGATACAAGTAAGATTGATATGTTATAATATAGAAGAGAAAGCACGGCCGACTTATTGTTCGTGCTTTCTCCTTTATGCGGTTATATGCGAGTGAAGGGAAGAGTGTTTTCGTGTATAGGTCTATTGACTTGTTTGCCGGAATCGGAGGAATTCGATTGGGATTTGAACAAGCGTTTAAAAAGGATATATCTACGTTGTTTGTCAGTGAATGGGACAGCAAGGCTCAGGAAACATACAGAGCCAACTTTAAGGATAATTTCGCTATACAGGGAGATATAACGAAAATAGATGAAAAAAGCATTCCCGATCATGATATTTTGCTGGCCGGATTTCCGTGCCAGGCATTTTCGTTGGCCGGCCGAAAACGCGGATTTGAAGATACCAGAGGGACCTTGTTTTTCGATGTGGCTCGGATTATTAAAGAGAAACACCCGAAAGTCGTATTTTGCGAAAACGTGAAAAACCTTGTCAACCATGATCGCGGTCGTACCTTTCAAGTTATTACCGGAGTATTGGAAGATTTGGGATATACCGTATTTTCAAAGATACTTAACAGCAAAGATTTCGGAGTTCCGCAACATCGGGAACGTATATATATCGTCGCATTCAGAAATGATATTGCACCGAAGACTTTCAACTTTCCCGAGTCGACGGATCCTGATAGGACGATACGGGACATAGTGGAAGAAAATGAAGTGCCGTCACGGTACTACTTGTCCGACGTTTATCTGGAATCATTGCGTCGACATAAGAAGCGACATGAATCGAAAGGAAACGGTTTCGGGTACGAAATAAGGGCGTATGATGAAGTCGCCGGTGCGATTGTATGCGGCGGTATGGGAAGAGAACGGAATTTGATAATAGATAAAAGATTATCGGATTTTACACCGACAACTCATATAAAGGGTGAGATCAATCGGGAGTATGTCCGAAAGATGACGCCGCGGGAATGGGCAAGATTACAGGGATTTCCCGATAAATTCCGCTTTGTCGTTGCCGATACGCATTTGTACAAGCAATTCGGCAACTCCGTGACCGTACCCGTAATCGCGGCTATTGCAAAGAAGATAAAAAAACAGCTTGATGCGGTAAGCACTGTTGAAAATATAGCGGAAGGTAAGAGAAGCTACTGCTAAAGGGGGTGTTTTTATGTTGACAGGAAATAAAGGGGAATGGTCCGAGATATATGTTCTGTTTAAATTGTTGGCTGAAGGTAAACTTTATGCTGCCGACGAGCATTTAAGAAAGCTTGAAAATTTGTTTTTCCCCGTATTTAAAGTTGTACGCAGTGAAGCACAGAGCAGTGTACATGAATATATATCGGAAAACAGCGTGCCTGAGTGCACCCCCGGAGAGAAAGTGCGTATCTATGTTGACGGAAAAGCAGTAGCATGCGTTTTGCGGGATAAATTCCGTATCGAGTCGACAGTTCTATTGAATGAATTATCGGATAGTCGGAAGAAGGGGGCTTTTCCTGTAGAACGAACTGAAACCTTTATGAAGAATATAGCTTGCGGACAGATAAAGGCGAAGTCTAAAGACAAAGCGGATATTCGAGTGGGACTTATCGATATTCACACGGGATATCGTCCCGTAGTGGGATTCAGCATAAAGTCCCAAATAGGAGGGTTGTCTACTTTGTTGAATGCGGGGCGGACGACAAACTTCATATATAAACTAGATGGTGAAAAAGGCAATATTGTTAAAGACGTAAACGCTCTTTATACGGTGCGCGGCAACAAAAATCACGTAGATGTGAGAGCTCGCTTAAGAGTATTGAAAGATTCGGGAATCGGGATTTCTTATTTCGGTACCGAGAATCGGGTATTTAATGATAATCTTGTTTTAATCGACAGCCGGATGGATCGAATTCTGGCTGAAACCTTGCTCTATTACTATCGGGACGGATGCACTCTTTGTTCGGAATTGGTAAAAAGGCTGGAAGAGGAGAATCCGATGGAGTACGGTAATATAAAAGCTTATGAATATAAGTTTAAAAAGTTCTTGACGGCTGTAGCACTGGGAATGAGACCTTCTGTCGAGTGGGACGGACGGGATGAAGCTTCGGGCGGATATATTATTGTTACTCACGAAGGCGATGTGGTTGCTTATCATATATATAACAGAAACTATTTTGAAGACTATCTTTTGAATAATACGAAATATGAGACCGCTTCTACGAGCAGACACGGATTCGGAACGATATATGAGAACGGGGACGATAAATTTATTAAATTGAATTTACAGGTACGGTTTGTATGATGAAAAAACGACCGATGACGCGTAGTGAGAATATGGCACGAGTCAAAAGCAGAAATACCGAGCCCGAGATATACGTCCGTAAACTTTTATGGCGTCACGGAATACGGTATCGGGTTAATTATAAAGATCTTTCCGGAAAACCGGACATTTATATTTCGAAGTATAAAACGGCCGTATTTATTAACGGTTGTTTTTGGCATATGCACCGCGGCTGTAAGTTGTCTACCATACCGAAAACAAGAAGCGAATTTTGGGAAACGAAGTTACGTAAAAATGTTGAACGAGATAAAACGGTATATGAAGAGTTGCGAAAATCCGGCATCAAGGTCGTCGTTATCTGGGGATGTGAAATAAAGAAAGCACTTAAGGATCCGAAAATAGAAGATATTTTATTACAAAGAGTAAAGACACATATTTGGGGTGATTGTAACCGAGAGGTGTGAGTATCTGCGCAAAGTATGTGTTGAAGAAACTTAAAGACGGTGGTGAATACCTCGCTGCCGTCTTTTTTTGCAAGACAAAAGCATATCAGGCGCGCATGCTTTACAATAAAAGGTATCTAAGTCTTAAATACATGAAGGGCTGAACTACACGACTATCGCTCGAGTTTGCCATGTCTCCGTAACTACCGTCATTCGGTGTTGTTCCCTTATTTCTATTTCTCGTCCTAAAGAATTGCCGACCGTCTTGGGTATAGATGAGTTTAGAGGCAATACAGTCGGGCAGAAATACCGGGGCATCTTAACCGACCCGGATAGCCATCATGTTAGTGGATTGGGCGGTAGAACGAGTTAGAAAACGTGAACAAAAGAAGTTGGTACGCTATTCAGCCATGCTAAAGAGCAACAAGAGAATACTCATGAAACACCCTGGTAGATTAACGGAAGCTGAGCTTATTAAGTTGGAAGAAATCTTACTGGTTTCCGATGACTTAAGAAAAGCATATAAATTAAAACAAGAGTTCATTCATATCTTTAAAAGGCAGGGCAAGGAACGAATTTGGTTGGCCAGATTCCGACATTTGTAAAAGATTCAAATTAAATAGAAAGGATTCGGATAAACAATATAAAGGAAAGCGTGCATACTTTTTTATTGTATCGTGAATACAAAGACGGCGACTATAAATTAGTCGCCGTCTTTGTGTGTGTAAAGGAGTTATATTATCGGATGAACATATTAATAGAAGCACTTATCTTTGAAAATAGAACGCAGATTTTCCTGATCCAGGATTTTAGTTTTTTTGTATTTGACTGATACCAATCCTTTTTTTACAAACGAGTTCAGAATTTTTGTGGCGGTTATTCGACTCATGCCGGTTACAGAAGCCATTTGATGATGAGACAATTCTACGGAAGTATTGGAGAGTGAAAGCGTATAAAGAAGGCAGGCTAATTTTTCCTCGTTCTTTTGAAATTGGGCGTAAAAAATCCAGCTATGCAAAAGGGATATTTTATACATGAAATAAGACAGTATTTCTGTTATTAAATGTTGGTTAACGGAAGCTTCCTGAATCAGCTTTTTGGCAGATAATTTATAAACCTCGGTTTTAGTAAGTGAATCGGTACAAACGATTCTTTCGGAAGGCGAAGTAAAAGCGTCTTCTCCTATGATCGTATTTTCGGAAAAGTAACAAAGTGTTCGTTCCGTTCCGTCGGAATAAGGCAAATAGACGCGAATCACGCCTCTTTCAATAAGGTAGAGCGTGTCGGCCCTTTCTTTTCGAATGAAAACAATATCGCCTTTATTGAATCGTTCTTTTTTTCCATAGGTTTTAAAAATGTAAATCAAGTTTCGTGTCACGTTTTTAAAATCGGCTGTAATCATAATTCACCTCATGGATAATAAGAAAAATATAATTACATGAACAATTGTAATTATAATAATAACTTTAAGTTCTAAAAATATCAATAACAAATAACAAATAATTGATATTTTAAATAATTTAGATAATATAAGAAAAAAGCATCATAAGATGCTTTTTGATGAAATATTTTAAAGTGTATAAAGTTTTACAATTAAAAAAATATATAAATGATACGATTTAATAAAATAACCTAAGGAGGTGGAGGTAATGAAAAATGAAGAGACGGATAGAGAACTTCGTATAGGGTTTCTGGGATTGGGAGTAATGGGGCTGCCTATGGTTGCCAATATTATCAAGAAAACGGGTAAAGCTGTTTCAGGATTCGACGTGTCGAAAGAACGATTGAAATTATTTGAAGAAATAGGGGGGGACCCTGTTGATAATGCTGAAAAAATATATAAAGAATGCGATGTAATCATACAGATACTGCCTACTCACGAAATTATATCGAATTCTGTTAAAGAGGCCGTAAGATTCGGGAAGCCCGGAAATATTATTATTGATATGTCATCGACGGCACCTCATATTATTTTGCGACTGGAGGAGGAGGTGCAGCGAGCGGGAATGTTTTTATTGGATTCACCGGTCAGCGGAGGTAACGGGAAGGCTGCATCCGGGAGTTTGGCCATAATGGTAGGCGGAAATGAAGCCGCTTTTGAATCGGTAAAACACATATTGGAATATATGGGCGAGCCTGTATATACAGGTTCTATCGGTAGCGGAAGCGTTACAAAATTAGTTAATAATATAATCGCCGGAGCGTATTTGGCAGCTATTGCAGAAGGGTATGCTTTTGCCGCAAAAGCGGGAATTGATCTGAAAACTACATTTAATGCAACTAAATTAGGGTTTGCCGGCGGACCGCTTTATAGTGATAAGGTTCCGAAAATAATACGCAGAGATTATGAACCGGGTGCACGTATTGCCGTACATCGCAAAGATATTTTAAACGCCAAGGCCTATGCGCATGCATTAGGCATTGATTTACCGGTTACGGATGTTACCCTGCGTATTATGGATTGGATGAAAGACAACGGATATATTGATGTCGATCAAGCCGGTATGGTCAAATATTTTGAAGAAAAAATGTCGGTGCAAGTAGGAGAGTTCTAATTGTTATGATTATAACCTCCTTAGGAAATGCCGGGATTCATTTAAAAGAAGAAAGACAGAGTTGGCTGATTGACGGACTTTACGGAGAAAATGAATTTTTCCCGACTCAGTCGAAAGCGGTTGTAAAAGAATTACATGAACCCGGCGGAATGTTAAGAAATGCGGACTATATATTATTTACTCACCGACATAAAGATCATTTAAATGTGGAGCGAGTTCGGGCGTACTTATTGTATAATGCAGTTCGACAAATTTGGCTTCCTAAGCCGGAGGCGGAGCATTCCGAGTACGTGGATAACGGGAATTTGGAAGTGCAATATGTTACGCACCTTGATGAGGCGGAAGAACAGACTTTTGAAGTGATGCGATTTCATGATGCAGCTGTTTCTTTTTTGCGAACGGAACATTTAGGCGAATCGAAATTTAAAACATCACATTACAGTATCATGTTACGTATAAGAAACTGTATTCTGCTTGTTCTAGCGGATAGTGATGTTGTTTCTACCGTCAAAATTTTGGGAAGATTTAGTAATAAAAAAATTACGGCTGTATTTATTAATCCCGTTACGGGAAGCGACACCCGGGTCTTAAGTGCTTTGAAAAATATAATCGTGCAGCATATATTTATTTACCATATCCCTAACGAAGATCGATTCGGACTCATTCGATCGGCCGAATGTATGTGGAAAAAATTGAATGGAACGGCATCTGTGCATGTGTTGGCGGAGGAATTACAAAAAATATACATATAAGCTGAGATTGAGAATTCGACAGTCGAGATTTTCGGGATGATATTGAAAGGAGACGAAGAGGATGAAAAAGTATGATAAGACATTTTTATTGAATGCGTACCGAAAAATGGCTACAATTCGTGCCTATGAGACAAAAGTTGAAGAAATTTTTTTGGCAGGAGAATTGCCGGGATTTACACACTTGTATATCGGTGAAGAGGCATGCGGTGTGGGTGTATGCGAAAATTTAAACTCCGACGATTATATTGAAAGCACCCACAGAGGCCACGGTCACTGCTTAGCTAAAGGGGCCGATGTTAAAAAGATGATGGCCGAATTGTACGGAAAGGAAACCGGATATTGTCACGGTAAAGGCGGCTCAATGCATATTGCTGATTTCTCAATCGGAATGCTCGGTGCTAACGGTGTTGTCGGTGCCGGATACAATTTAGCGATGGGGGCCGCATTGGCAGCAAAACTTCAGGGAACCGAGCAAATTGCCGTGGCTTTTTTCGGAGACGGAGCATCCAATCGCGGAACCTTCCATGAATCTTGCAATATGGCATCTGTATGGAAACTTCCTATTTTATATGTTTGCGAAATGAACCAATGGGCATCGACGACTCCGTACAGAACTACCACATCGGTAGAAGATATTGCAGTTCGTGCCGTAGCATACGATATGCCCGGGAAGACCGTTAACGGAAATGATTTTTTTGAAGTATACGAGGCAGCGAAAGAAGCGGTTGAATATGTTCGGAGCGGAAAAGGACCGTATTTGCTGGAATTGAAGACGTATAGAATAAAAGGTCACTTTGTAGGAGATCCGGAAAAATACCGTACTAAAGAGGAAGTACAGGAACACTTCCAAAATGATGATCCTCTGGTTAATTTTCGTAAAACCGTAATCGAGAAAAAACTTTTAACGGATGCGGAGTTGGATGAGATAGATGAAGCGGCTCGACAACTCGTGCTTGAATCGGTTGAAGAAGCTATAGCGGCATCGTATCCCGATGAGTCGGAGCTCATGAAAAACTATTATTGTGACTAATTTATATAAAGGAGCGATATTTCATGCGAAATGTTACGTTTTCCGTTGCTACACAGGAAGCAATGCGTGAGGAGATGCAAAGAGACAGTAAGGTGTTTTTAATGGGAGAAGATATTGCCAGACAGGGCGGTATTTTCGGACAATTTAAAGATTTGGCGACTGAATTCGGTGCGGAACGGGTTCGAGACACGCCTATTTCGGAGACTGCTATTATCGGTGGCGGGGTCGGTGCGGCTCTTGCCGGAATGAGACCCGTAGTGGATATGCACTTTGCTGATTTTATCGGTGTTCCTATGGATGAAATTTTTAATCAAATGGCAAAAGCGAGATATATGTTCGGCGGTCAGGCAAAAGTGCCCCTCGTATTACGTGCTCCTGACGGAATGACCAGAGGCGGTGCAGCTCAACACTCTCAATGTGTGGAATCGTGGTTTATGCATATTCCGGGTATCAAAGTGGTCATTCCTTCAAATCCCGCAGATGCTAAAGGATTATTGAAAGCTGCTATTCGCAGTGACGACCCGGTTTTATACTTTGAGCATAAACGGCTGTTTTCTATGAAAGGCGATATCCCGGAAGGTGAGTATCTGACTCCTATCGGTAAAGCGAATATCGTTGAAGAAGGAACGGACTTGACGATTGTTTCTTATTCTTTCTATATGAATCATGTCCTGGATGCTGCTAAAGCATTAAAAGCATTCGGAATCAGTGCTGAATGCATTGACTTAAGAACTATTTCGCCTTTGGATATGGATACGGTTTATTCGTCTTTGAAGAAAACCAAGCGACTCATGATTGTTCATGAAGCGGTTAAGCAAGGCGGTGTCGGAGCGGAAGTATCTGCAAGAGTTGCAGAAGAAATGATTGACTATTTGGATGCACCTGTTGTCAGATTAGGAGCCCCCTTTGTTCCCATTCCGTATGCCCCGACGTTGGAACGATTGGTTAAAATCGAGCCGGAAGATATTGTAAAGGCAGTAAGAGATATGCTTGGGAGATAGCCTTTTATAAGGTCTTATACTGACAGAAAGGATGTTTCTTATGAATAAAAAATTTGAAAATATTGATTTTGCCGGTTTAGATCGAAAAAGAAAAATTCACATCATTTTACCGGTATTTCTGGTATCCGTAATTGCATTTATCGACCGAGTAAATATTGCATATGCCGGTATGACTATGTCACAGCAACTGGATTGGCTTACTCCCGAAATATTCGGAGCCGGTGCCGGTATGTTTTTTCTGGGATATTTCTTTTTCGAAATTCCCGGTTCATTAATTGCGGCTAAATTCGATGCGTGCAAGTGGATTGCCCGTATCATGTTTACATGGGGTGTTGTTTGCGGCTTACTGGCCTTTATGCAATCACCTTTACATTTCTATCTGTTCAGGTTCTTGCTAGGGGCATGTGAAGCCAGCTTATATCCCGTTATTTATGCAGTGTTGTTTCCCAGGTGGTTTTTAGGTAGAGAACGGGCGGCAGCTATTTCATTGATGTTGACGTCTTTGCTTATTGCCGCAATTATCGGTGCACCTATTGCGGGGGTATTACTGGAGCTTAATTTGTTCGGACTTTACGGATGGCAGTGCCTGTTTCTGTTGGAGGCGGTTCCCGCACTGGTGTTTACATTTATTTTCCTGTTCTGGGTTAAGGATCGTCCCGAAAAGGTAAATTGGCTTACTCCTCTTGAAAAAGAATATCTGAATGAAACGATTGCGGCTGAAGAAGAAGAAAAACATAAAGCTAAGAAATATACTATTTGGCAAGCTTTGACGGATAAAAAGGTTTGGCGTTTGTGTGTTATTTACTTTACCTGGATTACCGGATTTTGGGGATTTAACTTCTGGATGCCGCAAGTTTTAAAAGGCGTCTCCGGCTGGTCTCCGGCATTGGTAGGAGTTGCCATTATTTTCCCCATGGGGGCGGCATTGATTGCTCAGGTTATAATCGGTCACCATTCATCAAAGACCGGAGAAATCAGATGGCATATTGCAGGTTGTATGTTTCTGGGAGCCTTTGGTTTGATTTGTGCACCGTTTATCCATACGGGGATTTTAAGTCTTATTTTTATCTCTATTACGGCAATCGGTGTATATTCGGCGATGGGTACCTGGTGGTCGGTGCCGACAACATTTTTGAGCGGTGCCGCGGCGGCGGGAGCTACGGCTATGATTAACTCCATAGCTAACCTGGGAGGATATTTAGGCCCCTATATGTTAGGTGTTATAAAACAGACTACGGGATCTACTGACGGAGGGTATTTCGCACTGGGCGGAATGCTGATTGTTTCCGGCCTTGTTATGTTAACGCTACCGAAAACACAGTCCGTAAGGTCAGCGGAAAAGGTAACGGAAGAAAAACCGTATGTATCTGCAGACTTGAATGAAGGAGGAGATTTCTAATGGCAAGCGAACTGACCATGCCTCAACTCGGTCTGACTATGACGGAAGGAATCGTTTCACGCTGGCTTAAGTCGGAAGGAGATACGGTACATGTCGGTGATGAAATCGTCGAAGTGGAAACCGATAAAATTAATAATATTATAGAATCACCGGAAGACGGAGTATTATTAAAAATTATTGCCGGGGAAGGTGAAACTTTACCGGTAAAAGGCATTCTCGGATATATAGGTAAAGCCGATGAGAAGATAGAAGCAGCGGCGAAAGTGTCTGAAGCGGACAAGGCTATCGAAACATCAAATCGTGAATCGGATAAAAAGACATGTAAAAAAAAGGTATGTGTCGAAGAGGGATGGGTACCGGCAACTCCTTATGCAAGGTATTTGGCACGAGAAAATAATGTCGACCTGCATCTGGTTTCGGGATCGGATTCTACGGGTCGTATTGTGGGAGATGATGTAAAAGATTATTTGGAAGGTCATAAAATCAAAATTTCTCCCGTTGCCGCAAAAATTGCGGCAGAACACGGCATTGATACCGGCTTGATAGATGCTGAAAGACGGATCATGAAGTCTGATGTAATGGCTGTACTGAATCCTGAGGAAAAAGTTTCCGTTGCGGTTGGTGAGATTGCCAAAGACGAGGCGTCGGTGAACAAAGAAAAATTGAAAGGGATGCGTAAAGTTATCGCTCAACGCCTGACGGAAAGTTGGCAAAATACCCCTCATGTGCACCATACGGTAGAAATTGATATGACGGCGGCAAAGCGATTAAAAGTATCTTTAGCCGACTCCGGCCGGAAAATATCCTATACCGACTTGATTATTAAAGCGTATAGCCGGGTTCTGAGAGAGTATCCGGCGGCTAATAATTGGCTTGTTGACGACTATATTGTACATAATGATGAGATTTGTATGGGTGTTGCGGTTGCGGTGGATAACGGATTGATTGTTCCCGTCATTAAAAACTCGGATATTTTGAGTCTTTCCGAAATACACGATGTAGTAGGAACGTTGGCGGATAAAGCGAGAAAAGGTTCGTTATCTCCTGATGAAATGAAAGGCGGAACTTCGACTATCAGTAATCTCGGAATGTACGGGTGCGATCACTTTACCCCTATTGTAAATCCGCCGGAAGCCTGCATTTTGGGAATATGCCGAACTGTTGACAAACCTGTAGTACGGAACGGAGAGATAGTAGCGGCTCCCGTTATGAATGCCGTTTTGGGGTATGACCATCGTATTATCGACGGAGCGGTGGCAGGAAGAATTACGGCGCGATTTAGAGAATATATGGAAAATCCGTTTCTTTTGTTGTAATCGGAAATGAGGTGAAAATATGGCTGTCGAACTTACAATGCCGCAATTAGGCCTGACGATGACGGAAGGTACCGTTTCGAAATGGCTGAAAAAGGTGGGAGATAAACTTAAGCAAGGGGACGAAGTCGTAGAGGTGGAAACCGACAAAATCAATAATATCATTGAGGCACCCGAGGACGGAGTCCTTATAAAAATCATTGCGGAAGAAGGCGCTATACTTCCCGTAAAGGGTATTTTGGGATATATCGGTAATGAGAATGAGGTCGTTGCCGAAGATAATAGTACAAAGCGGAATGTCGATACGGTTGAAGTCGTTGAAAAAAATATAGGTGATGATTCGAAGAAACGAATTGTCGTCATCGGTGGCGGTCCCGGAGGGTATGTTACGGCGATCAGAGCCGCTCAATTAGGTGCATCCGTATCACTCGTGGAAGAAAATAAGTTGGGCGGGACTTGTCTGAATGTAGGGTGTATTCCCACCAAGGCCCTGATTCATGCGTCAAGCGCATATGAAACTTTAAAACGAGATGCCGAACTACTCGGCATTCAGGTGTCTGCTCCGACAATTGACTGGAAAAAAACTTCGACTTATAAAGATTCCGTTGTAAATCGCTTGGTGAAGGGGGTCTCGGGACTTTTAGCCGCAAACGGAATTAAGGTATATAAAGGACATGCCGAGGTTGTAGATGCACATTGCGTTGAAGTTGACGGAGAAAAGATTGAAGCCGACTATATTATTATTGCTTCCGGGTCTGAACCCGTTTCCCTGAAGATTCCTGGTATCGATTCGAACGGGGTGATTGACAGCACCGGAGCATTGTCTTTGGAAGAATTGCCCGAATCAATGATTATCATAGGCGGCGGTGTTATCGGTATTGAATTTGCTTCCATGTTCGCGTCCGTAGGAGTGAAATGTACTATTGTGGAAGCCTTACCGTATATTTTACCGCCTATCGATAAAGAGATTGTGGAATCTGTACGTATCGACCTGGAACAGCGCGGAATCGAGGTTTTGGTGAACACTAAAGTGAAGGCCGTTATTGAGGAAAATGGGAAGCTGCGGGTTCAGGTAGACAGAAACGGCGAGGACGGGTTCATTACAGGCGATAAAATTGTGGTTGCAGTCGGGCGCAGACCTAAAACGGACGCGAAAGAACTTGAAAGAGTAGGGGTAAAGACGGAACGGGGAAGAATCGTTACAGATGATCGATTCCGCACTTCCGTGCCCTCCATATTTGCGATCGGCGATTGTAACGGCAAATTAATGCTTGCACATGCAGCTTCGGCACAAGGTGTGGCGGCTGTTGAAACTATTATGACGGGAAAAAGTCATTATTCCGACAAGGCTGTTCCGTCTTGTATATATCTGGAGCCGGAAGTAGCAAGCGTAGGCATGAAAGAAGAGGATGTACAAGCTGCGGGAATTCCTTACAATGTCGGTAAATTTTCTTTGGCCGGTAACGGAAAGAGTCTTATTGAAAATGGCGGTAAGGGACTGATTAAAATTATTGCGGACAAAAAGTACGGAGAAATATTAGGTGTACATTTATACGGTCCGCGCGTCACGGAATTAATATCAGCATGCGTTTTAGCAATACAATTGGAAGCAACGGTTGACGAACTTATAGATTGCGTATGGGCGCATCCGTCCGTCAGTGAATCTATCGGAGAGGCAGCGGAGGCCGTGTGCGGTAATGCCATTCATTGGCCGCCTAAGTAACATGATGTCGAGTGTTCGGGGGGATAGGGGTGATTATCTCCTTCCCCCGAATAATCTTCTGGGGTGATATTTATGTCTGCTCAACGTAATAAGCCCGAGTGGCTGAGACAGCGGGTTTGTAATGATGAAATATATAAAAATGTAAGAAAAATGATAGAAGGACTAAGTTTACATACCGTATGTGAGAGTGCGAATTGTCCGAATATAGGTGAGTGCTTCGGGAATAAGACCGCAACTTTTTTGATATTGGGCGGGGTGTGTACCCGAGCTTGTAAGTATTGCGCCGTTACCAAGGGACATCCCGAACTACTTGATGCCGGAGAACCGAAAAAACTCGCTTCGGCCGTGGCACAACTCGGTTTAAAACATGCGGTTATTACATCGGTTACACGTGATGATTTGCCGGACGGCGGTGCGAAACAATTC
>QWCI01001607.1_pt1 | contig 13305 bp, 8 predicted proteins | sample 1972541 | NCBI WGS metagenome assembly QWCI01 (sample SAMN09866712, study PRJNA288562) | Human oral metagenome isolate term3_saliva, whole genome shotgun sequencing... | isolation source: mouth | host: Homo sapiens | place: USA: California | reverse complement strand
TTTTTTGAAAAGCTGGCTAAATTAGAAAGTGGCGGAAAATATAATTTAGCAGATCAAAAATATTATATTGGAAAATATCAGATTGGGACGGATGTTTTGATGGACATGGGATGGCTTCCGAAGGGTTCGACTTGGGCAAATGCCAGATTCATTGGTGAAGGTGTCACAAAATGGAAGTTAAAAGGGAAACAGAGTTTTTTAAATAATCCAGCGGCACAAGATGAAGTAATAATGCGTTCGGTGAAAATGAGATGGGCAACCTTGAAAAAACATAAGGATAAAATTTGCAAAAATATATCTGTTCCTAAAAATGCAGTTTATATAGCGCCAGGAAAAGTTAGAGCATCTGAAAATAAAGTAAAAACAATAATAATGAAAAAGAGAAATCAAGGATACAAAGCAGAAGATTTGAGGGGGAAAAGTTTTTTGCTTACATCGTCTGGAATGCTGGCAGCTTCACATTTATGTGGTCAAGGTGCAATGTCTAATGCTTTAGGAAATAATTTTAAAGGTGTCTGGGGAATACCAGTAGATGGAAATGCAATGCCATCATTGCTTTATGCTGTAAATTTAGCAGGGCATGATTTATCAGCAATTATTGGATTTAAAGATAATTGTGAAGTGGATCACAAAGTTGTAGAAAAAAATCATACACAAACTGATAATAAAAATATAAATAAACAGGCTACAGTTCAGTCAAAACCTAAATCTAATGTTTCAAGTAACTCTTTACAAACACAAAAAGGGGCTTCAACATCAAATACTAATAAGACTGGCAACAATGAAAACAATAAGGAAGGTGTATTTTCATTTAATGGACAAAAGTTTGAGGAAGTCTGGGATAGTGAAGAGTATAAAAGGGATAGGGCTGAAAATGGGAAAGCTCCTGAATTGGCATTTGTAAATCCTGATGAGGCGATTTTGAAAAGGCTGCAGGCTAAATTTAAAGATGAGAATATTTATAATAAGGATTATGTAAAATATTTGGAAACTAAGACAGGGAAAAAAGTTTTGGAAGAAAATAAGGAAGATATAAATGTCATTTTGAAGATGTATGATGAAGCGACAAAGGATAATGACAAGATTGGGAATGTGATAAGGCAGCATGGATTTGATACTTTAAGGGGAAGAGAGGAAAATAATGAGATTTTGCGGATACAAGATATAGTTTATTATATTTATTCGTATCCTATTCCTAATAAAAGTGCTATAGAATCATTAGAATATGTGCTTAGTCAATATTCAGCAAAATATGTGAAATATCCTGATAAAAAGCCTATAAATAAATTCAAGGAAGATAAGAATTATGTGGATAAAATACAGGGTGTGATTCAGATATATGTAAAAGATGGAAAAACTAAAGTTGAGAAGAATCAGCTACCTGAAAAGTATGACAAGTATATGCAGGGAATAAAGGATATTGATGAAATTGCTATAAAAGTTGCTAAAAAGCCAGCTTTGGAGTTACAAAAGACAAGATGTGAAAATTTGATAAGAGAACTTGGGGAAAATGTTTCGGAATATGAAAAAACTTATTCTATGGATGAAAATGGAGTTAGGCAGTTTCCTTTATCTAGGAGATTGATTGACAATATAATAATTGAATTTTTGAAGGTGCAGACTGGGTTTAAAGGAGAAAATGAAACCAAGTATTTTGATAATCATCAATATAAAGATAGCAATATTGTGAGAAATTATCTTTTATGGTATATAAAAAGACAAAAAGGGATTGATATTCCATCCAAAAGTGAGAGAGGATTATTTAACAGGCTTGAAAAAATTGGGAAGGATATAAGGGTAACGACTGTCTTGAATGACTGGATAACTTCAAAATCGGCAATAAAAGTGCGGAATATTAGAAAAATAAGTAATTTGATAGATGAAGTTTATGAAAATTACAGGGATAATTCGGACTTTGAAAAAGATAAAGGCATTATTTTGGGATTATTTAAAAATAGCAAGGAATTGCGGGATTATGCGGCAAATATTGATTCAATGGATTTGTATTCCTTTTATAAGTTATTTTATGATCTGCAAAATATTATAAATCCTACCGGAGAGTTATTTGTAAATACTAATTGTATGCTAAAATGTACGCTTGGAAGGGATATTAGCCGATTGATCATAAAAGAGGACAGTGTAATGCTTGAAGGCGGGAAACAGGCTAATATAAATGATACGAATATTCAACCTTTTAAATCTTGCAGTGCAATTGGGATTTGCCAGCCTGCGTTAATGGGGATGTGGGAGAAAAATACAGATGTGAAAGTCAGAAACAAGCCTGCATTGCTGGATATTTCAACTATTCAATGTCAGCACGGTGGAACTATAAGTATCGATGATGCTGGACAAAAGGAAGCTGGAACGGCAGTTACTAAAGAAAAGGAAGTTAGTGAAGCTGTTAGAGATGCTGATTGTCAATATAAACTGCTGATAAATATTTGTAGCGATGTAAATAATTATTTTATGCAGACGCAATTAAAAAAGGAAGCACAGAAATTTTCTAAATGGAACAGATTTAAAAATAGCACAAAGAACAGTACAAATAAGGCAAAATTACAAATTGCTAAAAAGGAAACTTCTTTGGAAAAAGAGAAATATTTAAGAGGAAAAATTTTAAATACATTTAAAGAAACATATAAAAGTATAAAGCAAAACTCAGGGCCTGAACTTGATACAAAAGGGATAATAAAAAAACATGGATTAAGTTTGTGTGATTATGAGCAAAAAAATTTTTATTCTGCAAAAATGCTTCCTGTGATAGCTTATGGATATTTAATGCGGGCTGGAAATTTGACAATAACAGAAAATGAAAAAAAACAGATTGAAGCAGAATTAAATAGCGATATAAAAACTTCAAATACAGAACAGATAGAATTAAAGGATTACAAAATACAAAATAATGTGAAGCAGACAAAAGAAGCTCCAGATCACAAAATAAATTCTTCAGATATTACAAGCTGGATTGAAATAGGTAAAACATTATACACATCAACAAAATATCCTCCAACTGAAGCAGATGTGCTAAATGCAATAAGGAAAAATGGGAAAAGTGTGGCTACATGTCCGTTTAGTCAAGGAAAATGGAATGAAACTCATAATTTTTCAAAGGAAGTGAATAGTGGTGATGGTGTTCAGGATGATGTGAAGAAGAAAAGTAATCAGAATCCTAAAAATGAGAATAAGGAAGAAAAAAATATACAATTTGAAAAAAATAAGAATACAGATAATTTAGAAAATAATGTATCAAAAGAACAGGTTTCAACAGTTAAAACAGATAAAAAACTAGAAAAAAAATCTGAAAAATGTGATACAGATAACTGCCCACATAAAGAAGTCAAAGGAAGGGCACCATGGATAAAAGTTGCAGAAGAAGAAATGAATAAATATAAAGGACAAAAAGAATCTAGCCGGAGTTTATATAATAGAATACAAAAAACATATTTTCCTTATGCAAATTTTGGAACAGATAAAAAACCCACTAAAATTGCATGGTGTGCAGCATTTGTAACATATTGCATGAAAACAGCTGGATATAAAAATTCATCTGTTCCTTCTGTTGGAGGATATGATTGGGGAGTTGCGCCAAGACCAAAATTACCAAAAAGAGGATGGTTTGAAGGTGAAAAAACTCAACCTTTTGTAGGAGCCATAGGAATTTTTAAATTTCGGAATGGTTATAGCCATGTGGCAATATTAGTTGGGAAAAGGAAAAATGGAATGTATGTATTTTTAGGCGGAAATCAAAATGATGAAATTAATAAAACTGCTTTTGAGCCAAGTAGAATTGATTATTTTATGAAACCTAAAAGTTATACGGTAAAACCAGAAGAACGAGAACTGCCAGTAATTACAGATTCAAAAAATACAGGTACAGTAGGATAAAGGAGATGAAAATGATAAAATTACTAATTAAAATAATAATACTGACTTCAATTTTATGTTGTGGTAAAAATAACGGCAATTTATTGGATAATATTAAATATAAGGAAAATACAGAAAAAAAACCGCAAAAAACATTGCAAAAAGTAAGTTTTGATAATAAAAAATTGAATAATAAAGAAACGGTTGCATCACTTAAAAGGATTATTGATAATGTTATTGCAGCACGTAAAAATAAAAATTATACATTAGAAAAATATGATGAGGATATTTTTAAAAAATATAGAGAATATTTTGATGATACAACAAATAATAATGAGTTTTTTGAAAAAACTTCAAATTTACTTTTAGAATTAAAGAATGAATTGAGTAATTTAAATTATGTCAAAAATATTAAAAAGTCCGTGAAAATTAAAGGTGCTAATTACAGTTGTTCAATTCAAATAACAAAAAAACCTGAAAAATTAGGATATGTTGATGGAGATGTATATGGTACAGTTAGCTGTTCTTCGGAATATGATTCGATGAGCAGATTTGAAGAAATTTATTTGAAAAAAGTAGATGAGAAATATTATATATTAGATTTATTAATTTCATAAAAAATATATTGACAAATTTTAAATTTTAGTTTAAAATAATATTAATCAAAATTTAATAAAATAGAGAAGGGGGAAATAAAATTATTTAAAATATCATATAAAATTAGAATATGTTGATTGAAAATGATTTTTATGGTATTGGAAGTAATTTTGAAAGGAATATGAGGAATAAAAATGTTATAAATCAGACTAATCGAACTATTTTGTTTGAAGAAATTAATCCAGAAAAGATGGATATTTTGACACTTGTTAATGATGCCAGAAATATGGATTCGTTGGATGATGAGAATATTATCGAGATTAATAGGAATCTTTTGGTTGAGAGCTTTGAGGAGTTTTTGGAAAAATTTGATCCAAAAGTATATAGTTATTTTGATGCAGAGAGTCAGAGTATTAGGTATATTTTGAAAAAGCCTGAGGGAGTGCCTGAGGATTTGGTGACAGAGATTAAGATTAATAATGGAAATACATTTTTTAAAATGCTTAGTACGTTAATTGAGGCAAGAAAATCACAAGGAAATAGAAATGTAGATTTTAAATTTGAAAATATTTTGGAACTGATTTCTCCAAAGAAGGTTATTGAGGATATTAAGCAGACAAGAAAAGAAATTGCTTATATTTATCAGAAATATGAAGAATTGGATGATGAAAATCCTAAAAAATTGGAATTAGGAGATAAACTTAATACAAAATTTGAAGAGGCTTCGGAAAATTATAGTAATGTACTGGGAATGTTGCCACTTGCGATTGAAGATATAAAAACTCGGCTGCTAATTGGACATGATTCAAATAATTTCAAATCAGAGAAAATAAAATTGGGAATGTTGCAGGTTGGAGAAAAAGGAGAACTTGAGGTAATTGAGTATAAGCAGGAAAATCAAAACTCACTTGCGATGATTGAAGAAAAAAATACAACAGCTCTGGTTGAAGCTTTTAGGGATGATTATGAAAATGTGACAGATGAACCGAATAAATATATTAGCGATCTGGTTGTCAGAACATTTGTACCGCTTGCGAAAACATTTGTAGATGTTGATCCTGAGCAGGAAGTTCAAAATTATAATAATTACTTGGCATTTTATAAATCGGCTCAAGAGGATTTTATAAAAATTGCTAAGCCTTTAATTGAAAAAATATTAGGCGTGAAAATGTTTTTTGAGCAGTATGATGTTAGAATGGGGCTTATGAAACCGACACTTTTGATTACGAATGTGAAGCCTGAGATGATTGTAAAGGCTGGGAATAAAGATAAATTGTGTGCATTTTTGAATACGACTAATGAGAAAAATGATTTTGATAATACGGTATGGTTCGGGATTTATCCAAATGTTGATTTGGATATAAAAAAATCAGAAAAAAAAGTTCGTGCAAGATTTATGGGAACTAAAAATGAAGAAAAAACTGAAAAAAATACAATAGAAGTATTGACAAACTTAATGACTGTATTAGCAGAATACAAGGTTCAAGTATTTTTTAACTTTGAAGGTAAGCCTGAAACATCGTTTGACAATCTTGCCACAACTGGTGTAGATAAGTATATTGAAAAGACCCAAGTTTTAGAAAATCAAAAATATTCTGAATATTTGATTCCAGTAATTCCTAATTTTACAATAATTCCAAAGGATAAATCAGGAGTTATGCTGGATTATAAAATGAAATTTGAAGAGGAAACAGGAGTATCGCTTTCAAAGGAACAAGAAGATTTGTTAAAATTTTGGATTGAAGGCGTGTATATAGATGCGGCTTATGTTGCAGCTGGAATAATTGGTGCAACACAATGTCCAAATTATCTGAAGGAAAGATTTTCAAATGTTTCGCCACTTTATCCAGGAGTACGTTTTGACATTGAAGAAAAGGATAATTCATATCATGCAAAAACAACGATGTCTAAGGAAATATCAGGATTTACAAATACAATAAAAGATAGAATAAATCAGTTTAATTATGGATTTGTATTTTCATCTGACAATGCAAATGTGGCACGTGAAAAAATTAGGAATATTGTTGTTTATAAGGCGAGAACTTTACTAAAAAATCTAGATGGAGGATATGAGCCGCTTTATAAGACGCTTACAACAACATATATTGAAAGAACATTGAGATTCACAACGACAGACTTTAAAGAAGATAAGTTAAATATGTTTTTCAGTACAAATCCTGAAAGTCAAAAATCAATTTGGTTAAAAGACACAAAATTTGTAAATGGAATTATGCAAAAGGGAGATGACTTATCTCATGTAATTGATGTGGATAATGGAATTTGTCAATTAAATATAACTTTTGCGGGAAATTTAAAGAATTTGCAAGTTGAAATTAATAAAAATTATTAGTACTATTTTTTCTTTAAACAGTAAATTTATTGAAGTTTTTGAGAGAGTGTAAAATTTTTATGTAAATAGAATAGCAAAAATACTGAATTTACTGGATTCATCTGTTAGTTTACACAAAATTCTGGACACTCTCGTTTTTGAATTAAATATTATTTAGCAAGGGGAATAAATACTCTTTGTTTACAAAATATTGTTTTTATTTTGGGATAAAGTTTGGTATAAAAAAATGAAAAAATAAAATTGGGGGAAAAATGATTGAGAATAAATATCCAATATTTGGGCATGGGCAGGTGATAAATAAGGAAGCGCTTGATTTGTTGAGGGATAATCCTGCAGAATTGATGGATTTATTATACTTAGATAAAAAAGATGGGATAATTTCGGGATTTGATCTTGTTACGAATTTAGAAGAGAAGAAAGTGACTGTAACAAGGGGAATTGTTAAATGTGGGGAAAAAATTTTTTGGATGAACGAAGATTATAAATTTGATATGCCTGAAATTGAGAATAGATATATTTTGAAATTAAATTTATTTTCAGATATTGAAGAAAGGAAATTTTATATTAGAAATGCTGATTTTTCTTTGGAAGTTTTAGATATTGAAGCGAATAATAGTAAAAATGCTGGAGATGAAAACAAAATTACAAATGATTTGGAAGTTCAGGAAGAAGTTAATAATGAAAGAAAAGAAGTTTGGAAAAATAAAATTGGTGAAATTGAAATAACACGGTTTATTACTAGAATTGGAGCAGAACTTAGAAACGACTATAATAATTTTAGAGATTTAAGACGGGATTTTAACTTGCTGGAACTTATAAATACAAAATATTCTTCAAAACACAAATTGGGAACACTTCATCCTAAAATTTTGGAATTATTTGGGAAAGAGGCTTCTAAAAAGGAGAATTTAGATATTTATGATGTAAATTTTTATGTAAATTGTTTAAATGGAAGTGTGGAAAGAGATGTTATAGCTGCTTATATTAATTTAAAATTACAAATGGAAAATGAAAGTTATACGAATGAAGAACTTTACCAGTATTTGATCAAAATTTTGGATAATTTGGGAAAAGATAGGAAAATTACCGAGAAAAAGAGGGTTATTCCTAGAAAAATAACAATTGAATAAAAAATATTTATATTTTTAAAATATAGAAATACTGAAAGGAAATAATGGAAAAATTCAGCAAAAAGTTACAGGATTTGTATAGGCAGGAATAATTGATTTTATTTATGGCACAAGGGGTAAAGACCCCTTGTTTTGATTTTTATGGCAAAACTGATTTAAAACTGAACTTAAAAGTTATGACTATTTTACTCAAACCTTAAATTTATATAATTTTTTGCAGTTTAATTTTAAATAGGTTTCGCTATATAAACTTTAAATGAGGAAAATCTTATAAATCAAGCCCAAAAGTTTTGAAATTAAAGCTGTAAGAATTTTTTTGTTAATAGATCAAATTGAATTTGAAAATTAATCTACTGTAAATAGAAATTGGCTTCCTGCATATAGTCCTAATTTATTTTTGTTCAGTTTAAATGTGTAGTTACCATCTGTTAGGCTGTCATTCTTTTCATTGAAAGTTAGGTTTTTAGTGTCAACTTGCATTCCATTTTCTGACTCGCCCTTGTAAGTTATTTTATACTGGTTGTTTTGTTTAGAAAATACTAAAACTCTATCTTCCATTGGAATTTCTTTACCGATAAGCTTATCTACATGCTGTAAAGTCTTGCTGGTTTTTGCTTCTTCGGCTTTTACTTGTGAAGGCGGTTGAATATTGGCGCTTTCGTTGATATTTTCTGTAGTTTTGTTTGCGGCGGCTTCTGCAGCTTCTGCGGCTGGTTGGGCTGCTGCTGGAGTGGCGGCAGTATTTTCTTGAGAATTATTGCTGCTATTTGTGGCGGTGCTGTCTGCACTTTGTTGTTCAATTTGGATTTCATCTTGATCTTCATCTTGTTTTGCTTCTTTTTTTCCACAGCTGATTATAGCAAAAATTGCTAAACATCCTAATAATATATTTACCAAGCTCTTTGGACAGTCCCTGCCCTGATGTACGAGTATTATACCATATAATAATTATTATTTCAAGTTATGTTCTGCAATTCATCTCCCCCTTGTAGAAGAGGGAGACTTCTTGCTAGATATTGTTAAATTTTATTTTGTAATTGATTTAAAGTAATTATTATGATTATATTTTATATTGTTTTTAGCAAAATTACAAGAGTTTTATTATAATAAAAATTATAAATTTAGAAAATTTTAAAATTTCTTAAAAGAGAGTAACTGATTTATTTTTAGAAAGATTTTAGTGCATTTTTCAAATAAATTTTTAAGAGCCATTAAAAAATTGAGAAAAAAGACTATTATTTTTTTGAAAAATATGATATAATACTCATAGATAACCAAAAGCAAGAAGTAAGTGTAACAAAAATGGATATTTGTAACAGTAACAAGTTGTTTGAGGTATTAAAATTTTAGGAGGTAATACTTTGTTAGGTAAAGTAAAATGGTTTAACGAAAAAAAAGGATTTGGATTTATTTCAGGAGAAGATGGAAATGATTATTTCTTACATTTCTCAAAAATTAATAAAGAAGGATTCAAAACAGTTAACGAAGGTGAAGAAGTAAGTTTTGATGTAGAAGAAGGACCAAAAGGACCTCAAGCAACAAATGTAATTTCTCAATAATCGATTAATTAATTTTGTGTAAAAAAGGCTGTTTCAAAATGGTAAATTTTGGGATGGCTTTTTTCTTTATTTTGGATACAATATATGAAAGCGAGGAAATATTATGTTGGTAGATTATCATATGCACTTTGAATATGGAAGTTATGATGAGGATTATGTAAATCCTTTTTTTGAAAAGGCAAAGGAAATGGGGCTGACAGAAATAGGGATTACAGAGCATACCCATGGATTTAAGGAATTTAAGGACTTGTATTATGATGAGCTGATTTTGGATGACAGTGAAACTGGTAACTTTCAGAAAAAATGGCTTGAGCAGAAAACTAAATTTGTACATACATTGGATGAATATAGGGATTTTATAGATAAATTAAAATCAAAGGGATATCCAGTAAAATTTGGAATAGAAGTTTGTAATTTCAGAAATCAGGAAAAAGTTAAGGAAATATTGTCTAAATATGACTTTGACTATTTAATCGTTTCAATCCATTTTATTAAAGGCTGGGGATTTGATTTTAGCGCCTTGAAGCATAAATTTACAGATGGAGATTTGGTGCAAATTTGGAAGGATTATGCAAAAGAGATTGAAGATGTGGCAAATACAGGAATGTATGATATTTTGGGGCATCCATTTAATCTGAGATTATTTAAAAATATTCCAGAAAAAAAAGATGTCGATAAGTTGCTTGAAAGTACGGCTAAATGCCTTAAAAAAAATAATATGATTGTAGATGTAAATACTGGTACGTTTTATCGGTATCCAATTAAGGAAATTACACCGTATAGGGATTTTATGGAATATGTGAAAAAATATGATATTCCTGTAATTTTATCAAGTGATTCACATTATTCTGAACATGTTGGGATGAAAATAAAGGAAGCGGGAGAATATGTGAAGGAATTTGGAATTACTGAAATGGTAACTTTTGATAAAAGAAAGAGGAAAATGGTTGAAATTGGGTAATTAATAGTATTAGATGACCTAAGTTTTTTATCTATACAATAGGTTAAGTTCCTTGTTAGCAAATAATAAAAATATAACTTTATTTAAGTTCAATAATAAAAAAATGGGGATTGTCTTGAAATACAAGATAATCCCTTTAACTTTATTATTTTTAATTTTTTATTTTTTTAATGTCTTCCCAATCTAATGTTGTTGAAAATTCCTTCATAAATGCAATTAATATTCCTAAGAAAATTCCTAAAAATAATGAACCAGCGATAACCAGCTTTTTATTTAAAGAAGGTTTTGTTGTAGAATTTATAAATTTTACAACTGGAGTTGGATCATTTTTTAACAAACGGTAATATGCCAGTCTTGATACAAGAGTGTCTGTTAATGAATCTTTCGTAGTTCTAATATCAACATTTTTTGTCAAGAAACTGTATTGTTGCTCTAAAAGTTTTATTTGTGAATCCAAAAAGTTGTTTTTTCTTTCAAGAAGATAATTTTGTGCAAGTATTGGATATTCCTTTGCAAAATTTTCTCCTTCGGATTTGCTATTTGTAGAAAATTTTACTTTTACCATAGGATCATTTGTTTCAGATTGAGCAGTCAATTTTGTTGTCATTTCCTTTAGAAATTTGTCATCAGGTAAATTTACATTTTTTAAAGTCTTTGAATTTTTTTTCAAGTAATTGAAAAAATCAAATGAAGTTAGTGAAAATTGTGAATTTTCTCCAATTTCTGTAAGAACTTTATCATTTCCATAAAGTGTAATTTCCGATTTGAAAGATTTATTTACAAATACGAAAATCGTTGACAATATCACAACTATTATTGTTGTTAAAGCAATTAGGGCTTTATCTTTATAAAGAATTTTAATTATCATATTGGCATCAATTGCCTGTGGGTTTTTGTTGTCCATTTTCTTTCCTTTCCATTTAAGTTTTAATACTAAATTCCATTAAAAACAGAAATTATAATTTATTTGATTTCGTATTGCAAAAAGAATCTGTAATAAATTTACTATTCAAATGAAAAATAGTATAAATTAAAATTTTTATATATTAATTTTATCAAAAAAAGTGAAAAATGACAATGGAAAATTTAATAAAAATATAAATATGACAATTGGAGAGCCAGATACAGATGCACCGCAAAAGGTGAAAGAAGCAGTTGCGTATCATGCGTTAAATAGTCCTATAAAATATTCGCCAGTAGGTGGGATTCCAGAATTAAGAGAAAAAATTGCAAAATTCTATAATGAGACTTTTGGTGGAAATTATAAAAAAGATAATGTTTTAGTTACAGTTGGTTCAACTGAAGGATTGTCTTCTACGCTTAAAACGATTTTGGCAAAAGGGGATGAAGTTCTTATTCCAACACCAGCATATGTTGGGTATGAACCATTAATTACAGTTTCACAAGCTAAAACAATTTTTATGGATTTAGAAGAAAATAATTTTATTTTGACTGAAAAAATCTTGGAAAAATATGTTACAGAAAAAACGAAATTAATAATTTTGACTTATCCGAATAATCCTTCAGGAATAACACTTCCAGAGGAAGAAATGATAAAAATTGTTGAATTTTTGAAGGATAAAGAAATTTATCTTTTAAGTGATGAAATTTATGCTCAAATTGCATTTGAAAAATTCACTTCGTTTGCAAAATATAGCGATATTTTGAAGGAGCAATTGATAGTTGTTAATGGTTTTTCAAAATCACATTCGATGACAGGATACAGATTAGGTTATACGATTGCTAGTGAAAATTTACAGTCACAAGTGAAAAAAATTAGCCAATATACAGTTACAAGTGCTTCGACATTGTCACAATATGGAGCAATTGCAGCATTAGATTACTGTTCAGACACGACTGAATTATCAGAAATTTACAAAAAAAGAGTTTACTATTTTGTGGAAGAACTGGAAAAATTAGGATTCAAGTACTTGAAACCTAAAGGAGCATTCTACGTGTTTGCAACATATAAAACGATTGATAAGTTTAAAGATGTGGATTCTTTTGATTTTGTCTTGGATTTATTGGAAAAAACAGAATTGGCGATAGTTCCTGGGGTTACATTCCAAGTGGAAGGATATTTGAGATTTTCGATTGTGCATGACTTGCCTGTGTTGGAAGAAGCGATTGCGAGATTGAAAAAATATATTGAATCTAAATAAAAATAGAAATTAATTTTTTAAATTTTGGAAAATTTGTTTGGTAATCTTGTATAAATGATGGGATTACCAAATTTATTTTTAATTAAAGTGAAAAAAAATTAAGAAGAAAATATGAATTGATTCGATGTGAAATTATTGATTTTGCAGGAAGAAAAAATGCGATTTATGACGAAATTGCTAGACAAAATGGTGGTTGTAATTATCAGTATTATTCGTATGATGAACAACTTGCGATGAAAAATTCTAACATTGAAAAAGAAGTGAAGAAAATTGCAAAATATGATTTTACTTTTGAAGAGCCGGTTAGAAGTGTCGAAGTAGAAAAATATCGAAATAAAATGGAATTTAGCTACGGAAATGCTGTGAAAGATGGGCCTATGATTTTGGGACTTCATAAACAAAACAGTTTTCATGATATTGTTGAAGTAGACGGATTAAAATTGATGGATGATAACTTTAATAAAATTTATGTTTTTTGTAATGAATTTTCAAAAGCGACAGGGCTGGATTTTTATCATAGATTGGATCATATTGGCTTTTTTAGGAATTTGGTTATTAGAAAAGCGGATTTTACGAAACAAATTTTAGTAAATATGGTTACGACAACTCAAATTGAAGATGAGAAAAAATTGGAATTTCAAAAAGGTTTAGTTGAAGGATTGTTGGCTTTGGAGCTTGAAAA
>QWCI01000740.1_pt1 | contig 13353 bp, 10 predicted proteins | sample 1972541 | NCBI WGS metagenome assembly QWCI01 (sample SAMN09866712, study PRJNA288562) | Human oral metagenome isolate term3_saliva, whole genome shotgun sequencing... | isolation source: mouth | host: Homo sapiens | place: USA: California | reverse complement strand
TATTCGGCCGAGTCAAAGAAGCGACAAATACCACAGGATCCGCCATAGAAATTCAAGCATCACTGGCGCAGTTTGTGGCACAAGGCGCAGATTTTGCGGCAATTGAAGTGTCTTCTCACGGTTTGGTACAACATCGTGTAGAGGCGATACATTTCAGTGCCGCGGTGTTCACGAATTTAAGTCGTGATCATCTGGATTACCATCACACGATGGAAAATTATGCCGCGGCGAAAAAACGTTTATTCCGAGAATTGGATGTTCGCCACCACATCATTAATGCAGATGATCCCGTTGGGGCAGCCTGGTTAGCCGACATGCCGGGAGCGGTTGCGGTCAGTAGCAATGCGGATTTTGTGCCACAACAAGCCAAATGGTTGAAAGCGGTAAACGTCACCTTTAATCACAAAGGCGCTAGCATTCAATTTGAATCATCTTGGGGCAATGGCGAATTACAAAGCGCACTTATTGGCGCCTTTAACGTCAGTAATTTATTGTTGGTTATGGCAACCTTGTTGGCGCTTGGTTATGACTTAGCCGAACTCCTTCGTAGTGCACATCAATTAACCGGCGTATGCGGTCGGATGGAAATGCTGCATGCTCCGCATAAACCGACCGTGATCGTGGATTACGCCCATACACCGGACGCGTTGGAAAAAGCGTTACAGGCAGCACGGTTACATTGCCATGGTAAGCTTTGGTGTATTTTCGGCTGCGGTGGTGATCGCGATAGTGGTAAACGTCCGCTGATGGCGAAAATTGCCGAACAGTTGGCGGATAAGGTGATTGCGACGGATGATAATCCGCGTACCGAAGATCATACGCAAATTATGGCGGATATTTTACAAGGGTTTATTCATCCGCAAGCGGTGCAAGTGATACACCAACGGGAAGAGGCCATTGCCACTGCAATTCAAAGTGCGGTGGAAAATGACGTTATTTTAATTGCCGGCAAAGGGCATGAAGACTATCAAATTATTGGTAAAACGAAGCATCATTTTTCCGATCAGGAAGTTGTCCGCCATTATTTATCTCAGTAACGAAAACTATGATTACATTATCTCTCTCTCAAATCGCCTCCATTTTAGAGGCACAACTTATCGGTGATGGCAACGTGACTGTTGAAAACGTGAGTACGGACAGCCGTAAAGCCGTCAACAAAGGGTTGTTTTTTGCGTTGAAAGGCGAAAATTTTGATGCGCATGACTACGTTATGAAAGCGGCTGAACAGGGTTGTATTGCCGCCGTAGTTGAACATCCAATAGACGGCAATATTGCCCAATTAATTGTGAAAGACTGCCGTCTTGCCTTAGGGCAGCTTGCCAAGTGGTTGCGTGAAAAAATCAATCCGAAAGTGGTGGCGATGACGGGGTCTTCGGGTAAAACTACGGTAAAAGAAATGACGGCGGCTATCTTGCAACAAAGTGCGGTGGATTTTGATGACGTTTTATTTACTCAAGGCAATTTTAATAACGACATCGGTGTTCCGCTGACGTTATTACGGTTAACCGAAAAACATAAATTTGCAGTGATTGAGCTTGGCGCCAATCATATTGGTGAAATTGCCTATACCACCGCCTTAGCGCAGCCTGATGTGGCGTTAGTCAATAATGTCATGGCAGCTCATTTGGAAGGTTTTGGTTCACTTGAGGGCGTTGCCACCGCCAAAGGCGAAATTTTCCGCGGATTAACCCAGCATGGCGTCGCTATTATTAACAAGGCACATAACTATTCACAAAAATGGCAGGCAGATATTGGTGATCATTCGGTGCAATATTTTGCTTACGATGATCCGCAAGCCGATTATTATGCTGAAAACATTGTATTTTCCGAACAAGGGACGGCTTTCGTCTTACACACGCCACAAGGCAATGTGCAGATTGATTCACCATATTTAGGCGAACATAACGTATCTAATGCCTTAGCCGCGACGGCGCTGGCAATGAATGTAGGTGCGACGTTAGCGCAGGTCAAAAAAGGGTTGGAAACGCCATCTTTAGTGAAAGGGCGTTTGTTCCCGATTGTCCCTTGTGAAAATCTTTTGCTCCTCGATGATAGCTATAATGCGAACGTAGGTTCCATGAAATCCGCGATTTCTGTGTTGCAAAAATATTCGGCATTTCGCGTCTTTGTTGTTGGTGATATGGCAGAATTAGGCGATAATACACCGCTTTGTCATCAAGACGTGGGCGAGTTCGCCCGCGCTGCCAAATTGGATTTGGTGATTTCATTTGGACGTGACAGTGCCGCCATAAGTGCGGTCAATTTGGGGCGTCATTTTACCGATAAAAAAGAACTTGTCGCTTATTTAACACCAATCATTAAACAACAATTAACACAACAAAAAGTCGTTGTTTTGGTGAAGGGATCACGCAGTATGAAAATGGAAGACGTGATCGATTTATTAAAGGATAATTTTTTATGTTAGTTTGGATTGCTGAGTTTCTCACCAAATACAATTCTGATTTCCATGTCATTTCCTACATTACCGTGCGCGCTATTTTAGCCTTGCTTACGGCTCTGTTGTTGTCCTTATGGATCGGTCCGAAGGTTATTCGTCGCTTGCAATTATTGAAGTTTGGTCAAGTCGTACGTAATGATGGCCCTGAAAGTCACTTCGCCAAAAAAGGGACACCGACGATGGGCGGTGTCATGATTCTTTTCGCCATTGGCGTGAGTACATTATTATGGGCGGATTTAAGAAACCCATATGTTTGGTTTAGCTTGTTCGTTTTATTCGGCTACGGCGCTGTCGGCTTTGTGGACGATTACCGCAAAATTACCCGTAAAAGCACAGATGGTTTAGTGGCGCGTTGGAAATATTTTTGGCTGTCTGTGGTGGCATTGGTGGCCGTGTTTGGTATGTATGCCATGGGGCAAGACACTGATGCGACACGCCTTGTCGTGCCGTTCTTTAAAACGGTGATGCCTCAACTAGGTATTTTCTATATTGTATTAGCTTACTTTGTGATTGTCGGTTCCAGTAATGCCGTGAACTTAACGGATGGGCTGGATGGTTTGGCGATTGTGCCGACCGTCATGGTCGCCGGTGCATTTGCATTGGTGGCATGGGCAACCGGGAACATTAACTTCGCCGAATATTTACACATTCCGTACATTAAATTTAGTGCTGAATTAGTGGTATTCTGTACTGCCATTGTGGGCGCCGGTCTTGGCTTCTTGTGGTTTAACACTTATCCGGCACAAGTGTTTATGGGCGATGTAGGCTCATTAGCGTTAGGCGGGGCTTTAGGGGTGATTGCCGTCTTAGTGCGCCAAGAATTTCTATTACTGATCATGGGCGGTGTGTTCGTCATGGAAACGCTGTCCGTGATTTTACAAGTGGGTTCCTACAAATTGCGTAACAAACAACGCATTTTCCTAATGGCACCGATTCATCACCATTTCGAGAAAAAAGGCTGGCCGGAGCCACGTGTTATTGTACGTTTCTGGATTATTTCCTTAATGCTGGTATTAATTGGTTTAGTGACCTTAAAACTACGTTAATCAGCCCTAAAAGCGCGGTCATTTTTGAGAGAGAATTTCATGCAATATCAAGATAAAAAAGTCACGGTTATCGGACTGGGTAAAACTGGGTTATCCTGTGTTGATTTTTTGCGCGCTAAGCACGCGGAAGTTCGTGTCATGGATACGCGCAATGCACCGACGGGCGCAGATCAACTTGATAAAACCATTCCTCTGCACACCGGCAGCTTAAATCAGCAATGGCTCTTAGAAAGCGATTTAATTGTGATTAGCCCGGGTCTGGCGGTAAAAACACCTGAAATTCAGACCGCACTTCAAGCCGGTGTCGAAGTCGTCGGTGATATTGAGCTGTTTTGTCGAGAAGCGGATAAACCCATTGTGGCGATTACCGGTTCTAATGGGAAAAGTACTGTGACCACATTGGTTGCAGAAATGGCAAAAGCCGCCGGTTTGAGCGTTGGCATGGGCGGAAATATTGGCATTCCTGCCCTTTCGCTATTAAATCAATCACATGATATTTACGTTTTGGAGCTTTCCAGCTTCCAGTTAGAAACCACCTATTCGCTAAAAACCGTGGCGGCAACGGTGTTGAACGTCACCGAAGATCATATGAATCGTTATGTGGATTTACAGGATTATCGTCATGCGAAATTAAAAATCTACGACAATTGCCAAACGGCGGTGGTTAACGGAGAAGACCCACTCACCTTGCCAACTACGCAACACCCGGAAAAACAAGTGAGTTTTGCGGAACATCATGCGGATAATTGGCTGAAAAACGAAAATCAGAAAACCTATTTAATGGCGCGAGATGAGGTGATTTTAGCTTGTGATGAGATGAAATTAACCGGCCGCCATAATTACATGAATGCTTTAGCCGCGATTGCCTTGGCACAAGCTGCCGGCATTAATTTGCTAGGAATTCAGACCGCACTTCGCGAGTTCGGTGGCTTGGAACATCGTTTCCAAGTGGCGCATATGGCGAACGGCGTGCGTTGGATTAATGATTCAAAAGCAACCAATGTCGGGAGTACGGTTGCTGCATTAACTGGTTTACAGGTCGCCGGGAAACTCTATTTATTGCTCGGTGGCGATGGCAAAGGCGCCGATTTTTCAACGCTGGCAACCTTAATCAATCAGCCACATATTTATTGTTATTGCTTTGGCCGTGATGGCAAAGCGTTAGCAGATCTTACCTCACAAAGTCGCTTATTCGACACCATGGAACAAGCTATCGCGGCAATCCGTCCGCAATTACAAGCAGGCGACATGGTGTTGTTATCACCGGCGTGCGCCAGTTTGGATCAATTTCCGTGTTTTGAAGCACGCGGTGAGGCATTCACGCGATTGGCACAGTTAAGCTCATCATTAAGTTAGGAAAGATGAGGAAAATACATGGGATTTTGGGATCAGTTTAAAGCGCGTAGCGTGCAAGCAACTACCGTAACGCCAAGCAGTTCGTTGTACGACCGCACGTTGCTTTGGTTGTATTTAATCTTGCTATTAATTGGGTTATTGGCGGTATCCTCAGCCTCTATTCCGGTGGGGACCCGTTTGTATAGTGATGCGTTCTATTTTGCCAAGCGCGATGTGCTTTACATTATCCTTTCCTGTGTGACCTGTTATTTCGCGCTACAAATTCCCATGGAAAAATGGGAAAAATGGCATGTTAAACTCTTTGGCGTGGCTTTGGTGTTGCTTTTTCTTGTGATGATTCCCGGGATCGGACGGGAAGTGAATGGCGCACGCCGTTGGATCCCGATGGTTTTATTTAATTTCCAACCGGCGGAATTTGCCAAGTTAGCCTTAACCTGTTTCCTCGCCAGTTATTTTACCCGACGTTATGATGAAGTGCGGAGTCGCAAATTAAGTGCGTTCAAGCCTTTTATCGTAATGGGCGTGATGGGCTGTTTCCTTTTAGTACAACCAGACTTGGGCAGTGCCGTTGTCTTATTTATTATCACCTTTGGCTTATTATTTATCGTGGGTGCCAACTTTTGGCAGTTTATCGGGTTAATTGGCGTTGGCTTGTTGCTGTTTGTGTGGTTGGTGCTGACCTCCGCGTACCGTCTAAAACGGATTACCGGCTTTATGGATCCTTTCAAAGACCCTTACGGCACCGGTTTCCAATTATCTAACTCGTTAATGGCATTCGGCCGTGGTGGCTTTTTCGGCGAAGGGTTAGGTAATTCCGTATTGAAACTGGAATATTTGCCGGAAGCGCACACTGACTTTGTAATGGCGATTGTGGGCGAAGAGTTCGGCTTTTTTGGGATTTTTATCATTATTACGCTACTTGGCTTATTGGTTTTTCGCGCCATGAAAATTGGGCGAGAGTCCTTAATTCTGGAACAGCGTTTTAAGGGCTTTTTGGCTTTCGGGATCAGTTTTTGGATTTTCTTCCAAGGCTTTGTGAATTTAGGGATGGCGCTGGGGATGTTACCGACCAAAGGGCTTACCTTTCCACTCGTCAGTTACGGGGGCTCCAGTATTATCATTATGTCGGTGACTATCGGCATGCTACTGCGCATTGATCACGAAAATCGCCTCATGCGTGGTGGTCAAGCAAGATTGCGGGATGACTAACCCTAAAAGTGCGGTCAGTTTTTTAAATATTTTTAGAGAAAAGAGATGGGTAAGAAATTATTAGTGATGGCAGGTGGAACAGGCGGACATGTTTTTCCTGCCATTGCCGTTGCACAAGAATTACAGCAGCAAGGTTGGGAAATTCGCTGGCTAGGCACCAAAGATCGAATGGAAGCCCAATTAGTACCAAAACATGGCATTCCCATTGAATTTATCCAAATTTCAGGGTTACGCGGCAAGGGCATCAAGTCTTTATTATTGGCGCCCTTTGCGATTTTGCGCGCGGTGTGTCAGGCGCGTAAGATTATTCAACAATACCAACCCAATGCGGTATTAGGCATGGGCGGCTATGTTTCCGGCCCAGGCGGTATTGCGGCAAAACTTTGCGGCGTGCCGGTAGTCTTACATGAACAAAATGCCATTGCGGGGTTAACCAATAATTGGTTATCCAAAATTGCTGCTCGAGTATTGCAAGCCTTCCCAAATGCGTTTCCTCATGCTGAAGTGGTGGGAAATCCCGTGCGTCGTGATTTATTTCAAACCGAATCGCCGGAAACACGTTTTGCTGCGCGTGATAAAACCTTGCGTATTTTAGTCGTCGGTGGTAGCCAAGGGGCGCGCGTGTTAAATCAAACTGTGCCAAAAGTCGCAGAGAAACTCAGCGCCCAAGGTTTGGAGATTTATGTGCGTCACCAAGTAGGCAAGGGCAATTTAGCAGGCATTGAGGAAATCTATCAGGCAAATCAAAATGGCGTGGCGACTGAATTTATCGATGATATGGCAGAAGCTTATGCCTGGGCGGACATTGTGATTTGTCGTTCTGGCGCATTGACGGTGTGCGAATTGGCGGCAGTCGGTGTACCGGCTATCTTCGTGCCTTTCCAACATAAAGACCGTCAGCAATTTTTGAATGCCAAATATTTAGCGGATGCAGGGGCTGCACTGATCATTGAGCAACCGGAATTTACCGAAGCGCGTCTGTTGAATGCGTTAACCCCATTGTTGGCAGATCGTGAAACATTATTAGCCATGGCGTTAAAGGCAAAAAGCAAGGCAATACCCTTAGCGGCTAAGCGGGTCGCTGACGTGATTGAAGACGTGGCAAATTAAATTAAAAGTGCGGTCGTTGTTTCAATTATTTTGCGCGACCGAGTAAGAAGGACAGATTCATGGATAACTATCATCAACAGATTAGAGACATCATTCCGGAAATGCGCCGAGTGAAGCAAATTCATTTTATCGGTATCGGTGGCGCGGGGATGTGTGGTATTGCCGAAATTTTATTGAATGAGGGATATCATATTTCCGGTTCGGATATTGCGGAAAGTGCGGTGACTCAGCGTTTAGCTTGTGCCGGCGCCAAAGTGTTTATTGGGCATAAAGCAGAAAATATTACCTGTGCTAGTGTGGTGGTGATTTCTTCTGCGATTCGTGATGATAACCCTGAAGTGGTGGCGGCAAAAGAAGCACGCATTCCGGTGATTCAACGTGCGCAAATGTTGGCGGAATTAATGCGTTTCCGTCATGGCATTGCGGTTGCCGGTACGCACGGTAAAACAACAACCACTGCGATGGTTTCTATGATTTATGCGGAAGCAGGTTTGGATCCGACTTTTGTGAATGGCGGTTTGGTGAAATCCGCCGGGACGAATGCACATTTAGGGCGTAGCCGTTATTTGATTGCTGAAGCCGATGAAAGTGATGCCTCTTTCTTGCATTTGCAACCGATGATTTCTATCGTGACCAATATTGAGCCGGATCATATGGATACCTATCACGGTGATTTTGATGAAATGAAGCAAACCTATGTGAATTTCTTACATAATTTGCCGTTTTATGGATTAGCCGTGCTATGTGCCGATGATACCGATTTAATGAGCTTGGTGCCACAAGTTGGGCGTCAGGTGATTACTTATGGTTTCAGTGAGAATGCCGATTATCGCATCGAAGATTATCAACAAACCGGTTTCCAAGGACATTACACCGTGATTTGTCCGAGCGGTGAACGGATTGATGTCTTGCTGAATGTGCCGGGGCGGCATAATGCCTTAAATGCGACGGCCGCGTTGGCGGTAGCTAAAGAGGAAGGCATCAAAAACGAAGCGATTTTAGCTGCGTTAGCCAACTTCCAAGGAGCTGGGCGTCGTTTCGATCAGTTGGGTCAATTTATTCGTCCGAACGGTAAAGTGATGCTGGTGGACGATTATGGTCATCATCCGACAGAAGTGGGCGTCACCATTCAAGCCGCACGCCAAGGCTGGGAGAATAAACGGATTGTGATGATTTTCCAACCGCACCGTTATTCCCGTACACGTGATTTATTTGATGACTTTGTGCAAGTCTTATCTCATGTCGATGCCTTGATTATGTTGGATGTGTATCCCGCCGGCGAGGCACCGATTGTGGGCGCTGATAGTAAAGCATTATGTCGTTCTATTCGCAATCTTGGCAAAGTGGATCCGATTTTGGTGTCTGATACGACACAATTAGGAGATGTGCTTGATCAAATTATTCAAGATGGCGATTTAATTTTGGCGCAAGGCGCCGGCAGCGTGAGTAAGCTTTCACGCCAGTTAGTCGAACGTTGGACAAAAGAATAAGTGGATAGCAAGATGAGTAAAACATTAAAACAAGAAAAAATCGCCGTATTATTGGGCGGCACCTCAGCCGAACGTGAGGTGTCTTTAAATTCAGGAACTGCCGTATTAAATGCGTTGCGTAAACAAGGGTATGATGCACATCCGATTGACCCGAAAGTCTTTCCTGTGGCGACTTTAAAAGAACAAGGGTTTGATCGGGTGTTTAATATTTTACATGGTCGCGGTGGTGAAGATGGCACGATGCAAGGGTTGCTGGAGCAAATCGGCATTCCTTATACCGGCTGTGGCGTGATGACTTCTGCACTTACCATGGACAAAATGCGTACCAAAATGTTATGGAAAGCCTTTGGTTTGCCGGTCGCTGAAATGGAAATCGTTACCGTGGAAAATAGAGCAAATTTAAACCCTGAGTCAGTAGTTAAAAAACTCGGTTTGCCGTTAATGGTGAAACCCTCTTTAGAAGGGTCTAGCGTAGGGTTAACCAAAGTGAAAGCCATTGAAGATTTGGAAAGTGCGGTGGATTTTGCACTTAAATTTGATCGCACCGTACTGATTGAAGAATGGCTTGCCGGCGATGAGTTCACTGTACCGGTATTGGATGGTGAAGTGTTACCTTCCATAAAAATCGTGCCGGAAGGAGAGTTCTATGATTATGACGCAAAATACATTTCTGACAATACACAGTATTTTTGCCCGGCTGGCTTAAGTGACGCGCGTGAGCAGGAATTACACCGTTTGGTGAAGCAGGCTTATGATGTGGTGGGATGTCGTGGTTGGAGCCGTATTGATGTGATGGCAGATGCGGAAGGAAAGTTCCGTTTGGTAGAGGTGAACACGAATCCCGGTATGACAAGCCACAGTTTGTTCCCAAAATCAGCTGCAACGGTAGGGTATTCTTTTGAACAGTTGGTCGAGAAAATTTTAGAGTTGAGCGCGGAATGAATTTACTAAAACGCAAAACCACACAAAATATAAGATATGGTGAGCCAAAATCAAAAGTTTTTGTGCAAATTAAATTATTACTTGTGCTATTATGCGTTGGCATCGCGTTCTATTCTTATTCAAATTGGCAAAGTTTTCTAGAAAAATTAGATAGTAAGCCTATCAGTGCATTTGCATTAGTCGGTACACCAACCTTTACGACGGATGCGGATGTGCGTGATGTTTTATTGAAAATGGGTGGGTTAAAAGGCTTTTTCGGTCAGGATGCCGACATTATTCGTGAGCAAATTGAAACAATGCCTTGGGTAAAAGGGGCGGTTGTGCGAAAAATGTGGCCGAATAAGTTAAGCATTTGGGTGACAGAGTATAAGCCTGTTGCGATTTGGAACGAAAGCGATTTTCTCTCTGATGATGGCGTCGTTTTCCAGTTGCCCATGAATAAACTCAAAGATACGCATCTCCCGCGTTTAGCCGGTCCGGATTTCCAAAGTGAAAAAGTGCTTGATGCCTGGAATAGAATTTATGCTGATTTGAAACAAAAAGGCTTAAATTTAAAAGCGGTTGCCATTGATGCGCGTGGTGCATGGAAAGTCGTATTAGATAATGATGTGGTACTGAAACTTGGGCGAGGCGACTGGAAAAACAAACTCGAGCGTTTCGTGACGATTTATCCACAGATTGAAATTCCTGAAAATAAGCGATTATCTTACGTTGATTTACGTTACGCCTCCGGTGCTTCGGTAGGCATGGTGGATGCTAATTAAATATTAATAGTGAAGTTAAAAAATGTCTAAAATTGTGGAATCAAAGACTATTGTAGGATTGGAAGTCGGTACATCAAAAGTGGTTGCCGTGGTGGGTGAGGTATTGCCTGATGGCGTGGTAAACGTGCTTGGTGTCGGCAGTTGCCCTTCTAAAGGAATTGATAAAGGAAGCATTACGGATCTCAATGCAGTAGTGACTTCAATTCAACGTGCCATTGAAGCAGCCGAATCGGTGGCTGACTGCCGTATTATGAGCGTAACGCTAGCCATTACCGGTGAACATATTCAAAGTCTAAATGAAAATGGCTTTGTGCCGATTGCTGAAGGCGAAGTCACACAAGATGAAATTGATTCCGCGATTCACACAGCCAGTTCGGTGAAAATGCCGGAAGGGTTGTCTTTGTTGCACATTATTCCACAAGAATTTGCCGTTGATAAGCAAATGAATATTAAAAATCCACTAGGTTTGCAAGGTGTGCGTTTAAAAGCGCAGACCCATTTAATTGCTTGTCATCAGGACTGGCTAAACAATCTGAAAAAAGCGGTAGAACGTTGCAAATTAAAAGTGGAGAAAATTGTCTTTTCCGGTTTGGCTTCAAGTTATTCTGTATTGACTGAAGATGAAAAAGATTTGGGCGTCTGCTTAATTGATTTCGGTGCCGGCACCATGGATATTATGGTGTATATTAACGGGGCATTGCGCTTTAGTAAGGTGATTCCTTACGCCGGTAATCGTGTGACCGATGATATTGCTTATGCTTGTGCGACCTCAAGAATGGAGGCTGAAAGCATTAAAGTGAATCATGGTAGTGCATTTTGTCCACCGAAACATCATGCGGATAAAAAAATTGAAGTCTCTAGCATTGGTGGGCGTGGTCCGCGTACATTGACTCGCGAACAACTTTCGATGGTGACATCTGCCCGCTATAAAGAATTATTAGGTTTAGTTAAAAATGAACTTCTTTATTTAAAAGCGGACTTAGATTCTAAAAATATGAAATGTGAGCTTATTGCCGGCATTGTCATCACCGGTGGTGGCGCACAAATTGAAGACTTAAAAGAATGTGCCGCAGAGGTATTCGGTACTCACGCTCAAGTGCGTATTGGTAGCCCATTAAATATTACCGGTCTTACGGATTACGTCAATAAACCACAATATGCAACGGTCATTGGATTATTGCAATATGGACATAGTAATGAAGATGAAGGTCCAATCAATGAGGAACATACCGATAGCGGATTTTTAAGCGCTTGTGGCAATATCATGAAAAAAATTTTTAATAAAGTGCGGTCGGAATTTTGAGAATTTTGATTTTTACTGTTTGTATTTTCTGTTTCTTGTGATTTATTTTCTTCGGTATCTTTCTTATCATCTTTTTTATTGCCCATAAATTTTTTAATTCCATCGCTAGCCATATTTTTTACTTTTCTGCCTGAAGCAATCGGATCAAAGTCCATTGTCATTACTTTTATTGCTTTTCCTGCATTTTCAGCAGCCGAAGCAGTCAGATTTCCAGGATATTTTCCTATTTTAGATCCTATCTTTGCTCCTGTCTTCATACCTGCTATTGCTCCTGCTCCTCCAGTAGACACTCCGCCAACAACTGCACCAACTGCAGCACCTAGTCCACCAACTGCCGCACTTCCAAGTAAAGATGTAACTCCTCCTACAGCCGAGCCTCCTGCACTAACAACATTTCCAGTAAAATTACCAAACTGTGAGCCATTTAATCCGCCTTGTCCATATAAAATTAGGGAAGCTATGCTCTGATAGTTCTTTATTAAAAATGAAATTGCTATGAATACTGCGAGCCACATAATTATCGTATGAGGCTCGTTATTTTCTGCCCCTATGTTTTCAGGAATAGGATAAGATTTTAATATTTTTATTCCCATAGATGAAAGTGCAACCGCAACCATCAGCTGAGTACCTGAACCAACTATTGCTCCTAAAGTTTTTCTACCTATATCGCTCAAAGCGTCAAGCGGTAGACAAGCAAGATATATTATTGCCAATTTTCCAACTACATGGAACTGTATTATCGCTATTGTTATTGTTGATATTATAAACACTAAAAATACGAATCCAATAATAAATAAAACAAAGTATAAGATAGCCCAAAAATCTTGAAACTTTAAGCCTATACTTAAAAACTTGCTTAATTCCTCCCATAACTTATCCCAAATACTCTGCACTTTTAACGGACTTCCCAGCCCTTCTCCAAATAAATTTCCTATATCGGAAAATAGTTTATATGCCATATCCAGCAGTTCCTTGTACATTTTTATAAGCCCAAAAGTAAGTGCATATCTTACAAGTTTTTTTATAGTTTCGACAAGTGTATTGCCTATGTTCTCCGACCAGTTAAAGAAGGCTGTAAATGATAAGTCCAGCACAGCAAATGATGAGGCAAGTGTCAATATTACAACCATTAAAGTTGTCATTCCTGTATCAAGCATACTGATTATTGGTTCAATCAGTGCCGTATCAAATTGAAAATTTGCCGCCGCCAATTATTTCTCCTCCTTATTTCTTATGTTTCTTCACTTCATTTTCCATTGCCTTTATATGATTGTTTAAACTGTTTTTTGTATATTCACTTCTTTTTTGAGCTTCCCTTCTTGCCTGCACTTCTTCAGCCGCCTTTAATGCATCAAGTCTGTTTGTAGTTGAAATCATATCGGCTATTGCGTTCATCTGTATTGACAAGTTGGCACTCCACTGTGATAACACTTCAAGGACTTGTTGCGGATTTTTTGCTTCGTGAGTTTTTCTTATAAGTATCCTTGCATTATCCGATGTTTTTTTCATTGCCACTTCATTCATAGAGCCTGACTTCATTGCGTCCCTTGAAAGACTGTCAAGCGTGTTTGTAAATCTGTCAAGAAGAGCCATATACTGTCTGTTATTAGCATCAGCATAGACATCTTTAAACCATAATTCGGCTTTTTTTGCATCTCTTAATGTTGATTTTGTG
>QWCI01000738.1_pt1 | contig 13384 bp, 8 predicted proteins | sample 1972541 | NCBI WGS metagenome assembly QWCI01 (sample SAMN09866712, study PRJNA288562) | Human oral metagenome isolate term3_saliva, whole genome shotgun sequencing... | isolation source: mouth | host: Homo sapiens | place: USA: California | reverse complement strand
GGGGCGATGATGCTGGATACACGCTGATTCGTCCTCTGTGGCTTCCTGTCTGCCCCGCCAGACAGCCCCGTAACCCATCCGCAGTGCGGCGCCGTTCGTCGGCGTTGCGACCACGGGACGCGCGGGCACGGCGATCATCACTTTCCGGCCCTCACCGGGAAAGGGAGAGCCGCCTGCCGTTGCCTGTCAGACCCGTGGGACCGGGCGCCGGTCCGGCCCTGCAGAAAGCGCCCGAAAAGGGGGTTGCAGGCCGTTCGGTTCCCGCTTGGGGCGGCCCGTATAATGGTTCGCCTGTCCGGAGCGCGGGGACGAACGAGTCCGTCACGCGCTCTGCCATGCAACGGCGCAGCAGCACCCCGCGCACGTCGCAGATTCCTCTGCGGCGGCCAGGCGCGGACCGCCCCCAACATTCCCGTCAATGAGTCAACACCATCTGCTATTCGAGGAGGCCGGTCAGTTCAAGACGGGCACCATTCTGCAAGACGCCGGCGCCAGCCTGCAGGTGGAGCTGCCCACCGGCAAGCGCGTCAAGGTCAAGCAGGGCAATGTGATGCTGCGCTTCGACGCGCCCGGCCCGGCCGAGATGCTGGCCGAGGCCCTGCAGGAAGCCGAGAACATCGACATCGATTTTCTGTGGGAAGTGGCCCCGCAGGAAGAATTCGACTACCAGCTGCTGGTGGACGAGTATTACGGTGAAAAACCCTCCGTCGTGCAGCAGACCGCCATGCTGATGCGCCTGCATGGCATGCCGGTGTATTTCTACCGCAAGGGCCGTGGCCGTTATCGCCCCGCGCAGCCCGACACGCTGAAGGCCGCGCTTGCCGCCATCGAGCGCAAGCGCCTGCAGGAAGAGGAAATCCGCCAGCTGGCCGCCGATCTCGAGGCCGGCCGGCTGCCGCCCGTCATTGCTGCCCACGTGCCCGACCTGCTCGTGGGGGCCGACAAGCAGTCGGTGGCCTGGCGCGCGCTCGATCTGGCCTGCCAGCAGACCGGCCTGTCGCCCGAGCGCCTGCTGCTGAAGGTGGGGGCGCTGCCCGGTGCGCGGGCCGTGCACGAACAGCGCTTTTTGCGTTCGCATTTTCCCGCCGGTACGGGGTTTCCGGCGGCGCTGGCCGAGTTCCAGCCGCCCGCGCTGGACCATCTGCCGGAAAGCCCGGTCGAGGCTTTCTCCATCGACGATTCCAGCACCACCGAAATCGACGACTGCCTGTCGGTGCAGTGGCTCGACGACGGGCTGGCACGCATCGGCGTGCACATTGCCGCCCCGGCGCTGGGCATCCACCCGGCCGATGCCGTGGACCAGGTGGCGCGCGAGCGCATGACCACCGTCTACAGCCCCGGCGCCAAGATCACCATGCTGCCCGAAAGCGTGGTGCGCAGCTTTTCGCTGGACGAGGGCACGGTGCGGCCGGCGCTGTCGCTGTATCTGGACATCAACGTCGAGACGCTGCAGATCGCCAACGAGTTCAGCCAGGTGGACCGCATCCGCGTGGCGCGCAACATCCGCCACGACGAGCTGGAACCCTTCGACACCGAGGCCCAGCTCGAGGCCCGGCCGGCGCCCGGCGAGCCCGATCCGCTGGCAGGGCTGCCCTTTGCCGATGCCTTCCGCCTGCTGTGGCGCTTCACGCTGGTGCTGTCGGCCGAGCGTGACCGGGTGCGTGGCCGGCCCGAGCAGCGCTCGCGCACCGACTTCACCTTCCGCATCGACGGCGAGCACGTCGACATCATTCCGCGCCGCCGCGACGCGCCCTTCGACCGCATCGTGGCCGAGATGGCCATTCTGGCCAACTCGCGCTGGGGCCGGCTGCTGGCCGACCATGCCGTCTCGGGCCTGTACCGCTCGCAGAATTTCGGCCGCGTGAAGATGTCCACCCACCCCGCCATCCACCAGGGGCTGGGCGTGCCGCAGTATGCATGGAGCACCTCGCCGCTGCGCCGCTACGTGGACCTCATCAACCAGATGCAGCTGGTGGCGGTGCTGGAGGCGGAAGTGCCGCCTTTCACCATGAATGACACATCCCTCTATGCCATCGTGTCTGCTTTCGAGGCACGCTATGGCACGGTGGGCGAATATCAGCAGACAATGGAGCGTTACTGGTGCCTGCGCTGGGTGGCGCAGCAGCCCGAAAAACGTTTCCAGGCCGTGGCAATCCGCGACGAGACCGTCCGCCTGGCCGACGCCCCGCTGTATTTCCAGGTTACGGGCCTGCCGCCGATGAGTGCCGGCCAGCCCCTGCTGGTAGACCTGCTGGAATGGGACGAACTGGACCTCACCGTCCAGGCGCGTGCCGTCCGGCTGCTGGCCGATCCGCACGACTCCGACCCCGTCGGGGCCGAGGCGGCCCCCGGTCCGGACGCCGGTTCCCCGCAGCCTGCCGTGGATTCGATCGATACGGAGTGATTTGCCCAAATGGCCGCTGCTGCTACGCCATGGTTTCGTGCCCTCAACCGGATGGACCCGCTCACGGTCGGCATCGTTGCATCGCTGATCGTGCACGGTGCCATGCTGGCGGTCCGCTTCACCGCGGCCGACCCGAACCGCTTCCTGCCTGCCGAATCGCAGCTGGAAGTGGTGCTGCTCAACGCCTCCACCCAGGCCAAGCCGGTGAAAGCCGAGGTGCTGGCCCAGGTCAACAGCGAGGCCGGCGGCGACCACGACAAGGGTCGTGCCCGGTCGCCGCTGCCCGCCTCGGCGCAGAACCGCGACGGCGACACCCTGCAGGCGCAGCAGGCGCGCATCCAGCAGCTGGAGGCCGAGCAGCAGCGACTGCTGGCGCTGAACAACGACAACGAGTCCACGCCGCAGAGCAGGCCACAGCCCGACGCCAAAACGGCCGACCGCAGCGAGCAGGAAGCGCTGAAGCAGCAGATCGCCCGCATGCAGGCGCAGATCGACCGCCAGCTGGAAGACTACGCCAAGCGCCCCAAGCGCCTCACCTACGGCGTGAACGCCACCGGCGTCAACTATGCCCGCTACGTGAATGCCTGGGCTGACCGCATCGAAAAAATCGGCACCGAGCGCTTCCCCGAAGAGGCGCGCGGCAAGATGTACGATGCACTCACCGTCACCGTCGAGCTGGACAAATATGGCAATGTGGTGGACGTGCTGATCAACAAGAAATCCCGCTTCGACGTGCTCAACCGCAAGGTGAAGGAAATCGTGCTGGCCGGCGCCCCGTACGACGCATTCACCGCCGACATGCGCAAGGACGGCGACATCCTGCAGATCGTCCGCACCTGGACCTTCACCAACGGCAGCCTGCAGACCGCGTCGGCCAAACAGAGCAAGTGAGTGGGGCCTGCACGGGCATCTCCGGTTTCTGGCCGGGGCCGGCACGAAAATGCGCGGGTCCATGACAGGTCGCAGGGGCAGCGTGTGCGCGGTGAGTTCGGGCAGATCCCTTCGGGCTCTGGCACAATGAAAAACGGCGCCATGGTGGCGCCGTTTTTCATGCCGGTACCGCACATGCGGGGTGCCGGTTACCGGCCATGAGGCTCCGTTCATGACGCATTCTGCCCCCTTGACCGCCACGCCTGCAGTCCCCTCTGCTGCTGCGGTTGCTGCCAATGCCAATGCTGCCGCAGCCGCCACTGCCGACGCAGCCGCTGCCAGCCCTGGCACTGCAGCCCCCGACCGCTATCTCGTCGTCGGCAACCCCATCGCCCACAGCCGCTCGCCCGAAATCCATGCCGCCTTCGCTGCCCAGACCGGGCAGCACATCCGCTACGAGCGCCGGCTGATCGATACCGAACCGGCGGATGCTTTTGAGGCAGCCATGCGCCAGTTCTTTCTGGAGGAGGGTGGCAAGGGGGCCAACGTCACGCTGCCCTTCAAGGAGGCTGCCTTCCGGCTGGCCGATGTGCGCAGCCCGCGGGCCGGGGTGGCGGGCGCTGCCAACACGCTGAGCTTCGTGGACGGGCAGATCATGGCCGACAACACCGATGGCGCAGGGCTCGTCAACGACATCCAGCTGCGACTGGGCGTTTCGCTGGCGGGCCTGCGCGTGACCGTGCTGGGGGCCGGTGGCGCAGCCCGGGGCCTGATGCTGCCGCTGCTGCAGGCCGGTGTGTCCCGGCTGGTGGTGGCCAACCGTACGGTGGCCCGCGCGCAGCAGCTGGCCGATGATGTAAATGCCTGTCTGGCAGGAAAGGAGGGCGTCGATGCGCAGCAGGCGTCGGCCTGCCGCATCGAAGCCGTGGCGCTGGCCGATGCGCCCGCGGCCGACGTGCTGATCAACGCCACCTCCGCCGGCCTGCATGGCGATGGTCCGGCCCTGAATCCCGCGCTGTTTGCCGGCTGCCGTCTGGCCTACGACTGCATCTACGCCAAAGACCCGACGCCCTTCCTGCAGCAGGCCGTCGCTGCCGGCGTGCCGCAGCACAGCGATGGTCTGGGCATGCTGGTGGGGCAGGCCGCCGAGAGCTTTCGCATCTGGCGTGGCGTGATGCCCGACATGGCCCCGGTGCTGGCCATGCTGCAAGGGCACGCGCCGGGGTAAAACTGCCTGGCAGACAGGGCGGGCATTCCATTTTTCAGATACACCCATGCAGCCGCGCGCCCAATGCGCTACCATCGCCCCGCGCGCAATACGCCATGTCCGTTTTCGCCTTGCCGGCCCTGCCGGCACCGGTGCACTTCCTGCGGCGCCTTCCCGCAGAAACCGGCCCGCCGGGCCGGAGCGTGTCATGGATTCTTCGCCTCCGCGAAACCCCCTTTGAGCGGGCCGCCCCGGTAGCGCCGGGGGCCGCTCACCGGGCCGGTGCTGCCCGGGCCGCGTGCCTTTTGTCGCCCAGCATTCCCCTTCATCTGCCCCCATGCCGGCTGCCTGTCCGTGGCCAGCGGCGTGGGCCCGTCCGTGCGAGTGCGCACCATGAACACGTCACCCGTCGATCCGCGGCCGGCCGCTGCCTCGTTGCCGGATTCTGCCGAAACCGGGCCGCGCACCGATGCGCAACCCGCCGTGGCTGCCGAACAGCCTGCGGGTGTGCCGGCTGTTCCTGACGCGGCCGGGCACATACCGGCCGCACCCGAGGCGGTTGGACACACGCCGGACGCTCCTGCGGCTTCTGCACACACGCCGGCCGCTCACGAGGTGGCTGGGCATACGCCGGATGCCGTGAAGGGCGATGTCGTACCCGATCTGGCCGTGGCGGCCGTGGCCGCCATTGCCGCACAGGCAGGCGCAGATGCCGCGTCCTCTTCTCCGGCTGAAGAGGGGACGGGCGCGGTAGCCAGCCCGGCGCCTGCTGGCCCGTCCGCGGCTGACGGGCAGGGGTCTCCTGCCGGGACCGAAGGGGGTGATGCTGGCAATGGTGTCATTGCGGCCAGCCCGGCGCCCACCGTCGGCCCAGCCGGCGATGAGCCGGCTTCGTCCAGCGAGCCTGCAACCGCGGCTGCCGAACCCGAACCGCCCGTGCCGGCCCCGCAGGTCAATGTGGTGCCGCGTGACGCCGAAGAGGCCCAGCACGCCCTGGCCGAAGTACAGCTGCTGCTCGAGCGCTACGCCTTCGCGCTCGACACGGCGCGCTACTACCCCGAGTCCGTCCAGCAGCAGCCTCCCGCCAAACGCAAGGGCGAGGGCAGGGCCGATGGAAAGACCGGCAGCAGGGACGAAAACCGGGCCGACGGCAAAACCGGCAGCCGGGATGACGGGACCATCGGCAACCGGGACGATGGGGATGCGCGTGAAACGGATGCGCAGACCGGCGCCCACGCAGACCGCCAGCAGAGCGGGGAGGCGGCCGATGGCACATCAGGCACCGGCGAGAGCGCCAGGGAACAGTCCGGCGCGGGTATGGCCGGCAGCACGGCAGCCGATGCCGGCGCAGGCAGCGGTGCAGGTGCCGGTGCCGGCGCAGAAGCCGGCACGGACGACACCGCGGATGCTGACCAGCCCGTCCGCGAACCCGAGGGCAACATCTACCTGACCCAGCTGCGCGAGCGCCTGGCCAGCCTGCACGCGGCCGACATCGCCTATGTGCTGGAGGCCCTGCCGCCGGACGAACGCCGTCTGGTCTGGGATTCGGTCAAGCGTGAAGTCGATGGCGCCGTGCTGCTGGAAGTGTCCGAGCCGGTGCGCGAGGCTCTGATCGACTCGATGACCGAGGCCGAGCTGGTGGCCGCCGTCAAGGACCTCGATGCCGACGACGTGGCCGATCTGGCCGAACACCTGCCGCCCGCCGTGGTGGAAAAGGTCCAGCACGAGCTGACGCCCGAAGAGCGCGAACAGCTTCGCACCGCCATGTCGTACCCCGACGATTCGGTGGGCGCGCGCATGGACTTCGAATTCGTGCGCGTGCGCGAGGACGTGACGCTGGAAGTGGTGCTGCGCTATCTGCGCCGCTTCGACGAACTGCCGCAGCACACCGATCAGGTGTTCGTGGTGGATCGCAACGGCATCCTGATGGGCAGCCTGTCCATCGAACAGGTGCTGATCAACGAGCCCGACACCGAAGTGTCGGCCGTCATGCACCGTGACGTGCTCTCGCTCGATGCCGACGACGAAGTGGGCGAGGCCGCCCAGGCCTTCGAGCGCTATGACCTGATTTCCGCCCCGGTGGTGGACCCGCACCACAAGCTGATCGGGCGTCTCACCATCGACGAGGTGGTGGACGTGATCCGCGAGGAAAGCGACGCCGATGCCCTCAATCAGGCCGGTCTGCGCGACGAGGAAGACCTGTTCGGTTCCGTCTGGCAGTCGGCCCGCAACCGCTGGCTGTGGCTGGCCGTCAATCTGGTGACGGCCTTTCTCGCCTCGCGCGTCATCGGTATTTTCGATGGCACCATCGAGAAGGTGGTGGCACTGGCCACCCTCATGCCCATCGTGGCCGGTCTGGCCGGCAACTCCGGCAACCAGACCATGGCGCTGATGATTCGCTCACTGGCGCAGGGACAGATCACCGGCAGCAACTTCGGCCGCCTGCTGCGCAAGGAACTCACCGTGGCGCTGCTCAACGGCGTGGTCTGGGGGCTGGTGGCCGGTTGTGCCACCTGGGCGCTGTATCACGACAGCAAGGCCGCCACCCTGCTGGGCGTGGCCATGGCGGTGGCCATTCTGCTCAACCTGCTGATCGGTGCGCTGCTGGGCGTGATCGTGCCCTTCGCGCTCGACCGGCTGGGCCGTGACCCGGCACTGGGATCCTCCGTGCTGCTGACCTTCTCCACCGACGGCCTGGGCTTCATGATCTTCCTGGGGCTGGCGACGATGCTGTTCTGAGCGGTGTGCGTCCAGTGCAGGATTCTGCGGCGCTACTGCCTCGTCCTGCAGTTCTGACGCCTCGTCCTGGTGTTCTGTCACCTCGTCCTGTACGAACCAGCGGAGGTGCGGAGACGGGCGCGTCCATGGCACGCGCTGATTCGGGCGTGTTTCCTGCGGCCACGCAGCGACAGGGAAATGATGGTCAACCGGCCTGACCGTTTGCCCGGTAATCCGACTTGCCGCCGTGTTTTTCCAGCAGCCGCACCCCTTCCATCACCATGCCCCGGTCAACCGCCTTGCACATGTCGTAGATGGTGAGCAGCCCCACCTGCACGGCAGTCAGGGCTTCCATTTCCACGCCGGTGCGGCCCGTGCATTCGGTGCGCACCTCGCAGCGTACCCGGCTGCCGGCCTCGTCCAGGGCAAAGTCGGCCGCCACCCGTGACAGCGCAATGGGGTGGCAGAGCGGGATCAGGTCGGCCGTACGCTTGGCGGCCATGATGGCTGCCAGTCGGGCCACGCCCAGCACGTCCCCCTTGGCCGCGGTACCCTGCCGGATGCGGGCCAGCGTGCCCGGCTGCATGCGAATCCATCCCTCGGCCACGGCCACGCGGCGGGTTTCGGCCTTGTCGCCCACATCCACCATGTGGGCCTGGCCCTGTGCGTCGAAATGCGTCAGATCATTCATCGTGCCATCATAGCAGGGTGGGGCGGTGTCGGCCGGCAGCGCGCCCCAACCGTTCTCCTGTAACCCGCATTTGCCAGAGAGGTTCCCGATGAGGCCGTCCAAGCCAGCCAGTCACGTCCCGCTGCCCCTGCAGGCTGCGGGGCCTGCGGCCCGGCGTCGCTGGCGCCGTCACCTGGGGGCCCTGCTGACCGCCTCCCTGCTGGTTATTTTGGGTCCCACCGGTGCCTGGGCCCAGATCGAACGCCTGCCTGATCTGGGTTCGGCCGACGGTGACGAACTCTCCGCCACTGCCGAACGCAAACTGGGCGACTCGGTCATGCGCGAACTGCGCGCCGACGGCAGCGTCTACGACGATGCCGAACTCACCGACTTCATCAACCGCTTCGGCGGCCGCCTCACCGGCACGGCGCCGGCACGCGGCCAGCCCTTCGAATTCTTCATCGTCCGCGACCCCAGCATCAACGCCTTCGCCCTGCCGGGCGGGCACATCGGCGTGCATACCGGCCTGCTGGCCGCCGCCGGCAGTGAATCCGAGCTGGCCAGCGTGATGGGCCACGAAATGGGCCACGTCACCCAGCATCACATTGCCCGCATGCTGAAGAGGGGGAAACAGGCCCGCATGCTGGATATGGCTGGCCTTGTAGTGGGGTTGCTGGCCATTCGCAATAATCCCGAAGCTGGTGTCGGCACCATGGCGTTGGGCTCGTCGCTGGCCACCAGCGCCATGCTGTCCTTTTCGCGGGACGCCGAGCGTGAAGCCGACCGCATTGGCCTGCAGGTCATGCGCGAGGCAGGCTTCGATGTCAACGGCGCGCCCACCTTCTTCGGGCGCCTGCAGAAGCAGAACCGCTTCAACGAGGGCGGCGACACCACCGCCTACCTGCGCACCCACCCCGTCACGGCCGAGCGTATCAACGACCTCAAGCTGCGCATCCAGCAGCTGGCCGCCACGGCACGCCCGCCGGCCGATTCCCTGGAATTTCGCCTGGTCCGTGCCCGCGCCCGCGCCATCAGCGCCGACGGCGTGGAAGACCAGAACGAGGTGCGCCGCTACTTCCAGGCCCAGCTGAAAACCGAAGGCGGAAAGAAAGACCCCGCCAACTGGTTTGGCCTGGCCAATGGCGCCTTCATCCGCCACGATGCCATGGCCACCGAACATGCGCTGGACGAGACCGAAAAACTCATCGGCAAGCCACATCCCTACATTGCCCGCCTGCGCATTGCCAGCCAGCTGGCCGCTGGCCGCGTAACCCAGGCCGATGAGGGATCGGCCGCGGCCGTCAAGGCATTTCCCAATGCCCGGGCATTGCTGCGCCAGCGCGCCGAGGTACTCAACGCCGCGAAGAAGTGGGACGAATCCATTGCCCTGCTGCGCAACGAAACCCGCCTCTACAAGAGCGATGCCGACATGTGGCGCATGCTGGGCGAGGCCTACATGGCCAAGGGCGAAAAGGGCATGTCGCACCTGTCGGCCGCCGAGGGCTATCTGGTGCTGGGCTACCTGCAGCCGGCCATCGAACAGCTGCGCCTGGCCCGCAACGCGGGCGATCTGGATTTCTACAACGGCTCGATTGCCGACGCCAAGCTGCGCGAAACCGAGGTGGCGCTGCTGCAGGAGCAGGGGGAGAACCGGTGAGCGCGTAGGGCCTGGATCAGCAGGACCGCATAGCACAATTGATGTGCCGGTAATCCTCCCAGTTTTTGATCACGCTCAGAAGTAGAACGATCAGTCGGTCAGGGCGTTTCACCCTTTTCTCTTGTCAACGGCCTGCCAATAAATGGCCTGCCAATTCCGGCTCGCGATTCAGCACAGCCCCTTCCCACGGCGCCAGCATCAGCCTCCCATCCCGAACCTCGGCTCTCTCCAGCCCGCACCCGGTATCCACCCGGGCGCCTTTCCAGCCGCGCGGCAGCGTCAGCGTGGCCGGTTCTGCACTGAAGTTGAACACGCACAGCAGTGCGTCCTGCACCGGTTGCAGATCTGTACGTGAGACCGTGCGCCTGCCCGGACGTTTCTGCAGGGCAGCATCACCGTGGTGACGTGCCGGCAGGCTGGATGCTGCGGCAGCGCTGGACCTGGAACCGGACCCGGGCATGGCCCCTGTCTCCAGCTGCCGCTCGAACGCCACGATCTGCGGATGCGACGGCAGCAGTTTCAGGCTGCCGGTGATCAGCGCCGGGTGCGTGCGGCGCCAGGCCAGCAGCTGGCGATAGAAGCGCAGCATCGACTGTGGATCGCGTTCCTGCTGGTCCACGGCCAGTTCGCGGTGTTCATCGGGCACCGGCAGCCAGGTCTGGCGCGCCTTCGAAAAACCGGCGTTGGGGCCACGCTTTTTCCACGGAAAGGGCGTGCGGCAGCCGTCGCGCCCCTTGAATTCCGGCCACATGCGAATGCCATAGGGGTCACGCAGCTGGTCGAAGGACAGGTCGGCCTCGGGCAGGCCCAGCTCGTCGCCCTGATAGATGCACGGGGTGCCACGCAAGGTCATCTGCAGGGCGGCGGCCAGGCGGATCAGCCGGTCGTCCGGCCCGGCGGCTTCTCCCCACCGGGTCCGCACCCGCTGCACATCGTGGTTCGAAATGGCCCACGACGGCCAGCCGTCCTTCACGATGCGCCCGAACTTCGCAAACACGCCGTGCAGGTACCCGGCCGTGTGGTGTTCGTTGAGCAGGTCGAAGCTGTAGGCCATGTGCAGCCGGTCGCCGCCGCGGGTGTATTCGGCAATCACCTGCAGGGCATGGTCGTCACCCACTTCGCCCACCAGCGTGGTGTTGGGGTAGCGGTCCAGCAGCCGGCGCATGCGCTGCAGGAACGGGATGTTCTCCGGCTGGGTCTTGTCGTAGACGTGTTTCTGCCAGCTGTACGGGTTGACGATGCCCAGCCCCGGGTCGTGCTCCTCGTCGCGGCGGATGGCCGGGTTGTCCTTCAGCGACGGGTTGTGGAAGTAGTAGTTCACCGTATCCAGCCGAAAGCCATCCACACCCAGCTCCAGCCAGAAACGCATGTCGGCCAGCAGCGCGTCCTGCACCTTCCTGTTGTGAAAGTTCAGGTCCGGCTGGCTGGGCAGGAAATTGTGCAGGTAATACTGCATCCGCCGGGTGTTCCAGCGCCAGGCACTGCCGCCGAATACCGACTGCCAGTTGTTTGGTGGCGAACCGTCAGGTTTGGCATCGGCCCACACATACCAGTCGGCTTTCGGGTTTTTCCGGCTCTGGCGGCTTTCCACGAACCACGGGTGTTCTTCGGACGTGTGCGACAGCACCTGGTCGATGATGACCTTCAGCCCCAGTTCGTGCGCACGTGCCACCAGCGCCCGAAAATCGTCCAGGGTGCCGAACATCGGGTCCACGTCGCGGTAGTCCGACACGTCGTAGCCGAAGTCGTGCATCGGGCTTTTGAAGAAGGGCGAGAGCCAGATGCCGTCCACGCCCAGCTTCGCCACATAGTCCAGCCTCTGGGTGATGCCGTTCAGGTCGCCGATGCCGTCGCCGGTGGTGTCCTGATAGCTGCGCGGGTAGATCTGGTAGATGACACCGCCACGCCACCATTCATCGTTGGGCGCACGGTCTGCAGACGGATTCGTGCCGCCAGATACCGCTGCAGCGGCCTTTGGCGTTGCGGAGGCCGTGGGCGTGGCGCTGGCCACTGGTGCCGTGTCCGTGACAGCGGGGGCATCCGCGGCAGGTGGCGGGGTCTTGTCGGGTACGGTTTCGCTCACCATTGTTCTCCCTTCAGGCGCGACAGGTCATCCTTCAGCTTTTTCGCGGCTTCCTCGCCGCGGGTCTGGCCCTTCAGCACCTCATGGGCCGCATCCCAGATGCTGGCGCTGACGGCGTTGTAGCGGGCGGCGGTGATGGCGGCCGGGCGCGGCACGGCCTTTTCCAGCACGTCATGCAGTTCGCCGAAGAAGGGCGAGGAGGCCTTGACCTCGCTGTCGCGATACAGTGCCGGGTACGTGGGCATGTAGGCGCCCTCGATGGCCCGGCGTTTCTGGATTTTTTCGCTGGTCAGGTACATCACCAGCTCGGTGGCCTGTTTCTGGTGGCGCGAATATTTCGATACGCCCAGCTGCCAGCCGCCCAGGGTGGCGCTCTGGCCCGCCTCGCCGGCCGGCAGCAGCGCCACGCCCACCTTGTCCTTCACGCGGCTGTCGGCGCCCTGCAGCAGGTCCCACACGTAGTGCCAGTTGCGCATGAAGGCGGCATTGCCGTTCTGGAACACGCTGCGGGCTTCTTCCTCGCCAAAGCCCAGCACGGTTTTCGGGGAGATGGTGCCCACCCACTGGGCCGCGCGGTCGAAGGCGCCGCCGGTTTTGGCCACGTCGATGCTGATCTGGCCGGTGGTGTTGTCCACGAAGGTGCCGCCGCCGTCGCTGTGCACCCATTCGAGGGCATTGCAGGTCAGGCCCTCATAGGCCTTGCCCTCCCAGACATAGCCGCTGAAATCGGCCCGGCCGCCCTGGCGTTCGCCCTCCTGCACCACGCGGGCGGCATGGGTGAATTCCTCCCAGGTCTTGGGCACGGGCTGCTGGTATTTGTCCAGCAGGTCCTTGCGGTAGTAGAGCAGGCCCACGTCGGCAAACCAGGGCAGGGCCACCAGCCGTTCGTGCACGGTGTTGTTCTGGATGAGGGCCGGGAAGTGCTTCTTCACCTCGTCGCTGGCGGCTTCCTTCAGGTCCAGCAGGTGTTCGCCGATCTGGGCCGGCCAGACCGCATCCACGATCACCACGTCCACGTCGGCGGCGTGGCTGGCGAACATTTTCTTGTAGAGATCGAGAATCTCGGTACTCGAATTGGGGATGGACAGCAGCTGGACGGTGTTGCCCGTCTTGCGGGCCCATTCGTCGGTCAGGCGCTTGCAGCTGTCGTAGTCCTGGCCGACGGTGCCACAGGAAATGGTGAGGGTGGCGGCCTGGGCAAGGCCCGCGCAGGCCAGCGTCACGGCGCCGGCCAGCAGTTTGTGGGTCAAACGAAGGGTCACAGAACGTCTCCGCGTCGATCTGGCAATCGCGCGATCATAGCCGGAAACGCCGGAAAGCAGCGGCCAAACCCGCATGGCCCGGACCGCCTTGCCTGCGCGGGCGATGGGCTGGTGCTACGAGTTCAGTGCAGCTGCACCGGGGCCGGCGTGGTCAGTTCGATTTCGTCGCCGGCCTGCGAGGCGTGGTGCAGCATCAGCTGCCAGCCCTCGGGCGTGCGCAGGAACACATTGGTGGCGTAGGCCAGAAAGCGCTGCGGGGCCTCGTTGGGCGGGTCGAAGTCGAACTGCTCGATCACGTGGTGCACCGACACGGTGGCGGTCTCGAACGACTGCAGCTCGTGCCAGGTCACGCGCACGCCGCCGTGCTCGAACACGTCCTCGTGGGTGTCGCGGATGGCATCCAGCCCCGAAAGCCGCTCGCCGGAGGGCAGGATGCACAGCACGGCATCGTCATTGACCCAGACCGACATCAGCGCGTCCAGATCGGCATCGACCAGGGCCTGATAGTAGGTT
>QWCI01001179.1_pt1 | contig 13391 bp, 10 predicted proteins | sample 1972541 | NCBI WGS metagenome assembly QWCI01 (sample SAMN09866712, study PRJNA288562) | Human oral metagenome isolate term3_saliva, whole genome shotgun sequencing... | isolation source: mouth | host: Homo sapiens | place: USA: California | reverse complement strand
CTTTAAACTTGACAATACCGCGAGGAGGGTATTCCGTATGTTCTGTAATAGGAGGATTGCCTCGTTTCTGGCCGCCCTCGCCACCGTTGCCTTTTTTACCTCCGCCGGTCGACTTCGGTGCACTAGGCTGTCCGTTTTGTGACGACTTTGTAACCAAAGCATTATACGGATCCGTAGCCGTCACAGGACTGGTAACCGTTTCGGGAACAGGCGTTACCGGTTCTTGTGTCGGCTGCGGGTTTTCCTCTTTTTGTTCATCTTTCTGTTCGTCTTTTTGTTCATCCTGCTGTTCATCCTGATTTGAACCGTCTCCGCCGTCACCATCCGTACCGTCTCCCGCCGAATATTCAACAGTAGGTTCCGACGGTTGCGCATCGGCACTGCCCTCAATCCAGGGAACTAAAAATCCGAAGATACCGATTATAACGACATGTATTGCAAAGGCTATTAAGACTGCCGGTTTCCATTTAGATTTAAATCTCATTGTCTCGCCTTCCCGTTATTTATCAACTGATATGGATATATGTTGCACACCTGCCGCTTTCAATGAATCAAGGGCATACGCAATATTTTCATACGGAGCTTTGCGGTCGCCGCGTACGACAAAGACCGCATCGGGATCCTCAGCCACTTTCTTTTTAATCTTTTCGTCAAAATCCGACGACGGCTTTGTCTCCTGTTCATACAGAATATCGCCACTCGATGTAATGGTAATCATAACAGTATGAGGTTTTACATCGTTCTCTGCAGCCTGTCCTGCAGGCAAGTTAACGCGAATAGCATTGGCTTGAATCATAGAAATGCTGCTGATCATAAAAAACACAAGAAGAAACAGCATAATATCAATCATAGGAATGATAATAACCGCCGGCTGAGTCAGGATTCTTCGATCACGTCTCATACCTTTTCTCCGTTCTTACCGCATTCGGCTAAAATAACCGATGTAACTTTATCCAAAGCCGTCAGTATTTCATCGAGCTTCTGAGCCAGAACGGTATGTATAACCAAAGCCATGATGGCCACACACAAACCTGTGGCTGTAGCAATCAGCGCCTCGCCGATACCGCCCGTAATGGCAGTCGGTTCACCGGCTTGCATGCTGAATACGTTAAACGATGAAATCATGCCAGAAATAGTTCCCAACAGCCCGAGCAACGGTGACAGCGTAACAATCATACCCAAATAGTTTAAATGAGCCCGTAAATGGCCGGATATATCGTTGTATGCCGTGTCAAGTGCCAAGGTTACGTCGCCGCCGCGCATAGCCTCTTTTATGCCTTGCGTAGCCACATAAGCTACAGCCGATTCATCATGTTCGCAATCTTCCAGTACGTACTGTACCCCGTTATTACGTAGGGCCAAGGGCAACCAGGCTAAGAAATGTTCAGTTCCCTTATTTAACCGTCTGTAAAACGCTATTCGTTCCGCCGCAATCGTTACGACCCCGAGTGAACAAAGGACGAGAATATACATAACCGCGCCGCCCTTTTCAAACAGTTCCAAGCCGTTCAACTTTCATCCCTCCGGTATATTACAAACTGGACAGCCACATATCATAACTACATAGCTAAATTTCATTCTATATGATATGGGTTATCATTATCTCTAAATTCGTATTAAGTATATCAAAGTGACATATGCCTGTCAAATTCATTAAGCATTATGGCAGATAAATTCATGACGTATATTAGCCATTTGTATCAAAATTTTTAAACTGAAAATATTCATTTTAATTTTTTTCAATCTCATACCCCTGAGATTAAATGATAAAAACTCATAGGTATTTTGATATTGTTAATCAAATGTAATGTTGCTTTTTCTTATTATGCCGTTTGACAGTCTATTCACCCTACTTTTATAATAATATTGCATATTGCAAGGTCGACTATATCATTACTATGAGGGATGAATATGATAAAAAAAGAAAAAGTCGCCTTTAAAGACGACCACCGCAGGATTTACACCCTATTTCTCATCCTCTTAGCGGGAATACTCTGTTTCGCCTGTTCCGCATTCTACGTAAATCTTCCCAAGATCCCCGTGCTTAAAATCATTGATGCCTTTACGGGTCCGACGGGGGTGAGACGATGAGATCATGCGGTCGAGTTGTAGCTACACTCTTACTGATACTCTTCATATTGCATAGTATCTTGGGTGCCACTTCACTCACGGGCTTAAGTAACATCGGGTTATATCCTCTCTTGTTAACCTTTCAAATCATCCTGGCCGTACACATTGTAATCGGGGCGATTTATACCTACCGCTCTTTACACGGCGGTCAAATTAATTATTGGCATCTGAACCAAAACCTCTGGATCCGCAGGTTGAGCGGCATTCTCGTACTTATTGCCGCCTTGTGCCACGCTTATCTTTTCGATCACCTGGCCTTTTTGGGAATGCAGACACGAACGGCATTGTATACTGCAACCAACTTAATCTTGTTGGTGTCCCTCTTTGTTCACATTAAATATAATGCCGCCGCTTACATCATTGCCCACGGAGCCCGCCATTATAATCGACGTGTCGTCGATTTTCTCGTATTCTTATGTGTCTTCTTTTTTTATTTCGCTTTTGCAAATATTTATTTTTACCTTAACTAATTTAAGACAGGACGTTGAACACTATTGCAAAACCTTATTATCGGCGCCGGAATTGCCGGCATGAGTGCCGCCTTGCACTTGGCACGTAAACAAATACCCGTAATTCTTCTTTCTCCCGTACCGTCAGTACAAAGTCAATCGGTAATGGCCGAAGGCGGTATCAATGCAGCCTTGGGAAAAGATGACAGCAGCGAGTTGCATTTCCGCGATACTTGGGAAAGCGGCGGTCGTTTAGCAAATAAGGAAGCCGTGCGTCATATGACGCGGCGTGCCCCGGAAGTTATTGCCGACTTACAATCACTGGCAACCGCTTTTACGCTGGACGAATCCGGCAAACCGGCGTTGCGCCCTTTCGGCGGTCAAAGCGTAAACCGCACGGTCCATGCCGATGCAACGACAGGTAAACAAATCGTAACAGCTCTGATTTACGAACTTCGCAAATACGAAGAATCCGGTCTGGTCAAAAGACTGTCGGATCTCTATTTTTTCGACTTGGCCGTTAAAGACGGTGCCGTTTATGGAGCCTACGCCTATAGTCGTCATCGAAAAAAAGCTTTCTTTATTCCTGCTGAACGCATTGTCATAGCCGCCGGCGGTCTGAACGGTTTGTTCGGCAATACAACCGGGTCCGTCGTCAATACGGGTGACGTGACGGCACGCCTTTTTACACATGGCGTCACACTGGCCAACGGCGAATTGGTCCAGTATCACCCCACTACCTTCCGACGGCCCGGAAAAAACATGCTTATTTCTGAAGCCCTACGCGGCTCTGGCGGTCGATTGTTCACGGAAAAAGACGGCCGGAGACACTACTTTATGGAAGAAAAATTCGGACCCAAGGGAAACCTTATGCCCCGCGACGTCGTGTCTCGTGAAGAGTATCAAGTCATTCGTAATTGGGGAACACCTATCTACTTGGATACGACGGTTATCCCCAAAGAGTTGTTCCGTAGCTCCTTAACCGGGTTTGTAGACGACTGCCGTGAATACTTCCACGTCGACCCCGAAACAACCCCTATTCCCGTACTTTACGGCATCCACTACTTTATGGGCGGTGTCTATGTAGATCCCCATCACCGCACAAACCTTCGAGGCCTGTACAGCGCCGGTGAAAATGCTTGCCAATACCACGGAGCTAACCGCCTTGGCGGCAATTCTCTCTTAGGAGCCTTCTTCGGCGGTCTGGTCGTAGCCGAGTCGATTATAGCCGACAGCGGCGCAGAAACCTTAGAAAATCTTCAAATCGAAGACATTGATATAACACCTTTCTTAGCACCCTATGCGGAAAAAGAATCTCAACCGGGAGCTCACGTCGAAACGGTAACGGAATTTCAAAAAATTATGCAACAAACGCTGGCCATTTCCCGTGATGAAGAAACGCTGACAGCAGGTCTTGCCGAACTTGAAGATTTGGAAAAGCGCTGGCACAAAGTCTACGATCCCTTTGCGGCTTTTGATGAAAATATTTTATTGGAACACCGATTTATTTTAGCCAAAGCAATGATTTTAGCTGCAAGGGAACGAAAAGAAAGTCGCGGTGCACATAATCGCAGCGACTACCCGGAACGTAACGAAGCTTACGAAAAAACACATTTATACGAATTTACGGACGGACAAATCCGTCTATCTTGGAAGAAGGAGAACGAATGATAACCGTACATATTACTCGCGGTGATGCGGTGCATGGCGCTTCACACATAGATGTCTTTACCTATGACGGCGATATGACGATTACCGTTGCCGATTATTTAACGCTCCTCAACCGTGATAAAGCCTTGCGCACCGATGTAAACGGCAAGCTCCGGCCTCCCGTAATCTGGGACTGTGGTTGTCTCGAGGGTAAGTGCGGAGCTTGTGCCATGGTCATTAACGGCGTCCCCCGTTTGGCTTGCCGTTCATTCCTGGATAAGGTAGGTCGACGCGGTTCCATTACCATAAGGCCGCTCAGCAAATTCCCTTTAATCCGCGATTTGTCCGTAAGTAAAGATAAGATGTTCGAAACCTTAAAAAAGCGACAAATTTGGACAGAGAAAGCTGTTATCAGTGAAGACACTGAAACTCGCAATCTTATTTATAAATCCGGACAATGCCTGGAATGCGGTTGTTGCCTAGAAGTGTGTCCTAATTTCAAAGGCATCTTTGACGAGCGCGGCGATAATGCTTTTCCCGGTCCGATTTACGCAGTCGAAACCTATCGTGCCGACAGAACAAGCGATGATGACTATCACCGTCATAAGTTACACATTCTCTATAACGACTTGTTCTACGAAAACTGCGACAATTCCATGGGTTGTAAAGCCGTCTGCCCTGCTAAAATTCCTCACGACGAACTACAAGCTCGTCTTAACAGTAAAAAACGGGTATAAACGAAAAAGCCGGAAGACTGTACAGTCTTCCGGCTTTTTCGTTTAGGATTGTATCTCCATGCTTGTAAAGCGGTGTTTTAGTGATAATCTTGCAAAGCCGCTACGTGATGGTAGCCGTCACCTTTGCCTTTGTTGGCAAAGACACGCAATACTTCGCGAGCCGTATCAAGAGACGTCAAGCAAGGAACGGCCAGTTCGACAGCCATACGCCGCAGATTAAATCCGTCTCGTTCCGGTCTTTTGCCGAAGGTCAACGTATTAACGACCAGATCGATTTTTCCGTTGCGTATCATAGTCGCAATATTTTGCCCGTCTTCATGAATTTTTTTAACGATATCTACATTCATACCATGGTCCGTAAAGTATTTCCCGGTACCTTCAGTCGCTATAATGTGATATCCCAAGCTACGGAAGCCTTCAGCTAAATGCATGGCTTCTTCCTTATCCCTGTCGGCTACGGTCAGCAAGATTGTACCGCCTGCGGGAATTCTCATCTTAGCACCGTTAACAGCCTTGTACAAAGCTTCCGAATAGGTCTTTCCGATACCCATAACTTCGCCTGTCGACTTCATTTCCGGCCCCAAAGCGATTTCCGCCAGCCCGATCTTACTGAACGAGAATACAGGAGCCTTTGCCGCCACATAGTCTTTAACCGGCAAGAGACCGCTACCGTATCCCAGATCCTTCAAAGTAGCTCCCAAGGCGACCCGCGTAGCAATTTCAACCATAGGTACGCGAGTTACCTTGCTAAGGAAGGGTACCGTCCGGCTCGAACGCGGATTGACTTCAATAATGTACAACTTACCGCGAGCCAACACGAACTGGATATTGACGCTTCCTTTTACTTGAAGTTCCAACGTAATCCTTGTCGTATAATCAACAATCTGATCAATCATATCCTGATCCAACTGTTGCGGCGGATAAACGGCAATGGAATCCCCTGAATGAACTCCGGCCCGTTCTACCTGTTCCATAATGCCGGGAATGAATACATCCGTTCCGTCCGAAACGGCATCTACTTCCAATTCACGGCCCACCATGTATTCGTCAATGAGAATCGGGTGGTCGGGTGATGCGATAACGGCTTCACGCAAATACCGCTCCAATTCGCTTTCCGTATACACAATTTCCATAGCACGACCACCTAAGACATAGGACGGGCGTACTATTAAGGGAAATTCCAATTCGGAGGCAACCTTCATAGCTTCCGTGTCGCTCGTTGCGATACGTCCTGCCGGACGAGGTATATCCAGCTTCGTCAAAAGATCGTCGAATTTTTCACGGTCTTCGGCTCTATCCATTCCGGCCACGGATGTACCCAACACATTAACTCCGCGAGCCGCCAAGGGGGCTGCCAAGTTAATAGCCGTCTGTCCGCCGAACTGGCAAATAACACCGACAGGCTTTTCCTTATCAATGACAGCCATGACATCTTCTACCGTCAACGGTTCAAAATACAGACTGTCCGAAGTATCAAAGTCCGTACTTACCGTTTCAGGATTGTTATTAATAATAATGCTGTTCATACCGGCCTTGCGTAAAGCCCATGCTGAGTGAACGGAACAATAGTCAAATTCTACCCCTTGCCCGATCCGAATAGGGCCGGATCCGATAACGATAACGCTCTTATCTCCTAAAGGTTTTACTTCGTCTTCTACGGCATAAGACGAATAATAGTACGGCGTTTCCGCTTCAAATTCGGCTGAGCACGTATCAACCATCTTAAAAGTCGGCAAGATACCCGAGGCCGTACGATAAGCACGTACTTCATCTTCCGTCTTCCCTACGAGACCGGCAATGACACCGTCGGGTATACTGTATTTCTTAGCAAGGCGGACATTTTCATCCGTCAGTCCTTCACGGCCGAGTCTATTTTCCAAGTCGACAATATTCTTCAACTTGCGTAAGAACCACAAATCGTATCCTGTAATAAAGTGAATCTTTTCTTCGCTGATACCCATGCGTAAAGCCTGGGTAACTACGAAAATACGTTCATCATCCTGTCGCTGTAACAGTTCAACAATATCGATGAGCGACTTTGTTTCCAGGGACTTCAGTCTCAGATAATCAACGCCTATTTCCAGAGACCGTACCGCCTTCAATATAGCGCCTTCAAAAGTCCGATCAATAGCCATGACTTCACCGGTTGCCTTCATTTGCGTCCCCAGGGTACGGTCGGCAAGAGCAAATTTTTCAAAAGGCCAACGCGGGAACTTAATAACACAATAATCCAATGTCGGTTCAAAGCAGGCCATGGTTTTACCCGTAACGGCATTGGGAATTTCATCCAACGTCAGACCCGTAGCCACCTTAGCCGCTACTTTCGCAATGGGATATCCGGTAGCTTTGGAAGCCAGTGCGGATGAACGGCTGACACGCGGGTTTACTTCAATTACATAATACCGATTGCTGTTCGGGTCGAGGGCATACTGTACATTACAACCGCCTTCGATTTTCAAACGGCGAATAATATCGACCGATGCGGTACGCAAGAGTTGATACTGCAAGTCATTCAAGGTCTGACTGGGCGCTACAACAATAGAATCCCCTGTATGCACGCCCACGGGGTCGATATTTTCCATGTTACAAATAATGACGCAGTTATCCGCCTTGTCGCGCATAACTTCGTATTCAACTTCTTTCCAGCCGGCTACAGAGCGTTCGACGAGAATTTGATGAATAGGGCTGAGTTTGATGCCGCGCGTAGCAATCATGAACAATTCATCTTCATCGTGAGCAATACCGCCGCCCGTACCGCCCAAGGTATAGGCCGGTCGCACGATAACGGGATACCCGATGGAGTTGGCAAAATCGACGGATTCCTGAACATTTTCAAAAATATCGCTTTCCGGAACAGGTTGATTGATATCCTTCATTGCCTTTTTGAATAATTCACGATCTTCCGCTTCTTCAATGGCACTAAGCTTTGTCCCCAACAGTTTGACACCGTATTTTTCAAGCACACCGTTTTCAGCCAGTTCAATAGCCATATTAAGGCCTACCTGCCCGCCTAGGGTTGCTAAAAGACCGTCGGGACGTTCTTTTTCAATAACTTCCGCTACGTAGTCAAGCGTAATCGGTTCAATATACACTCTGTCGGCAATATCTTCATCCGTCATAATCGTCGCCGGATTACTGTTAATCAAGACAACTTCCAAGCCTTCTTCTTTCAAAGCTCGGCAGGCCTGAGTTCCTGCATAGTCGAATTCAGCCGCCTGCCCGATGATAATCGGCCCCGAGCCGATTACGAGAACCTTCTTTAATGCTTCAGCCATCTTATTTGCCCTCCATCATCTTGACGAATTGTTTAAACAAGTACAGGTTATCCGTCGGTCCCGGTGAGGCTTCGGGATGATATTGTACACAAAACATCTGTTTTTCCGGAATCGCGAATCCTTCCAGCGTATTATCGTGCAAGTTACGGTGCGTAATAATCGCTTCAGGAGGTAATGTTTTTTCATCAATAATATAGCCGTGGTTCTGCGATGTAATGTAGACCCTACCGCTTTGCTGGTCTTTCACCGGGTGATTGGAGCCTCTGTGACCGAAAGCCAGTTTTTTAGCCTTACCGCCTAAAGCCAATCCCAGCAGCTGAAGTCCCATGCAAATACCGAAAATAGGCTTTTTACCGATGAGTTTCTTTACTTCCGCCACCATTTCCGGCACATCCTCCGGATCTCCCGGACCGTTGGAAAGGAAGATCCCGTCAGGATTCAGAGCCAGTATTTCTTCCGCCGACGTATGGCACGGCAACACGGTAATAGAGCAATCATTTTTGATGAGTTCCCGTAAAATATTTTCCTTCGCGCCGTAGTCCATAACGGCCACGTGGTATTTTCCTTTACCGCGCTTCTTTACTTTACGCGTCGACACTTGTTCAATAACATCTTTATCGAGTTCCGTCGACATCAGTTCTTTAATTTCTTCTTCGCTCATCGTTTCCGGTACGATAACGCCCTTCATAACACCATGGTTACGAATAACACGAGTAACAGCTCGCGTATCTACATCATAAATGCAGGGGATGTGATGAGTCATAATAAAGGTAGCTAACGGGCCTTCATTCTGCCAATTACTCGGAGAGTCACATAATTCGCTGAGTACAAAGCCCTTTGCATAAGGGCGATCGGCCTGTTCTATTTCATGGAAAAGTCCGTAATTACCGATAAGCGGATATGTCATAGTAATAATCTGTCCGGCATAAGACGGATCCGTAAATGTTTCCTGATACCCCGTCATACCCGTATTAAATACAACTTCACCTACGGCCGGTTCTGCCGTAAGCATCTTACCGTAAAACCGTTCACCGCTTTCTAATATGAGGATTCCTTTCATCACTCTTATACCTCCCCGTCTTTCATGACTATCTTGCCGTCAACAATCGTTGCAACGGCCTTTCCCTTGAGAATCATGTCTTCAAAAGGCGTAGATTTACCTTTTGAATAAAACTTATCGGAGTCGACGGTCCATTCTTTATTTAAGTCCATAATAGTCAAGTCCGCCGTTTTTCCGACCGCCACATTACCGGCATCTACGCCGAGTAAGGCGGCAGGGCTCGAAGTCATAGTTCGGATCAAAGTCATTAAGTCGACAGTCCCCGTATGATACAAGTAGGTAAGTACTGTACCGAGTGAAGTTTCCAACCCGACAAAGCCGCTCGGAGCCAAGGAAAATTCACAGTCTTTTTCTTCAATTGTGTGCGGAGCATGATCTGTCACAATGGCATCAATAGTTCCGTCCACGAGTCCTTCAACCACGGCCTTCCTATGTTCTTCCGACCGCAAGGGCGGATTCACTTTAAACCGCGGATCATAAGATCTCAAGGCTTCATCCGTCAAAATCATATGTTGAGGTGTCGCCTCGGCCGTAACCTTCAGACCCTTTGCCTTGGCTTGTCGTACCATTTGGACAGCATTTTTCGTGCTGATATGAGCAATATGAACAGCCGTACCCGTTGCTTCCGCTAAAAGAATATCTCTGGCTACGGCAATGTCTTCAGCCACGGCCGGACGGCCCTTAAGTCCCAATTCATGAGAAACAACCCCTTCATGCATATGCCCGCCTTCGATGAGATCCGCATCTTCGCAATGATCGATGACAATTTTACCGAACATGCCTGCGTATTCCATAGCTTTTCGCATAAAATCGCAATTTTGTACATAACGGCCGTCATCGGAAAAAGCGACAACACCCGCCTTAGCCATACCGCCCATAGATGATAATTCCTTGCCTTCCAATCCTTTGGATAAAGACCCGATAATATCGACTTTGACGACCCCTTCAGCAGCAATTTTATACTTCAAACCGTCGACGATAATAGCACTGTCAATGACGGGCTTTGTATTCGGCATAGTAGCGACACGTGTAAAACCGCCGGCCGCAGCCGCCTTAGTGCCGCTTTCAATCGTTTCTTTCGCCGACTGTCCGGGCTGCCGCAAATGCACATGCATATCAACTTAACGACTAATGCCACTTTCATCGCCTCCTATAATGGTCAGGTACAAGACCGCCATACGTACGCACACACCGTTTTTAACCTGTTCTTGAATAGACGACTGTTCCCAGTAGCACACGTCGGGTTCGATTTCCAGCCCCCGATTCATCGGTCCGGGATGAAGAACCAACACGTCTTTTTTCGCCTGTTCCAAACGCTTCCGATTAATGCCGTAAAGGGATGTATATTCACCCGTACCGGGGAAGAAGCCCACGCCTTGACGTTCCTTTTGAATACGCAATACGTTAACTACATCCGCCCCGTCTAAAGCCTCGTCCAAATTATAATGGATGCTTACACCCATGCTGGCCAATTCGGGTTGCAGTAAGGTGCGCGGACCGACAAGGTGAACATCGGCCCCCAAAGTTTTTAAACCGTAAATCCCCGAGCGTGCTACACGACTATGGTCTATATCACCGACAATGACTACTTTAAGGCCCTTAATACAGCCCTTTACCTCATTAATCGTGTACATATCAAGAAGGGCCTGAGTCGGGTGTTCATGAGCTCCGTCACCGGCATTGACAATAACCGGATCAACGTAAGAGTCGGCCAATCGCGGCGACCCTTCCATCTTATGACGCATAACAATGGCATCTACGCCCATAGCCGTTACGGTCAACAAGGTATCACGGAAACTTTCACCCTTTACAATGGAGCTGCCGCTGGGTGTGAAGTTGATAACATCGGCGTCCAGATACTTCGCCGCCATTTCAAAGGATCCGCGCGTACGCGTACTCGGTTCCCAGAACATGTTTACTACCGATTTGCCGTGCAGCAGAGGCAACTTCTTATCTCCGCTGTTTACAATATCCTTCATCTTACGGGCAGAGCGCAAAATCAGTTCAATATTTTCCTTCGTTACTCCCTGTAATCCGAGTAAACTCTTTCCTTTCAAGTCGGCCACGAGCTCCTCCTTTGTGTAAAAAAAAGACCCTTGCCGGAGGCAAAGGTCATATTATGCGCACAACAAAAACACATCCCTTTTTAGCCTCTCCGGACTATATTAAAGGTGCTAATCTATTTTCAGCGAATACGTCGGCCTCACGGGACCGCCTCATATCCTCTATTATTTTATATATGTAAGCGTTCAAAGTCAAGAAAAACATATGACACAAAAGAGTGGAAAGTGCCGCTCTCCGACGGTGCCGAACAGCCTAACACTCTCTTTTATACGCTTCTTTGTCCTATTCAACAGATATGGTCATCCCGTTACCTTCTTTTGTGCAACAATTAAAAATACAGTTGCAATAATTAATACCAGACCTACGATTTCGGCAAAGGTAAAGACCGTTCCCAAAAGAAGGGCCGAACAAAGAGCCGAGGACACGGGTTCAACCGTAGCGATTAACGTCGTATTGAGCGGCCCGATATCCCGCACACCTTGTAAGAACAGTACGTACGTTAAGACAGTGCCGAACAAAACGATTCCGAAAAAAGCCAGCCAACCGGCAAGATCCAAATGAGGCATAACTTCCCAAGGGCGGTAAAGGAATGACAAGAAAATTCCGCCTGTCAACATACCTATGGCATTAACTACTACACTGCCCCACTTGCGCACGGGTTTAATCGATAAGAGGGTGTAAACGATGCAACTGACTGCATCTAGAAGACCCCAAATTAAGGCTCGCGGCGACAAAACAAGTTCCGTTATACGTCCGTGCGTAGCTATAAGAACTACGCCGATAAAAGCCAGGATGACGGAAAGAACCTCCCGAGTGTACGGCAAGCGTCGCCTTTGCAGACAAACCAACACAGCCATCATGACGACACATAAGGTCTGCAGTACCGTAGCTGTTCCCGCATTGGAATAGGAGATACTGAAAAAATACGATAACTGATTCAGCATGAGTCCGAAAATTCCGTATACGAAAATAGTTATTAACTCTTTAGGGTGTCGAACAACTATACCCAAAGATCGAGTTTGCCTTAAAGAAAGTATGAGAAATACAATTCCCGCACAAGTCATGCGCACACCGGTCAGCCAAAAAGGCGAGGCATCATATACAGACAGCAGAAACTGCCCCGCTACGCCTGAAAGTCCCCAAATGACTCCTCCCAGAGCTGCACACCAATAACCGCGAGTAGTATTAGTCAAGGTTTTCACTGTATTCCCCCCTTCTTAAAAAAATGCAGTAACCGCATAGCGATTACTGCATTGCTATAATAAAGCCTCAGCTCTTCGATCAAAACAAAGATGTCGCCTTATCGGCTATTTCAGGTAGCCCTGTCGGCACCGGCTGAATGAGCCAGAAAATCAAGATAACCAAGACCGTCATACCCAAGGCCAAGTAAGAAAACTTACCGCTCTTACCGTAATCATAAACACCCAAGAAACGAATGGTCAGTGCCGCTCCGATAGTAAGAAACAAAGACCCTGCCGAAAAATACGAGTATACACCGTAGCCCGCAAGCAGTGTTATGACGGCGGCACTGTACATGACAATAGGATAAACCTGCGATAATGACGATTCTTTTTGCCGCTTCATGGCTCCGAACCAATCATCGGCAATAATACCCGTCAACCCCGAAATAAACGCGGAACCGTACATGAGATAATCCCATATTCCCGTATAGGCTCTGCGATTGGATGATGCGGCCATAATAATGACAAAAACCAAGGCCGCCGCTCCTGCCAGGATATAGTAATATTTTTCCGGAAACCATTGTACAAGCAAGAGACCGATAATCATGAGTGCCGATGCCCCGAATGTCATAAACACGATATGTCGTGCAGACGGGCGTTTCTTAACATCCATCGCTTTATAAACCTTTGCAAACGATTCGGCCAAAAACAAAGCGATAAAAATAATGATGCCTACAAATGGATTGAAGGTCGCTAACGCCAGCGTAACAATAACGGGAATGAGCATCTTGGCACCCGGAAAAAAGGTCAGGTCTTTAATCCCCAAAATATGCTGCTGCGTATAC
>QWCI01000877.1_pt1 | contig 13399 bp, 8 predicted proteins | sample 1972541 | NCBI WGS metagenome assembly QWCI01 (sample SAMN09866712, study PRJNA288562) | Human oral metagenome isolate term3_saliva, whole genome shotgun sequencing... | isolation source: mouth | host: Homo sapiens | place: USA: California | reverse complement strand
AAAAGCAAAAAGAGTTCTCATTATATACTCAAGAATTAAGCTATTCAAACATGGAAAAAGCACTAACAATTTATAAGGCATCAGCAGGCTCTGGCAAAACATTCACATTAGCATCAGAATACATTACACTTGTAGTTAAGAATCCCCAGGATTATAGCCGTATACTAGCTGTTACCTTTACCAATAAAGCTACACAAGAAATGAAGATGCGTATTCTTACACAGCTTTATGGTATTGCCCATTCTCTAAAGGAATCACAGCCTTACTTTGAACAAGTCCAAACAAAAATCGATTTACCAGAGATTACTATTCGTGAAAATGCAGCCGAAGCATTATCATTACTTACGCATCATTATAACTACTTCCGTGTATTAACAATTGATGCTTTTTTTCAAGCGATTTTACGTAATCTTGCACGTGAACTTAATCTTACAGCTAACCTGCGCATTGATCTCAATGATACTCAAGTAGAAGCTCAAGCTGTTGATAATCTTGTGAATGACCTAGAGGAAGGAAAAGATTTACTTATATGGATTAGCGACTATATAGATAGAAACATTGAAGATAATCAAGGATGGAACGTTATTGATCAAATTAAAGACTTTGGTAAGAATATATTCCAAGATTTCTATAAGGAAAATAAGGATGCCCTTGACAAATGCTTTAATAATGAAGGGTTCTTTGATAACTTCATAAAAGATCTTAGAATAAGGCGTAATACCATTGCTAATAAACTAACTAGCATGGCAAAAGAGTTGATGTCAGTAATTAGTAAAGCTAATCTTGATAATCCTGCCTTATTTAATCGTGGCACAAAAGGTATCTATAATTATATCAATAAATTAACTCAGAATAAACCAACAGGAGATTTAGCCCCGCAGTATGTCCAAACTTGTATTGAAAATGCCGACAAATGGCCTGCAGGCAAGTGTCCTAAGGAAATTAAAACATTTATTATAGATTTAGCTTCAAAGTCCTTATGCAATGATCTTAAATTATTGGAAGAGTATCGTCTGAATAACTGGAAAGAATATCAATCATGCAACCTTACACTAAGACATCTTTCACAATTACGTTTACTTCATTCTATTTCTGAAGCTGTGGACGAACTAAACAAAGACATGAATAGGTTTATGCTAAGTAATACACAATCCTTACTTAGTAATTTAATGAAAGATAGTGATACCCCTTTTGTCTTTGAAAAGATTGGAGCTTATTTAAAACATATCATGATAGATGAGTTTCAAGATACTAGTACAATACAATGGAACAACTTTAAGAAACTTCTTATTAACTGTATGTCTCAAGGCGATTCTCATAACCTAATTGTAGGTGATGTCAAACAAAGTATTTATCGTTGGAGGCAAGGAGACTGGAGACTCTTAAACAATATAGAAAAAGAGTTCTCTACAGAACAATTAGCGATTAAACCTTTAAATATCAATTATCGTTCCGAAGAAAATATTATCCTATTCAATAATGCTTTTTTTTCTCTAGCAATCGAGCAATCTATCAAGGAATTACAACAAGATAATATAAGTAATTTTGAACAACTTACTGAGGCATATAAAGAGATTATTCAGCAACCTAAAAAGAATAATCATAAAGGTTATGTCAGTGTAAAGCTATTTCCCTCTGACAATTACGAAGAAGATGTCTTAAACGAACTCACAAAGAACGTACAACAACTACTTGATTTAGGATATAGACAAAAGAGTATCACAATTCTTGTACGTACTAAAGGGGTGATTCAAGATATAGTTGATACCTTTCAACATCATTTCGGTAGTGCTATCAGTATTGTTTCAGATGAAGCATTCCGCTTAGATGCGTCTCTCGCTGTAAATGTAATTATTCTTGCCCTCCGACTACTAGTACATCCCGATGATAAACTTACAGCAAGTAAGTTGTTAAAGTTGTACCACCAGCAGGTTCTTAAAGATAGTACCAATAGTAATGAGATATTAGTTCATCCAGGAGACAACATATTTGAGAACTTGCCAAGCAGTTATATTGAACAATTCAAGCAATTACCAAATTTATCATTGATAGATTTAGTAGACCAACTCTATGAAATGTTCGGTTTAAAAGAGCTTGAAGGACAAAGTGCTTATGTATGTGCTTTCTATGATACGTTGAATGAATATCTACGTGACAATCCTGCAGATATTGACGATTTCATCGAAGAATGGGAAAAGTCTTTGTCACAGAATACTATACAAAGTGATGAAGTTGATGGTATACGTATAATTACCATACACAAAAGTAAGGGCTTGGAATATGATAATGTTCTAATCCCCTTCTGTGATTGGGAATTAGAGAAGACCACTGGTAATACTATTTGGTGTAATGGTAAGGATAAAGAAGAACCGTTCAATCAATTACCTTTAATCCCTATTGACTTCTCTAAGAAAAGTATGATGGGAACTGTCTTTGAGGATAACTATAAAGAGGAACATTTGCAAAATACAGTTGATAACATGAATCTTTTATATGTTGCTTTCACTCGAGCGAGTAAGAATCTCTTTATCTCAGGCAAAAGAATGAAGGATAAAAAACTGAAAGAACTTGAAAGCGACCCCACTAATAGTAATCGCTCACAAATAATACAACTAATAACAGAGTCGCTTAGCTCTAAGTTGGATGATGCAACACTTTGCGATAGTAAGGAGTCAGAGCCATTAGAATTTGAGTTTGGCACTTTAAGTAAAGAAGCTAACAATAGTATAAAACCAGCTGATAATCAATTATTAAATAAAAATCCTTTCAGTGAAACTATAGAGTCGAAGCTAATTAAAATAGAGACCTTCCCCCACCCTGCCGATTTCAGACAAAGTAATAAGAGTGAAGACTTTATTAAAGGTGAAGATGTTGACCCTTCTGACGCTAATCGATATATCAAGGTTGGTAACATCCTCCATCAACTATTTTCTACCATTTTAACGGAGGAAGATATAGAACCACGTTTAAAGGATTTAGAACAGCAAGGTGTTGTTTACAATGATGAAGTAACCTCGACAGAACTTAGGAATAAAATAGCTAATGCTTTAAGAAATGAGAAAGTTAAATCGTGGTTCTCTAATCGATGGGAGTTATTCAATGAATGTACGATAATTGAATATGACAACCAGGAAGGCGTTGTTCGTGAACATAGACCTGACCGTGTTATGACCGATGGAAACGAAATAATTATCGTTGATTTCAAATTTGGTAAACCACGCACAGAATATCATGAGCAAGTAAAACAATATATTGAATTACTTCAACGAATGGGACATAAGAACATATCTGCTTATTTGTGGTATGTCATGCGTAATGAAGTTGAAGAAGTCAATCTTACTCAATAGTGGTATTATTCAGCATTAAAAGTATCGTAACAAAATCGCATTTACATCATTCAATCCTTCAAAAAAAATGAAATCATTTCTCGAACATATAGCAAAAGATTTACTCGATAAATACGGAACTGATTTGGCACATATTGCCGTTGTCTTTCCTAACAAACGTGCGTCTTTATTCCTTAATCAAGAACTCGCCCGTCTGGCTGGTAAGCCAATATGGAGTCCCGCTTATATTACAATATCAGATTTCTTCCGTCAACATTCGGAACTAACTGTAGCCGATCCTATCAAAAGTGTTTGCGATTTATATAAGAGCTACATAGAGGTAACAGGTCATATTGAAGAAACTTTAGATCAATTCTATGGATGGGGACAACTACTATTAGCCGACTTCGATGACATCGACAAAAACATGGCTGATACAAAGATGGTCTTTGCAAATATCAGAGACTTGCATGAGTTAGATGATGTCAGTTATCTTACAAATGAGCAGAAGACTGAATTACGCCGTTTCTTCGCTAATTTCGATGATAACCCAGAGGGTATTCGTGAAAAGTTTATCACACTTTGGGCTAGACTAAAGGACATATATGACAACTTTAAGCAAAGACTTCGTTCACAAGGGCTTGCTTATGAAGGTATGCTATATAGAGATGTAGCCGAGCAAAATTCTATTGAAACAAAGTATGAACATTATATTTTCATCGGTTTCAACGTTCTACAGAAAGTTGAACAGCACTTATTCAAGCATTTAAAGAAAGATAATAAAGCTAGTTTCTATTGGGATTATGATCGATATTACATGAACTCAAATAACGAGGCTGGCACATATATCCATCAATGGCTGGATAAATTTCCGAACAGTTTGCCTAATGATAACGATGAGATATACGATAACCTTGGGAATGATAAACAGATAAATTTTATATCAGCTCCTACTGAGAACCTGCAAGCACGATACATTACAGAATGGTTAAAAGAGGACAATCGTTATAAGGCTGGCAAGCGAACTGTTATTGTTTTATGTGATGAACACTTATTGCAGACTGTTATCCATTGTATTCCTGACGAAGTAAAGACATTGAATATAACAACTGGTTTTCCTTTAAAGCAAACTCCTATTGCTTCCATGGTAATGCAACTCTTAGCATTACAATTAGAAGGTTACTCTCAATCAGAGCAGAGTTATAGGCTACGTTATCTTAGTAGGGTGTTACGACATCCGTATGGTAAATATCTAATTTCAGAAGCTGAGAGATTGATAGAAAAGATAAAGGAGGAAAAAGAGTTTTATGTTAACGTGAATGAAATTTCACAACTAACTTATCATCAAAGTGATAAGCAACATTTACCAGAACTTGTCCATTGGCTATCTGATACTATCCGTAGCATTGGAATGAATGGTGCAGCAGTAAATAAAGATCCTCTTTTCCAGGAGTCAGTGTTTAGAATGTACACCTTACTCACACGCCTATACGACTTAATGTCAAGTGGGGATCTTGAGGCTGATAAGATAATTTTCCGAAGATTATTAAATCAACTCATTACCACAACAAGCATTCCTTTTCATGGGGAACCTGCTCAAGGCGTACAAGTCATGGGTGTTCTAGAAACTCGTAATCTCGACTTTGACCATGTCCTTGTTCTCTCATGCAATGAAGGTAATATGCCTAAGGGAGTTGATGATGCCTCGTTTATTCCTCACTTGATTCGCAAGGCTTATGGACTAACGACCATTGATAACAAAGTGTCTATCTATAGTTATTATTTCCATGGTTTGATTCAAAGAGCAAAAGATGTAACCTTCTTGTATAATAATTCCACACAAGGTAGTCAAACTGGAGAGATGAGTCGCTTTATGTTACAACTAATGGTGGAGTGGAATCATCCAATTCATCGACTTGCATTAAAGGCTGGTCAAGAACCGATGAGGATTGATACAGAGATTGTATATAAGGATGATGCTGTCATGAATAAGTTGGATAAGATTGGTCGTTTCTCCCCTACTGCCATTAACACTTATATTCGTTGTTCTTTAAAGTTCTACTTTAAATATATTGTAGGAATAAGTGAATTAGAAGATGTTGAAGAGGATGACATTGATGGACGTTTATTTGGTAACATCTTCCATTGTGCAGCTCAGTTGATGTATGAAAAGTTACTACCAAGAGACATCATTACAGCTAAGAACATTGATGATCTATTAAAGACAGGTAAGAGTTCACTGTCAATTACATCAGGTAACTCACAATTAACTTTGGAGGATATTGTTGATGAAGCCTTTGCCACAACACTCTTTAATAAAGAAGCGGGAACAAGAACCTATCCCAAGCTAAATGGTTTACAGCTCATAAACCGCGAAGTCATCGTGAAATATTTACGTCAGTTATTGCGAATCGACCAACGCTCTGCACCTTTAAGAGTACTTGCACATGAGTTTGATGTGAATAGAAGTATAACTATCAAGGTGGGCGATACTGAAAAGAAGTTAAGAGTCGGCGGGCGTGTTGATCGACTAGATGAGGTCTTTTCAGATAGTGATAAGGCACAATTACGAGTCGTAGATTATAAAACTGGTGGTAGAGTTGCAGCACCACTGAAATCTATTGACGAGGTATTTGATCCAAAGAATGTAGCATTTAAGAAGAGTGACTATACAATGCAAGCTATGTTTTATAGTTTAATTGAAGCAGAGCATGATGATAAGCTTAATCCTTTGCATCATGCGGTTAGCCCTGCATTACTCTTTATTCAACACGCTGGTGGTGATGATTATTCACCAATATTGTCGATGGAAGGGAAAGAAATAACAGATATTACGGAATATAAGGAACCTTTCTTTGAACATCTCATTCAACAATTGGAGGATCTCTTTAATCGCAATATTGCTTTTAGCCCTACGGATGATCTTAATGCTTGTTCCTATTGCCCCTATAAACAAATGTGTGGTAGATAATGGTTTAATTATAAGTATAATTCAATTCTTATTGTTTTGATTTGATTTTACATGAACAAACATCTTCTGCTTTTCAACTATTCTACAAATATGTTGAATAAATGAGGATGTTTGTTTCTCTTTTTAATGTAAGATTTATAGTTTAGGTTGATGTTCTTTCTTGTACTTATTACCCTTATTAACAGGGTGTAAGCCTCGTTGATTGAATTAAATAGTTACTTCAGTAATTTATATCAATTTTATAAGAAAAAAGTTTTTAATTATTTGGACGTTTCAAACTAAATTTATACCTTTGTCACAGATACAACTTAATATACAAATAATATTTGTTATAGTCTTTTATAGACAAAGCGTTCTTTTACAACTGAGTTTAAATAAACGAATCTACAATTAAGTAATTGCAATAATATAAGTAATGTCATTGTTGTAATATCCCTTTATAAGAAAGAGAGGTTAGCATGATAAAGTATAATGACTTTGGAGAACATAATGAGTCTCCATGCTGTAGAATAACAAACCTGACGAACTTCTATAATTTTAGCTCCCAGCAAGTTTAAGTTAAAGTACGATTAGCGTTTAAGTTAATGTACGATTGACGTTTAAGTTAATGTACAACTCACGCTAAGGTTAAAGTACAATAACGTTTAAGTCAAAGTACTAAATTCTTCTGAACAAGAGCCTTTTACAGCTCAGAAGTGAAGAAGGATTTATGATAAGATTTTTGTAGTATTAACGGGGTGTGCACCTATGTGTTATACCTCATATATTAATTTTTAAAAAATCGTACTTATGATTTACTTAAAAGTTAAAAGATCAGTCCATCGGGTTGGTCCTAACAAAGGTCAGAAAGCCTTTAGTGCAGTACCTAAGGCTCCTAACAAGTTCTCTTCAACATGGCTTATTGAGCGTATCGTTCGAGAGACTTCTTTGAGCGAAGGCGATGTGCATAACGTGTTAATAACGTTACGAAACATTGTCAAAGAGGTTGTACAACTAGGCGGATCACTTGATTTAGGGGACATCTTCTCCCTTCGAACGGTTATTCACTCCAAAATGGAAAACAATGAGAAAGACGTAAGCGTCGCCTCATTGAAAAAGCCTCGCATTGTTGTGACATGGAAACACTCTGTGAGTAAGGCTTTAAAGAATCTACAAGTGGAAGTGGATAATCCTCTACGAAAGAAGGAGAAGCCGACTAAACCTAAGCCTGACAAGAAAGAGGAGGAGAACGGCCCGGTAGCTAATTCCTAAGCCATTCATGATGTGAATGTTGCTTTACTCTAATCGAATGGGAGGTAAACACTACGTGTAGTTGTTTACCTCCTGTTTTTATTTATAAATACATAGAATCAATATCTTGGGCATAGCATAATCGGCAAGATATAATAGCATGAAACGGGAATTCCGTTATGCTTTCCTGGATTCCATTTAGGCATCTTCTTCATTACACGAAGTACTTTCGTATCAAGCTCATGGTTAGTGCTTCTGTAAATACTAAAATCAGACAATCTGCCATCTGACTTTACAATAAACTTTACCATCACTCTTCCATATACTCCTTCTCTAATTGTCCTTTTGGAAAAACGAAGGTGGGATATTAACCAAGTATTAACGTTACCTTTAAAGCTTGGCATCTCTTCAACAACTGTGTAGACCTTCTTTTCATTTTCTACGGAATCATTTTGAAAGCTACTGAATGCTTGAGTTATAGTCGTATCCGTCACTAAAAACAGAAATAATATGAATATAAATCTCTTCATTTGGTTTCTTCTTTATTAGGCTTGGATGATATGTTCTTTGAGAATCGGTAAGAATTCTATCAGTATAAACTACTACGAAAGTAAAGATTTCTAAGAGAATAAGAAGTTATAATCGCTTTAATTCTTCAAGATTCTTTTCTTCTTTTTCAAACTTTTGTTTACCAATACTATAAGTGAAACGCAACATGATCTTCCGACTTTCTCCATATCCCCAAGACGATAGATTCAAGCTATCTTTTATTCCATAGCTATCCCAACGCTCTGTATGTAACAGGTCTGTCATCAATAGTGAGAGGCGGAAACGATTATTATTCCATGATTTATTTAAGTCTAAATCAATACCACCTGTTGACTTATTCACTTCATAACTTCCTCCTTGACGTTTTGAATAGTATCGTCCTGAAAGCTCTAGGTCGATACCTAAAGGTAAATGAAAATTATTGTTTGCGGATAAGAAACATGATGGACGTTTATATTCTTGTTTATAGTTCTCGTAATTCAACTTATTATCAAAATAGTAAAATCCAATGTTGGAATTAATATCCCACCATGAAGTAAGACGCTTAGAATAGACCGCTTCTATTCCTATTTGCTGTTGTGTGCCTATATTTTTAGTTGTCATTATCGTCTTGTTATGCTCAAATACATCGGTAAGTGATGTAAAGTAATCATCTAGCTTATTATAATATAAGCTTAAAGATAAACTACTCCATGTATAGTTCAGTATAATCTTATTGCTTATCTGAGGCTTAAGAAAAGGATTGCCTTTCCAATAAGATAACTCATCTAATAAATATTCAAAAGGATTTAGATCTTCATACCGAGGTTTATCTTGTCGCCTACTGTATGAAAGAGCTACTTTGTTCTTATCATTGAAAGCATAAGAAACAGACATATTGGGGAATAGATTCAACTTCTTTCGATTATTTTCTTCTATCAACTGGTTAGCATAAGAGTGCAGCTTATTATTGGTATACATATACTCCATACGTAGACCAGTACTTAACTCTAGTTTATTCAAAGAGAGTGTGTATTGCGCATAAGTCTCAATATTATCTTCGTTGTACTTAAATCTGTTTGAACGTTGTGAGTCTATTAGCCCATTCTTTTTAAAAAGAAAGATATTATTACTCTTTATCAATGAAGTCTTAGCACCTATTAGCCATTCATTCTGTGCATTAGGTTTATATTTATAGTCAGCTAATAAGGCATAAATATCAATATCTTTGTCAGGTTGAGAATAGAATAAATCAGAACGAATAAGTATGTTATTAGATGAAAAATAATCATTGGGTTGTTTGCAACGAGCTTTACCATCAAAGTGTGTCCAATCAACAGAAAAAGATAATTGACGACTCTCTGATGGTTGGTATAGATAGTTTATACTATTATTGTATTGAATTGTCTTCTGCTTTACATAGTCATTGCGTGCCTTTAGGATTCCATCTAACGTAGAGGTACCATTATATACCTGTGTTGTTGTCTCTGTCAAACCAGGTCCAACAAGCAGATTCATCGTACTATTAAAATACAATTTATTCTTTTGATTAGGTTGCCAAGAGAAATCAACACCTACAGAGTAAGTGTTTCGCTTATCAGTATCAGATGTTTCTGATATACTTTTATTGCCATCTTGAACTTTCTCAAAGCCATACTCCATTGCATAATGTCCTAAGCTATGGCTGTAGTTCAAACCTAATTGCCATTTGCTTTTATTGAAAGAGAATGAAATATCAGAGTTTTGTCTTATGTTCTTCCAGTAAGACAAACTATGTGAAGTTGTAAGGAAGGTACCAGTTCTTTCATTGCTTTTCAAGATAATATTAATAACTCCTCCTGCTCCATCAGTACCAAAACTCGCATTAGGATTAGTAGAACTTTCAATGCGAGTAATTTTAGATGAGGGCAGAGAGCGCAGATAAGCAGAAAGTTCTTCTCCTTGTAACATAAGTTTCTTTCCATTTATGTATATGGCGGTTCCTCCAAGAGTAGCTAAAGATATATCTCCCTTACTATTTACCGATATTCCGGGTGAATGCTTTAAAACATCTAAAGCATTTCCGATATCGGTAAGATAAGTTTGTGCCACATTTATCTGTAATTTGCCATTAGATAAGCTAGTTAATGGACGTGACTTACGAGCTGTAACGACAACATCTTTCAAGACAACATTATCTGCTTCTAACTGAATAGTTGGAAGAATCTCCGATGCGGTGATTGTTATATCTTTCTTAAATTCTTTATAACCTAATGCCCTTATATATAAAAGGAAATGTCCTGTTTTCTCTGGAAGTTGAAAGTCTCCATTATCATCAGTAAGTGTCGTTTCTATAAGGATACTATCTGGTAAAGAAATTAGCATAACAACAGCGGCATCAATTCCCTTCCTTTGCTTATCAACAATCCTTCCGCTTGCATTATTCTGTGCACTCAATGAGACAGAATATAGTATTCCAATACAAGATAAGATTACTTTCAAAAGAAACTTCATAGTCTTTAATAAATACTTGTTACTCAAAAGATAATTTGTTCAGACGGGTTTTCAATTCGTCTGCATAAGATTTGCGAATGGAGAGGGTTAGCTCACAAGTATTATCAAACACTTGATTGATGATTCGTGGATTCATATCCTTTACTATCTTCATGACTGCATTCATCATTGGATAGGAGAAAGTAAACTTAATCTGCTCTTCTATAAATCTTTCTTCGATGTCACAATGAGCAATGGCATCGGATGATGCTTCCCGATAAGCCACTATTAGTCCACTTGTACCAAGTTTGACTCCACCAAAATAACGTACAACAATAATAAGAGTATTTGTCAATCCATTGCTATCTATTTGTCCTAGAATGGGTTTACCTGCAGTAGATGATGGCTCCCCGTCATCATTCATTCGGAATTCTTCTCCCATGAAGCCGATCCTGTAAGCATAACAGCAATGGCGCGCATTATAGTACTTCTTTCTATACTCTTTTACTATCTCTAAAGCTTGCTCAACAGAGTCTACATGATGGGCAAAAGCGAGGAACTTACTCCGACTTTCAGAGTAAAATCCCTCACCTATTGCTTTTTCTGTTATTGTTTTATATTTATCGTTGTCCATTCAATAATAATAACCATCGCCTAATCTAGCTTGTGAATCACAAGACCAGAACGTAGCTTTGGCTCAAACCAAGTAGCTTTTGGTGGCATGATCTTTCCACTATCAGCTATATCCATAATCTGTTGCATAGAGACTGGATAAAGTGCTAGTGCCCAACGCATTTCTCCACTATCAACACGACGTTTAAGTTCCTTAAGTCCACGTAGACCACCAACGAAATCAATACGTTTATCAGAACGGAGGTCCTTGATACCCATTAGTTCGTCTAAGATCAAACGACTAGAGATGTCAACATCAAGCACACCTATAGGGTCGGTATCATCGTATGTACCTGGTTTTGCCTCTAAGCTATACCAATTGTGATCAATATATAAGGAGAACTCATGTAATTTGGTAGGGCGATATTCTTCCTCTCCCTTTAGTTCTACAATAAAGTTCTTCTCTAATGCTTGTAAGAACTCTGCAACTTCCATGCCATTTAAGTCCTTAACTACACGATTATAGTCTAGAATGGTTAATTGACTAGATTGGAAGCAAACAGCCATGAAATAATTATACTCTTCATCGCCTTTATGTCCTGCATTATTCTTCGCTTTCTCTGCACCTACCAGAGCTGCAGCAGCTGAACGATGATGTCCGTCTGCGATATAAAGGCTTGGCATCTTCTTAAATTCTTCAGTAATCGTATCGATGTCAGCTTTATCACTAACAACCCAAAACTGGTGACGGAATCCATCGTCAGGTGCAACGAAATCATACTCTGGAGTTGTTTGTGCATAGCGACTTAACAATGAGTCCAATACATTGTTATCTGGATAAGCAAAGAATACGGGCTCTACATTCGCATTGCAAACACGAACATGCTTCATTCGATAAATTAATCTCTGGTTTGATAATGTGATATAAACTCTTCTCATTATCCCCCGCCTCCATGCGTGCTTCTTCAGAATCTAGTACATCATAAGGACGACTTGCAATTGATTCAACTAACATCTTAGGAGGACGAACACCTCTAAACGGTTTAATAATAGCCATTGTATTCTAGGTTTTTAGGTAAATAAAAGTATGACAGCCTAGAAATTATGATTACGATTCTAGGCTATCATTCTTTGTTTTGTTTAAGATTTACTTATTTACTTGGAAAGTAGTGTCACCTGTCTCAAAGAAAGCATTGATTTGCTTTGCAGCTGCTACACCAGCATTTAAGTTAGCTTCAGCTGTTTGTGCACCCATCTTCTTTGGTGTAGAGAAGTAACGCCCAGTGAATTTCAAGAACTCTTCGTCAGCATCAGGTTTGATGTCCGTGATGAACTTAAGATCTTCACGTTCAGCCATCAACTTTAAGAGTTCTTCTTCGTTAATCACCTCTTTACGTGCGGTATTCAATAAGATCGCTTTCTTTGGAAGTTGATTAACCATTTCATAATTAATACTCTTAATAGTATCTGGTGTAGCAGGAATATGTAATGACAAAACATCAGAAACCTTGAACAAATCGTTTTGTGTCTTTACAGCATGAACTCCAGCAGCTTCGATTGCCTCGGCTGGGCAGAATGCATCATAAGCATAAACATCCATATCAAAGCCCTTTGCAATACGTGCAACATTACGACCAACGTTTCCAAATGCAAGTATTCCAAGTTTCTTACCCTTTAACTCTGTACCAGACTTACCATTATAGAAGTTTCGGATTGCATATACCAACATACCAAAGACAAGCTCCGCTACTGCATTAGAATTCTGTCCAGGAGTATTCTCAACAACAACATTCTTTTCTTTAGCATATTTAGTATCAATAGAATCATATCCAGCACCAGCTCGAACGATAATCTTCAATTGATTAGCAGCATCTAATACATCTGGTGTAATCTTGTCAGAACGAACAATCATCGCATCGACATCCTTTACAGCTTCTAATAATTGAGCCTTATCTGTATACTTTTCTAATAGGAGTACTTCATGTCCAGCACCCTCTAACTCTGATGTTATATTCTTTACAGCAGCAGGTGCAAATGGCTTTTCAGTTGCAATTAAAATCTTCATAGCTTCAATGTTTAGGTATAATTTTAGTAAAGATTAGATTCAGACTTGACTATATTTAGCCAAGTCTGATATGTATGAATTATAGATTCAACAATGTTATTAATGTTGAGCTTCAAACTCTTTCATTGTATCAACAAGAGCTTGAACACCTTCTATTGTTTGAGCGTTATAACAGCTAGCACGGAAACCACCAAC
>QWCI01001871.1_pt1 | contig 13406 bp, 9 predicted proteins | sample 1972541 | NCBI WGS metagenome assembly QWCI01 (sample SAMN09866712, study PRJNA288562) | Human oral metagenome isolate term3_saliva, whole genome shotgun sequencing... | isolation source: mouth | host: Homo sapiens | place: USA: California | reverse complement strand
CCCACCACCCCGTTTCGTCGACGATGTGCATGCGTTTGTGTTCATCGAAATAGATCATCGTGCACCTCCTTCCTCGTTGAGATCGTCGTCTGCTCGGTCTATGTGGTGGCCGTCGTTGTCAATCTGCGCGTCGATGGCGGCAAATGCGCGCCGTGCGATGAGCAGGCCGGCGATGATGAGCGCTGCGCCCGTGATGATGGTGTGGGCAAAGAAAGCGGTGGAGAAAATGCAGCAGCCGATGATGAGCTCTGTTGCGAGTGTGCGCGAAATGTTGGCTCCGGTGATGTCGTGGGCGAACTGTGAGCGACGGTTCATGTAGCGTTTCACGCTGCGTTCAAGGCGGGCAAAGGCCCCGGGTCTGTGGTTTAATTTCATCGTGTGATGAGTTGTTTGTTAGCATTGGGCGGTATACAAAGAAACGGCCGCCGTTTCCGTTGCTAACAAACTTCGTCTGACCCGAGGGACAAATAAAATTTCGGAAAGGCGGCCGCTATGACGAACATAGCTGTCGTAAAGTCGATAAGATGATGGTCGGTTAGCACTGCAAAGGTGCGAACTCTTTTTTGTTTGGCAAAGCGTTTGTGCGTTTTTCTTGGTCTCGGTGTTCGCTTTGACAGTGGGCGTCAAAACGGGTGCGGACGTGGTGGGTGTTCTCCAGCTTCTTCTTAGCCATATATCTGTTTTATCTTAGTCCATGCGCGCATTTGGTCGCCTTTGACGGCTTGCCAGTCTTCTTGCAGACGCTGTTTGTCTGTCAATGCCATATTCCGCTCCATATTTCTCCGAAAGTCTTCCATGGGTTGAGAGCGTTTCGGCGTTTCGGCTCGAAAGGCGCTTGCCAGTAGGGCGAAACCACTGCTAAGCACCTGAAGGAATGATTTGAGTGTGGTGTTCATTATGTCCTCTGTTGATGGTTTACATGGCAAAGTTAGCTATTTCCGCGGTCGTGCTCGTGGCGTCGCGGCTGCTTCCTTGTTATTATGATCTATTTTGACGGTGGGCGTCAAAACGTGTGCGGGGTGTGGGCTTGGAAGTTGGGGGCTATTGACGAAAACGCCCCCGCTTTCGGTGGAAAACGGGGGGCGGTGGGTGAAAAGGCGGGGCTACTTCTTGTTCTTTGTGGGCTTATGATAGAGCCCTTGGAGCAAGACGAATGGCAGCCCGATGATATTGACCGTTGTGGTGCCCAAAAGCGTGATGAGCACGGCGTCTGAAATGTGAAGCCATCGGAGTCCGCAAAGCACCACCACCGAAATCACGACCAAAAGCCAAACAGAAACGACGATCACCACCCAGTAGGCGGTGTGCATTCGCAGCCGGCTTGTGTCGTTGTATCGTTTTTCCCAGGGTTGCGGCGTTGCGCAGCCTGTCTCCGGCTGCGGTGGTCGTGCTACGCCCGTGCGCTGAAACTGTCCGATGCGCGGTGTGGCGCGCTGCTCGCTATTGGTTGGGTTCATAGTTGTAGAGGCTTGCAAAGAACTCGTAGGTGCTGCTGTCGGGTATGGGTTGCCGCTCCCACCTATCGGTGTGGAAAATGAATTGCCACCACGGGGTGCAGTCTCTGACGTTCCACATTTTGAGGGCGGTGTCGGGCCAGTCCCCGAAATCTTCCATGACCAGGTCGATGACCTTGCGCAAATCGGCGTTCTGTCGAATGGTCGGCGGCAAATCATCGTCGTCTATCTGTGCGAGCTGTGCTTCTGTTTTGTCTGCCAGTTCGTGTTGCACGGCGCTGAAGACGGGGCCTTGTCTCCATGCTTCGGGGCGTTCGTCTGTGAGGCGGTATTTGAGCGCTCGGAGCCAAAGGCCGTATGCGATGTAAAGGAGACACTGCACCTTGTCGTTCGAAACGCCGAATCGTCGGCGGTTGAGTTCGGCTATGATGACGCGCGCCACGTCGCGGCTCTTGAATTCGTATTGGTCTTTTATGCACATGTTTGCGGGCTATGGGCTTCAATCTCGGGCAAAGATAGTGATTTTTGTGCCTCGGCGATCACTCGGCTTCGTGGAAATAGCCTTTGACGAGTCGTTCGGTGCCCTTTTCTGTGACGCTGAATTCGAGTTTGCGGCAAAGGTAACGTCGCCCCCCGATGATGTAGACGTCTTCGGGTTTGAAGTCTCCGCGGTCGATGAAGGAGACGACGCGCTGCACGGCGGTGTCGGGCGGGGTGTAGCCCGAAAAGACGGTCTGCTCCATGCTCTGCTCGGGGGTGGGGTCGGGTGTCTCGTCGGGTCGCAAACCTTTGTAGTTGAGTAGCAGCCTGAATGAGGGTGCGCCGTGGAGTTTGATGTTCTCCTGCTCCACGTAAAAGGGGTTTCCACACGCTGCCGGTATGTAGTCGGGGTGCTCTGCCTCCGAGTGGACGGGCTGCTGCATGCCCTCTTCGTAGTAAGCCACTTCGATGACGTCGCGCGCCTTGGGCTCGCTCTGCGCGGTGTCGCTGTTTTTGGGATAAAGCACGTCGTGCACCGAAAGAATACCGCCGCCGTCGGGGTCTCGCACGGTGTCGGCCGTCGCCATGATGGCCGTGGGGTCTGAAAAGTCGGCGCGCTCGTCGTATCGGCGGCTCTTTTCGTTCCAAAGGAGCGCCACGTAACGAACGCCCTTGGCCGGCACGGCGGTCTGTACCGGCACGATTCGCAGTTCCACGTCGGGCTTGGGGCGTTTCGCGCCGCTTTTGCGGTTGGGGAAACGCCCGCCCATGGGGTCAATCACCTCCAACTGCCACTGTTCGGTTGCGTGAATGCGAAAATAGGCGTGGCGAAATCCCGTCTTGGCGTTGGTGATGATATATTCCTTTGTGAAGGCATACAGGTTGCCCCCGGGGCTGAAATCATTTCCCCGGCCTGCGTTTTTGACGGCCTGCAAGTCGGGCTCGATTGTGCACTTTAGCTTCTGCTCCATGTCCTCGGGCAACTGCATTCGCTTGTCGACCTCGGCAAATTTGTACGCCACATTGGCACCGGCGGTGTCTTTGCGCTCGGCGTTCTCCTCGACGGTGGCCGTGTACTCGTCGAGTGGCTGCGTGATGAGGTGGGTTTTCGCGCCGTCGCCGTATGCATTGCGTTTTCGGACGATGCGTGCGCGCCGCCCCTCGGTGGTGATGAGCACGCCAAAGAAGTTTTGCACCTCGCGAATGAACTCCTTGACCGTCCAGTGGGGTAACATGTGAGCGATGTGCACCGTCTTTCTGCAATTCGCCACGATGATCCGCTCCTGCCATGTGCCCCTGATGGCATTGTCCTCGGGGCTGATGTTGAAACCAAGCGCTTTGAGCAGCCGTTCGACCACGACGACGAGAAAGGGCTGCGGGGCAAAGGCGGTGTCGCTCTGCATGTGCTCTTGTTGGTTGGCGTCGACATAGCTCCCCTCTGCGGGGAAAGGCGCGATGCGTCGGCCGTCGTTTGTCATCTCGTAGACTTTCGCTCCTTTGTCGACTCCGATGTATTTGCCCCGCCGTCCCCAGTAGACCACGGCTCGCTCGTTGGCCGTCACCTTGTCGGCGGTGGAATAGATGGGAAGCACCACGGTTTCCGCGTCTCCGTCGCGTCCGCGGTATGTGAGCTCCCCGTAGAGCCACATACCGCGGACGTCGGGATAGAAAACAAATTCGGCGTTGGGGTTCTTCTCACGATATGCCTTTTCGAAGACGCTTCCCAGCCCTCCGATTGCGGGGAATCCCCGCTCGTCTTTCGTGATGATATTGTGCAACTCATCAATATATAGGTCTTCGCCGTCGGCGTTTTTGCCCGCGTCGTTGAGCGCCGAACGTCCCGCCAGCAGCTGAATTTTCACGCCCTCGTTGTCCACCGACGACACGCGCGCCGTGCCTTCGATGTGCAGCGGCGGTGCGACCAGCACAAAGGGCCAGCGCTTGGCAGTGAGTTCGGCTTTGAGCACGTCGGCGCGGTGTATGGGTCCGAAAATGCGTTGATTGTCGGCGCACCCTTCGAGTGGCAAAGCCACCTCCAGGGTGTAAGTGCCGGCGTCGGTGAAGAGTGGGTTTTCGGCTGTGACCTTGATTTGCGTGTCGGTTGGGAGCACGGCCTGTCGGCCGTCGATATAAAGATTAGTCATGCGAGACGTTTTTATTTCCTGTCGGTCAATTTTCTGAACTTGTCGAGCTGATATGCCACGCCGTCGCGGCCGTCGATGGAAACCGTTGAGCGAATACCGCTCTCCAGGTTGACATTGAGGCGGTCGATGGCCTCCTGCAGTCCCTGCGCCACGGTTTCGGCCGGCACTGTGTCGGGCTGTGCCCGTCTCTGTGCCATGGCCGGGTGTGTGGCGCTGCCTTCGGCGTCGGGTGTTCGCCCTTGCGGTGGAACTCCCGGCGCCGCGATGGCCCTACTCACGTCGGCCGCTGTGAGCGACGCGATGGTGTTGTTGCGCTGTGCGTGGTCGATGAGTCGGAGCACGGGCAAAACCGCGGGGTTGTTGACGGCCTTGTGGTTTGCCACGAACTCACCTTCATGCACCACGCCCACTGTTCGGCGGTATCTGCGTCCGGGGGTGAATCCCCCTTCGTAGTATCCCGATTGCTGCGCTTCGGCCTGCTTTCGGATGGTGGCGATCTGTGCGGCTGTGGTGGCTACTGCGAGCGCCGCGGCGATGGGCGCCAGCACATGTCCGACGATGGGAATGGCCGCCGCCGATGAATAGGCGTTGATGGCCGCCATGGCGCCGCCCGCCACGGCCTGTGCCACCTGAATGTTGGCCGCGCGTTGGTTGTAATCGTTCTTGATCTTTGCGACGGCCGCCTGTTTTTCGGCCTCCAACTTCTCGGTTTGCTCTCGGTCTCCCTCGGCGGCTTTGATCTTGGCGTCGTACTCTCGTTCGGTTCTCGCCACTTGGGCGTCGGCCTCTGCGCGCTGCAAGTCGCTGAACGTGGAAACGACGGCGCCAAATGTGGAATAAGCCGCCGCGGCTGCTTCGGTGATGCCCTGCACGCGTTCGCGGTCGAGCTGTTTGAACGCGGCGGCGTACTCCAGGGCGTGCTCCTTGTCCTTTTCGCGCATGCGTTTGAGCGCGTCGTATGTGGCGGCGTGAATGCGTAACTTGAGGGCGCTCTTTGCGAGTTCCGAAACGCCGAAAGCATTGGTGGTGCCGCTATGGCTGCTCTCGTCCTTGTCGTCGCGCTGCGTGCCGAGTGTGCTGCTCGCGCTGTGGCGTGCCGATGTGAGTAACTCTTCGGCGTGCTTCTGCCGCTCCTCGGCGATGAGTCCGCCGCGGCCGTCGTCGCCTTGATACTTGAGCCGCAAAGCCGCCTGCAAGCGCAAATACTCCTCTTCGGAGATGAGTTTGCGGGTGTGGAGCTCGGAAAGCACCTTCATCTCCTCTTGAAATTGTTCGAGGGCGGTCTTTTTGAGATACTCGTTTCGGAGCTGCTTGACCTTCTCTTGGTACTTCTTCTCTCTTGCGAGCCGCTGCTTGTTGTCCTCCTCCTGCAGCGCTGCGGCGGCTTTCTCATAGTCGTCGACGCGCCCCCACTGCTTGAGATAGTCGGCTCTTCGTTTGAGGTGTTCGAGCGTGATGCGGTCGCGCTCCTTCTCGTAGGCCTCGGTGGTGATGAGCCCTACGGCTTCGTCGTGCTCCAATTGTTCGAGTGCGGCTTTGTTCTCCTTGTCGATTTGTGCCAGGCTCCAATCTTGGTTGCGCGTTTTCTCCTTGTCCGTGTACTTGTCCAGCTCGTCTTGCCACTTCTTTCGTTGGTCGGCGTTGCGTTTATAGAAATCGCGCTTGCTCTTCAGTGCTTCCTCGTCGTTCTTTGCCACGGCGGCGTTGTACTCTTCGGTGGTGATGAGACCTTGCGCGAACTGCACTTTGAGTTGGTCGTTCTTCTCGCGTTGCAGTTTGTCGACCTGTTCGATGTGTTTTTTGCCGTCCTCCAGCTCCTTTTTCTTGAGCTTGTCTTCCTTGGTTTCCTTCTTGTTGCCGGTCTTTCCACCTGCGCCGTGGGGCGTGTAGGTGCCGCTTTCGGTGTCGTCGGTGGAAAAGTCGGTGGCCTTATTATTGATGAGCTTGCCGTAAAAGCTCTTGACTTCGTTGTTCCCTTGGACAAAGTTGTTGAGCTGATTGATCTGCTTGGTGGTTTCGTTCAACTCGGTCTGCGCGGCGTTGAGCGCGTCGACTTGCTTTTGGCGCTCATTGAGCTTTTTAGTACGCAAATCATTCAGCTCGTATTCTATTGGATCCATTGGATCTGTTGATTCTGTTGATGGAGAATACATGACAGCCCGCTGCGTCCTTGATTCGTATTGTTTCTTTTTTAGTTCTCTATCAACGGCTCGGACGTTATACTTCTTTCGTTCGACTGTCATCTGCTGCTCAATTCGTGCCTTTTGCAGTTCCACCAGCTTATCATAGGCAGCTTCAGCCAGGGCTTTGTTTTGCAGCGAACGAATATAATCAGAAATCGCCTTGGTGTTGTGCTCAGTCAATTTCCCCTCTTTGGTCAATGAGGCGTGATAGCCGGGTACAATCTTCTGCAAGTGTTCAATCGCCTTGCGTCGGGTGTCGTATGCTTCATTGCTGTTGCGAACGATTTGATGGAGTCGTTTGACGACCTCGATTTCCTCTGCGGCTTTCTTCACGGCCTCCTTCTGCACGTCGTTGAGCACCGAACGTTTTTGCGTCAAGTCCTCGGTTTTTTGGGTGAACGTGATGATAAGTGTAACCAAAGCAGCAATACCAGACAGCAGCAAACCGATGGGATTGGCCGCCATGGCTCGATTAAATATCATCTGAGCTATTGCCGCTCTTTCGGTGTTCAACGTCACGAGTGCCAGCAGCGCATTCCATGCCATGATAACCGTCATTTTTATGGCCGTCCACATGGCCGCTGCTTTGTCTGCAATGAGATTCAGCGCTTTTGCCACCCAAAAACGTTTCTCCCATGCGGTTGTAATGATCAGTCCGGTCGTATAAGCCGCCATGGCTACGCCCAAAGTGATGAGGGCTCTTTTGTGCTCTACGGCGAACCGAATAGCATAGAGCAGCGCCTTTGCCATGAGTCCGGTGGATGAAACCAGGTGTTTGACCACGGGCTCCAAGTGTCCACCCAGTTCGACGGCCAAATCTTTGTAGGCCTTCTGCGCCTTTTCGAGTTGTGCCTGCACGGTGGAGTTGGCCGCTTCGGCTTCTTTGGTGGCCGATGTGTGTTCCAAGAATGCAAGTGATGCCTGCTGTTGGGTGGCTTTGAGGTTGTCGAGCCCGTTGGCCAAAGTTGCGAGCGTCTGCGTCACTCCCGATCCCGAAAGCTTCATCTCTTCGAGCATGGGTGCGATGTTTTCCAACGAGCGTGCGTCTTTGAGTGCGCCGATGAACTGCAAGAGCGCGGCGTTGGCGTCGTTTTTGACGAGCTCGGTGAAATTCTTCACGTCGAGCCCCGCGGCCTTTGCCATCTTGGCGGGGCGTCTGTAGATGGCCGTCAAGACGTTCTGCATGGCGGTGGCGCCTTTCTCGACGCCTACCATGCCCTGATCCAAGACGGCTGCAATCGAAGTAAGATCCGACTGTGCGATTTTTGCCGTGCTCCCGATACTGGCCAAACGTGCGGTGAACTCCAAAAGATAGGGTTCTGATGCCGATGAGGACTGTGCCAGTTCGTTGATGACTGACGCGGTTGCGAGCATGCCGTTCTTGAGCCCCAAAGCCTTGCTGTCCTCAAAGAGCTGTGTGAGCTTACCAATATTCTTTACGCCGTCTTCGCCCAAATCTTCACCCAAAGCGAGATTGATTTGGTTGGCGGCGTCCACGAAATCAAGAATGTCCTGTTTGCCGGTAATACCCAAACGTCCGGCGTCGGCGGCTAAGTCGTTGAGCTTCTCACGGGGGGTTCGGGTGTCGATCTTCTTGAAAGCCTCGTTGAGTTCGTCCACCTCCTCTGCTGCCAGCCCGGTGTATTTCGACACGCCACTCATGTGCTCCTTCATGTCGGCGTACATATCGACGAAACTACTCACCCACTGTTTGGCGTTGTCAAAGATTTCCATGCCGCCAGCAATGGATGTGACTGTTCCTACCCACTTGTTACCGAAATCGGCGATTTTATTTCCAAAGCTCTTGTCCTCTTTTACTTCTTGCTGTTTTCGAATATCCTGCAATTCCTTCTTGGCACTCTTGAGCGCCTCGGTGTAGGCGTCCCACTGCTCCGATCCGCGTTTGACGGCGCCCGAATTGAGTTCCGCGTTGATTTGGCGAATCGTCTTTTGCAGCTCCTTCGGCGTCTGCTCGTCCATGCGCCGCAAACCGTTTGTGAGCGCTTCCACACGATTCTCCGAGCGTTGCAATTCTCGTGCGTTCTTCCTAAGCTCGGAATTCACCTTTTGGAGCGTTTCGACGGCGCGTTGCCGCTGTCCGTTTGTGGAGCTTTTGTCGCTCAAAACCTGCTCTGCTTTCTGCTTCTGCCGGTTCAGCTCTTCCACCTTCTTTCGGAGTTGCTCAATATTCTCCTTCGCGTCTTTGTCGTTGACGTGGAGTTCGATTATCTTGATGTCCTTTTCTACCATACTGGAAAAATAAAAGCGGTATCTTGACCTTTTGCGTCAAAGATACCGCTATGCGTAAAAATAGAAAATGACAAAATCAGCCTCCTGTTCTTCTCCACTTTCTTTTGATGTAGTCTCGTCTTTTCAGATAGTTCCCTCCCAGTCCGGGGTATTTCCGAAAGGCTTCGCTTTCAATTCGCTTATATCGTCTCATAGGATTTCTCAAATACGTATATGACACGTACTATGAGCAAGAAACCAATTACACAGGCCAAATAGAAGAAATAATCGCTGATCATAATGACTTTGTTTTGAAATTCTGTTTGGCTAAAATACGATTTTCTCCACTTGTTCCCAAATCAAATCGTCAAAATCGTTTTCAGGGATTGTCTTTTAATGAGTCGAAGATACCGGTAAACTCATTTCCGATGTCGTTTGACAAGCGTCTGTTCAGCACCTTCTTCGATATATCCCACGACACAGAGAACCACGGCCTGCGCTTTCTCGTGGCTCCGAGTCCTCGCTTGGCTCTTTCCACGGGGTCTAAGAATTTCAGGTCGCCCCCGTTGTCTCTTTTGTAGCCCTTTCCTGTACCCGCGTCGACATATATTCCGTATTCCACGAAACGATATGCGGCTTGCATGGCAAAGCCGTCGGGTGCCACGCTGAAAGCCTGCTGGTGTACGCTGCGTTGCAACGTTCCCGTGCGGTGGATGTTCATTGTCACGATCCGATCCGTCCAAATTCTCACCATCATATCATGCCACTCTCGTGCAAAGGTGGCAAAGTCCTTTTCTTCTTGTTTGTCCATGGCGCCTATTCATTCCACTCGGTGGGGTTGAAAGAAATGTCCACCGGCTCGTCGACATAAAACATGAAGTAAAGCCCGGTGCAATCATTGAGAAAGATCCCTCCCATCTCTCGTGAACGAATGCTGTTCATCTGCACATATAGTCCCTCTTTGAGGAATCTCGGTGCGTCTCTGAGGAGCCCGGATTGAAATTGTCTGAGGAGTTCACGACACGTTCCCATCTTTTCTCGTCGGTCTCGTTCATTGTCGTGTTCGTATCGCATGAGCAGAAAGACGGTGAATGCCTTTCGCTTGAACCACCCTCCGCTATCGAGAAAGGTTTCCTCATCGCAAATGTCATCGACTGCGACAAAATTGGCATCACAATCGTAGCGGTTGAGCACACTGTCCAGGTGGTTGACCCCCGAACAGGATACGGTGCAAAATTGTAGGTCGCTTGCCATTCGGTTGCGCCGGCAAAGGTCTTCGAAATAGTCGTGGAAATCAATCATGGTGGAATTCTTTTTTGAATAGTTGAGGAGCTATGCCCAATTGGACGAGGGGATATATAGCCCGCCCCCGCGGGTTGGGAAACGTTCGCAGCCTATATATAGCGTATCCCACGCGTCCGATCCGTCGGTGCGTGTTTCGAGACGGTCTTCCTCTGTTTCTGCGAGTTTCTCCCCGCGTTTGTCCTTCTTCCCGTTGTAGACGCCCGCTAACTGCAACGAGACGAGCAAATCAGCACAATTCTCTTCGTTGATATAGGGTTTCAAACGCCCCTGCCCCTGAAAACCTCGGTTGATGAGTAGGTGCTTTTCGGCGTGATTCATCGGCTGCCCGATGTAGACGCTCTGCACGCTTCGTTTGCGTTTTCTGAGCGTCTGTTCGATGACGCGGCGAAAGTCTATATCATTGACGGCGTAATTCGAACCGATTGCCGTGCTATCGTAGTAGAAAATCACCTCCTTGTTCGGTCGGCGTTCGTAGTAGTCGCAAAAATCATTGACGAGTTCGACCAGTTTACGCTCGTACTTGACGAAAAAGCACTTGACCGTGTTCATTCTTCCCATTTCCTCGTCCACCTGTCCCACCACCAGCCAGTTGATGTTTCGGTTGAAGTCGAATGCAATGCAAAGCGGTGCGTCCGGTATGAGGTCGTCGTCCACTCGGCTATCGCGTGTTTGGGTGATTTCCCCGAATTGGTATTCCAATGAGTCCAGGTAGTTGAAGTTGGCGGCCGTATAAAGATGAGCTTCCGTCATGGACGAATAGAAACCATCTTGCAGTAATCGGACGGGTTGGCAAAGCACCGACGTCTGAAATACCAGCGGCGGCAAATCTCGCTTCATCTGCCGAATGTAGGACTCTCCGAGCACCTCAATGTTAGTCAGCGTGGAATAGGTCCCAAAGAAGAGCGCGTGCTTTCTGAACTGCGAAAGTAGCTTCTCCAATCTTGCAACTCGTTTCGGAATGTAGTCCGGTATGTTTGCCACCCCCTCTGCTTTGATTCTCGCGATGTGCCTTTCACGCTCCGCCTTGAGCGTCAAAATCGTGGTGATCAGCTCCCGATCCATTTTCTCCTCGAAGTTGAGAAACCACGATCCCTCCTTGGTGATTGGCATATCGGATGTAACGATCATTCCATGGTGAAGCGGTTGGTCGCCAAACTCGCGTAATTGTCCGCGGTTGGCCAAAAACGTCTCGTCTTTGAGTCGGTCGTACTTTACAAACTTGGCCTCGTCGATACACAGGAAGTCGAACGATTTGGAATTGGACGTGCCTTTTCTGTCCTGCGAAACGATTTGTGCGATGGCTCCGTTGTAGAACGAAATAATGTGCTCCCAGTTGTGCGGTTCGATGAGTGGTTTCGGCCAATTGAGCGCCTTTGGTGGTTTTCTTCCGATACACCAATGCACGTCTCGCTTGTATCCCCATGCCTCCCAGTGCATTGTCATCGACGGCAAAGTGTTTGTCATGGCGCGAATCGCATTGGGCGCCACGATTGCCGCGGTGCATCTTGGCATGGATTGAAAGGCGTTGAGCAAAACCGTGGCTTGCACCACACCTTTCCCTGTTCCACGTCCCGCTATGGCAAAGGTATCTTTGGCCCCCACTGCAAGAACTTCCCTCTGCATTCGGTTCAGATAAATCTTCATGTTCCCATTTTCTGCATGGTTATCCGCGCTTCTCTCGCCTTCGCATTGAGTTCTGTGAGGGCGCGATGGGTTTCTGTTTTGAGCACGGCGGGTTCTTTGGTGATGTCTCCCGCCGTCAAGGCTCTAATCTGTGCGTCTGTGCTCTCCCGTTGGCGTTCTGCCGGCGAACTGTCATCATAGTCCTCGGCTCCCGCCGGTATGCGCCGAAAGAGCTCGTCGTATCTTGTTGCCAGTTCCGCTTTGAGCCCCGTCCACCAAAAGATCACCGCGTAACGTTCGGCGGGCGAAAGATGAATGTTCAATGCGTACTCGTCTGCCGCCGTGCGATATAGGAATTTCGCCATTTGCTCAATCGGTTCCTCTATCTGCGAACTGATCCAACTTTGGAACAAGTTCTCGCAAATGAGAAAATCGCCGAATTTAAGTCTTTCGTCGAACAAATGTGCGTCGATGGCTTCATACTTCCCGATATGCGCGGGGCGTATGGCCGTGGTGGGCGGTTCCTCCAACCACGCTAACTCCTCGGCCGCGCTCAACAAGGTATAAGGAGAAAGCACTTTCCACATGGGTGGGTTGGGGCGTTCGAACGCAAAGCGTCGCAAATATCTCAACTGAATCTCTTCGACGGTGAAACGTTCGGCCGCCATGAGTGCGCAAATGTAGAGCAGTTCCCTTTCAGACAAGGCCTCCCAGCCTTTTGGTATGCGCACTTTCAGCGTTTCAGGAAAAAAAGAAGGTGGGGTGGTCTGCTTTGTTCTCATAGAAACCGCTATGTCGTGCCCTGTAGGTAGCCGAATTGGTGTACTCGGGGATCGAGTCGGCAAAGATCACCAAGGAGGCTCTGAGGTTTTGGCATGCCTTGTGGGTCGGCCCCGCTGTCATATCGCGTGCCATGAGTATGCGTCCCCTTTCCAAGAGCGTTTTCATGGCATGTTGTCGCGGTGAATTGTCGTCTGTGCGAAACTCTCCGCCCTTTCTCAACCAGTTGAGCATCGCTTCGTAGAGTTCGGGCGAAATCTCGTGTAACACGTGGATCGCCCCCTCGTGGCGCTGTGGTGCCAAACGCGCGTACTCTCTTATAAAAACCTCGCGTTCTTCGCACAAAACTCCGTATTTTCTCAGCAAAGTCGGGGTGTATAGAAAGGAGTCCACCATGTTCTGTGCATTGCTCGTCTCGTTCCACGCCGTGCTCAAGGCCTTTGTTCTCAATTCATCGAACACATCAGAACACTCTTCGTATAGTTGCCTCTGCAGTGCGTCGACTCTTGCTTGTGAGGCGGGGCTTTTTTCGGCTGTCGAGATGACTCCAAAGCCAGACCCTGTAAGAATCAAGTCGAGACTTCGGACGGCGTTGTGTGCCGCCGCCAAACAAATGTAGCGTTCTCTCAATTCACTCAATTCTTCGTAGGGCGCAAACTCCCCGGTGCGGTTTTCGTAGAGTTCCAATTGTGGTACCATTTTTCGATAAACGCTATCGGTTGCGTCTCGGAAAGCGGGTACGAGCGCGTCGAATTTCTGTTTGGTGATGATACTCATGGCTGTGTAATTTTAGCGTCCCGGTGTTCGTCGAGCGTGGTTAATTGAATCATTGGCAGTGTTGGCGTTCCGCGAAAGCCATTGTAAGCAAAGCACAAGCGCAAAGCCGTGAGGAGAATGTCCTTCATGGGCTTGAGCAGCGCCTGTTTCATGGTGTAGAGTTCACGCTTATCCGACCCGCTGTTGTTGGTCTGCGCCTTCCCCGGTACTGCACCCACCATGTTGGGGTGTACGCCAAAAGCAAAGCAGATGGTATTTGCCGCCGCTTGCACGTCCTCTGCCCACTCTCCGCCTTCTTTCTTTCCGTCGATGAGTGAAACACGTACATCATGCACCTCATGCCCGTCGGGCGAAACATAGAACGACGAGATCCAAACCTTGTTCGCATTGGCCAAACCCGAAAGGAAGTTGCGTATGTTCTCCTTTTCTCG
>QWCI01000731.1_pt1 | contig 13408 bp, 13 predicted proteins | sample 1972541 | NCBI WGS metagenome assembly QWCI01 (sample SAMN09866712, study PRJNA288562) | Human oral metagenome isolate term3_saliva, whole genome shotgun sequencing... | isolation source: mouth | host: Homo sapiens | place: USA: California | reverse complement strand
ATTTATTTGACCGCTTTATATTTTGAAAAAGATGAAGCAGGGCAAGAAATCTTAGCAGCCCTCTATCAAGCTAAACAAGCCAACCCCTCTCTTGAAATTAAAATCCTAGTCGATTGGCACCGTGCGCAACGTGGACGAATTGGTGAAGGGGCTGTAAGTTCTAATGCAGATTGGTATGCAGAACAAAAAGCGCAATATCACCTTGAACAAGCAATTGAGTTTTGGGGCGTGCCGATTAACAAACGTGAAGTTTTCGGCGTGTTACATCTCAAAGGTTTTATCTTTGACAACACGCTAGTTTATAGCGGTGCAAGTATCAATAACATCTATTTACAACAGTTTGGGCGTTATCGCTACGATCGTTACCATGTAATTGAAAACGCAACCTTAACCGACAGCATGGTTGAGTTGCTAGAAAAGCATATTATTAGCCAACCTGCAGTTTGCCGCTTAGATGATGTCAATCGCCCGAAAACCTTTGAACTTCGCCCACAAATTAAAGCGTTTCGCAAATATTTAAGCCAACAGCAATATCAGTTTGTCGGCAAAACACAAAATAAAAACTTAAGCCTTTCACCGATTATCGGTTTACGGAAACGTAATCAACTGAACAAAGTGATTGAAGCTCTCTTTTACCAGGTGCAAGAAAAACTCACAATTTGCACGCCTTATTTTAACTTCCCACGCTCGCTCCAACAGCGTATTCAATGGTTGTTAGAAGGCGGTAAATCGGTAGAAATTATTGTAGGTGACAAAACTGCAAACGACTTCTACACTAAACCAGAAGAAAAATTCACGATGGCATCGGCATTGCCTTATCTCTATGAGAAAAATTTACGTGCGTTTGCTAGACGTTTTGACCATTTTATTCAAAATAAACAGCTGACGATTCGCCTTTGGAAAGATGACGAAAACAGCTACCATCTAAAAGGCGTTTGGATCGATAACTGCTATATCTTACTCACTGGTAACAATCTCAACCCACGAGCTTGGGCGTTAGATGCGGAAAATGCAGTATTGATTCATGATCCTAAAGCGGAATTAAGTGAAAAAGCACAAACTGAGTTAACCCATATTCGTCAACATACTAAAGTGTTAACCCACTATAGCGATTTAGAACAGCTCAAAGATTATCCAGAAGCGGTGCGCAAATTGCTGAAAAAATTTGGCCGCGTTAAGCTCGATAAAGTCGTGAAAATGTTGTTGTAAGAACAAATAAACATACTAGAAAGCAGGGCGTGTATAACACGCCCTACGCCTTCTTAACATACCTGAAATCCATATCAAGGAATCACTATGAGTGAACAAATCTACGGCATTCATGCCGTAAAAGCTTTTTTAGATAATGCACCAGAACGCTTAATTGAAGTATTGGTGCTAAAAGGACGTGAAGACAAACGCCTTAATCCATTATTAAGCGAATTAAAACGCTTAGGCGTGACAGTTCAACAAGTCAACCGCCAAACTTTAGATAACAAAGCACAAGGGGAAGTGCATCAAGGCATTATTGCGCGTGTGGTGCCACAAAAAGAGCTCAACGAACATGATTTAGATGCGATTTTAGCCAACAAATCTGCACCATTTTTACTCATTTTAGATGGTGTAACCGACCCACATAACCTCGGAGCTTGTTTACGAACTGCAGATGCGGCAGGCGTTGATGCCGTAATTGTGCCAAAAGACAAATCAGCACAACTGACCTCAACAGCCAGAAAAGTTGCTTGTGGTGCAGCAGAAACTGTACCGCTCATTCGCGTAACGAACCTTGCTCGCACCATGCGTGAGCTACAAGAAAATCACAATATTTGGATTGTAGGCACCGCAGGCGAAGCTGATGCTGGCATTTATGAAGCTAAATTAACGGGAGCAATTGCATTAGTGATGGGCGCAGAAGGCGATGGAATGCGTCGCTTAACGCGTGAACATTGCGATCAACTGATTAGCATTCCAATGGCAGGATCAGTTTCCTCCCTCAACGTTTCCGTGGCAACAGGCGTGTGTTTATTTGAAATTGTGCGTCAGAAGTTACAAGCATAAATGCCCATCAACGGCGTTGCTCTTGTGGAGAGGCGAGGTTTACCCTCGCCCAAATTATTTTTACTGGGAGGAAATAACCCATCCCTACCCTGTAAACTGGTATTTTTAATCTATAAAGAAAACAAATTTTGCGATCTCGCTCGAAAATTTGGCCGCTTGTGCTTTTCAAATTTTGCAAAAATCGCTAGCCTTACGGGGGAGAGATCAGTAAAATTCGCTTCTTTATTTAATCCTGCAAAACTAATCCTTTTGCCATAATGGTTCTCCTCTCATAAAAGAACGGGAACACGTGTAATAACGAGGCTTTTTAATGTCAGATCAAATTCAAGCAACTAACATTGCAGTTGCTCATCCTAAATCCGAAAAAGTAAATTTAATGAATATGACGCGTCCGCAGATGCGTGAATTTTTAGCGAGTCTTGGTGAAAAGCCATTTCGTGCTGATCAACTCATGAAATGGATTTACCATTTCGGGGAAGATAATTTCGACAATATGAGCAATATCAACAAGGTATTGCGTGAAAAATTAAAACAAGTTGCAGAAATCAAAGCTCCTGAAGTGGCAGTAGAACAACGCTCAGCAGACGGCACAATCAAATGGGCAATGCAAGTGGGTGAGCAACAAATTGAAACCGTATATATTCCAGAAGCAGACCGTGCAACTCTTTGCGTTTCTTCGCAAGTGGGCTGTGCTTTGGCGTGTACGTTTTGTTCAACAGCTCAACAAGGCTTTAACCGTAACTTAAACGTAGCAGAAATTATCGGGCAAGTATGGCGAGCTTCAAAAATCATTGGTAACTTTGGTGTAACGGGCGTGCGTCCGATTACCAATGTAGTAATGATGGGAATGGGCGAACCATTATTGAACGTGAATAACGTTGTGCCTGCAATGGAAATTATGCTAGATGATTTTGCGTACGGCTTATCAAAACGCCGCGTGACACTTTCAACTTCAGGTGTGGTGCCTGCTCTGGATAGCTTACGCGATAAAATTGATGTGGCATTGGCGATTTCTCTACACGCACCGAACGATGAAATTCGTGATGAAATCGTACCGATCAATAAAAAATATAATATGGAAATGTTGATCGATTCGGTCAACCGTTATCTTGAAGTGTCAAATGCTAACCACGGTAAAGTGACCATTGAGTATGTAATGTTGGATCACGTCAACGATGAAGTGGATCATGCTCACCAGTTGGCGAAAGTGTTGAAAAACACACCATGTAAAATTAACTTAATTCCGTGGAATCCGTTCCCAGAAGCCCCTTATGCGAAAAGTTCAAACTCACGCATTGACCGTTTCCAAAAAGCATTGATGGAATATGGCTTTACAGTTACCATCCGTAAAACACGTGGTGATGATATTGATGCCGCGTGCGGTCAGTTGGCGGGCGATGTCATCGACCGTACCAAGCGAACGTTAGAAAAACGCCGATTTGGTGAAGGGATTGCGGTGAAAGCACAATAGGAAAATAGCTCTCTCCTACAACAGGAGAGAGTGAATCTTTAAAAAGGATCATTTATGAAATTCGCAATCTTTTCAAAAATTTTAACCGCTTGTGCTGTGCTATTTTTAGCAGGTTGCGTTTCCTACCAAATTGATCCTGAATTTAACCGCTCGGAAGCCTTAAAAGCTCGAATCAATCTTGCTCTTGCCTATTTAGAGCAACAGGATTACCCGAAAGCCAAAGAAAATATCGATAAAGCGATTGCTCACGACATCAAAGATTACCTGCCTTATTCAGTGCTGGCGTATTATTATCAACAAACAGGCGATGTAGCCAACAGTCAGAAAGCCTATCAAAAAGCATTGAAACTCAGCCAAAATCGCCCTGATGTGCTCAATAATTACGGCACTTTTTTGTGCAAGCAAGGTCAATTCCAACAAGCTTATTCACAGTTTGAACAAGCCCTCCAAAGCAAGCACGCTTACTATCATCAAGCCGATACGCTTGAAAATATCATTCTCTGTGCAAAATCAGAGCCCAATTCGCAAAAATTTAATGAAGCACTCGCCCAGTTGGAAAAATTAGATAAAATAAGGGCAGATAAGCTCCATTAATTCTTAGGAAAGATTATGTCAGATTTAAACCAGACCATTAGCCAAGTGATTGCTGGCGAGTTAAATGTGAAGCCACAACAAATTTTGGCGGCAATGAATTTATTAGACGAGGGAAATACGATCCCATTTATCGCGCGTTATCGCAAAGAGGTCACGGGCGGATTGGATGATACCCAACTCCGTCACTTTGAAACGCGTTTGATCTACCTACGTGAGTTGGATGATCGTCGTCAAACCATTTTAAAATCGATTGATGAGCAAGGCAAATTAAGCGATGAGTTGCGTGAGAAAATCTTTACTACGGAAAGCAAAACTGAGCTTGAAGATCTCTATTTGCCGTATAAACCCAAACGCAGAACGCGTGGGCAGATTGCGATTGAAGCAGGGCTTGAGCCATTAGCAGAACAACTTTGGCAAGATCCAAGACTCACACCTGAATCGGTGGCTGAGCAATTTATTTCTGCTGATAAAGGCGTAACAGATAGCAAAGCCGCTCTTGATGGGGCACGTTATATTTTAATGGAACGCTTTGCCGAAGATGCGGAATTACTTGCAAAACTTCGCCAATATTTGACCGCTAATGCGACCATTGAGTCGAAAGTCATTGAAGGTAAAGAGCAAGAGGGCGAGAAATTCCGCGATTATTTTACTCATAGCGAGCCACTCAAAAATGTGCCTTCGCACCGAGCATTGGCGATGTTCCGAGGGAGAAATGAGGGAATTCTATCGCTTTCCATCAATGCTGATCCACTTGCAGAAGAAGGGGCAAAATCCAGCCAGTGCGAAGAGATTATTCGCGAACATTTGGGCGTGATTTTCAACAATCAGCCAGCCGATAAATGGCGTGAGCAAGTGATAGCGTGGACTTGGAAAGTCAAAGCATTACTGCATCTTGAAACTGAATTGATGGCAAACTTACGTGAAAAAGCGGAAGAAGAAGCGATTGATGTGTTCGCTCGCAATTTGTCTGCTCTCTTAATGGCTGCCCCAGCAGGTGCTCGCAATACTATGGGCTTAGACCCTGGCTTGCGTACGGGCGTGAAAGTTGCTGTAGTAGATAATACAGGGAAATTGCTTGCAGTGGATACCATTTACCCACACACCACAGGCAAAGCGGCGGCGGAAGTTTCACTGTATAAATTGATTAAACAGCACAATGTTGAGCTTATTGCGATTGGTAATGGCACGGCTTCGCGTGAAACTGAGCGTTTTGCCAAAGATGTTTTAAAACAAATTAAAAGTAGCAAACCTGATATGCAGATTCCACAAACCGTGGTGGTGAGTGAAGCAGGTGCTTCGGTTTATTCTGCTTCTGAATTGGCGGCAAATGAGTTCCCTGATTTGGATGTTTCATTGCGTGGTGCAGTGTCGATTGCACGCCGTTTGCAAGATCCGCTGGCAGAGCTAGTAAAAATTGAGCCAAAAGCGATTGGTGTAGGACAGTATCAGCACGATGTAAACCAAACGCAACTTGCCCGTAAGCTTGATGCAGTGGTGGAAGATTGCGTAAATTCGGTAGGCGTAGATTTAAACACAGCTTCAGCTCCATTACTTTCTCGTGTGGCAGGAATGAGCAAAACATTAGCACAAAATATTGTGGCTTATCGTGATGAAAACGGGCGTTTTAATAGCCGTTCAGACTTAAAAAAAGTGCCTCGTTTAGGACCAAAAGCCTTTGAGCAATGTGCGGGCTTTATGCGTATTTTAAACGGAAAAAACCCGCTTGATGCCTCAAGTGTTCACCCAGAAGCTTACCCTGTTGTGGAAAAAATCTTGCAAGCGACTCAAGCAACGCTTGCAGAATTGATGGGTAATGAGAGCAAAATTCATCAGCTCAACGCAAAAGATTTTGTCGATGAACAATTTGGCTTACCAACGGTAAACGATATTTTCAAAGAACTTGAAAAACCAGGACGCGACCCACGTGGTGAATTCAAAACGGCAACTTTCGTGGATGGCGTGGAAGAAATTAAAGATCTACAAGTAGGCATGATTTTAGAAGGCACAGTCACGAATGTGGCAAACTTCGGGGCATTTGTTGATATCGGTGTACATCAAGATGGTTTAGTGCATATTTCAATGCTTTCAAACAGCTTTGTGGACGATCCACATAAAGTAGTGAAAGTAGGTGATGTAGTCAAAGTGAAAGTGCTTGAAGTGGATATGGCACGGAAACGTATTTCATTAAGTATGCGTTTAGATGAAAAACTGACCGAGCGTTCAGAAGAAAAATCGCCTGTTCGAAAAAATTCGGAAAAATCCGACCGTTCACAAAGAAATGGTGGACGTAATCAGTTCACAAATAACGCCTTTGCAGATGCATTAAAAGGTTGGAAAAAGTAGTATAAATCGCCATTTTGATTATTTTAAAGTCAAATAACGTTTTACACTTAAAAAAGATTTGCCGATAAGATAAGAAATAGGTATTATACGCAAACCAAATGCGGAGTGGTAGTTCAGCTGGTTAGAATACCTGCCTGTCACGCAGGGGGTCGCGGGTTCGAGTCCCGTCCATTCCGCCAATTTATTCCCATTATAAATTTAGCTTAAATCTAAATTTATAATTTTGCGGAGCGGTAGTTCAGCTGGTTAGAATACCTGCCTGTCACGCAGGGGGTCGCGGGTTCGAGTCCCGTCCGTTCCGCCACTTATTTTGAAACGTCATAATATACCTCCTATGCGTTAATGGAAAAAACCTCTGAGAAATCAGAGGTTTTTTTCTATCTTTTCTTTAATTACACCTTAATTTTCTACTTTTAATCCATTTTTAATTGCTATTGACAGTTGTTTTTTTTTTATACAATTCGGCATAATTTTATCCCATTATTAAGGAATATTTTATGTCTGATTTAAGCGATCTAATTGATAACCCTTCTCCTCGTTGTGCTTGTATTTTAGTCCTAGATACTTCAGGTTCAATGAGTGGTGATCCTATCAATCAGTTAAATTCTGGTGTACATGAATTTATTAGCTCTGTTCAAAAAGATGATTTAGCAAAATATTCTGTTGAATTAGCTATTTTAACTGCTGGAATGAGCATTGAAGAAGTAATGCTATTCACTATTGCAAAAAATATTGACTATAACAGCCATTTTGAAGCGAATGGTTTAACACCTTTAGGTGGTGCAGTTGAGCAAGCATTACGAATGCTAGAAGAGCGTAAAGAAAAATATCGTCAAACAGGTACACCATATTACCAACCGTGGTTAGTACTTATTAGTGATGGCGCTCCAACAGATCATTGGCAATATGTTGCACAAAAAGCTAAAGATCTTTGTAATAACAAAAAACTCGTTTCTTTAGCTATGGGAGTGAATAATGCAGATATGTCTATCTTGAGTGAATTTAGTAATCGCCCCGCATTAAAACTTCAAGGTTTGAACTTCAAAGATTTCTTTGAATGGCTTTCTGCAAGTATGAGCCGAGTATCAGGCTCTGATTCAACAGCGGCAACTGTTAATTTACCTCCTGTTAACTCTTGGGCGTCAATTTAATGCAGGTTTTTGATAAACAAAATGCCCCTATGGAATTGGGGCAGTTATTGGGCAGAGGTGGGAAAGCTGAAGTTTTCCTATTGAAAACACGAGATGATGTCGTCTTTAAATATTATCATTCAGAAGTACTAAAAAAACGTGCTAATCAGCTTGAGAAAAAATTAGATCTGATGCATCGCATTGATACTTTACGACAAGATAAGCAACTAGCTTGGCCACTTTTACTCGATTATGATGAAAATCAAAAGTGGATTGGCTATGCCATGTATCATGCCAAAGGTGTTACGATGGCAAAATTAGCTCATGCAATAGCTTATGAAGAGCATTTTCCAGGTATTAACCGTAATCGCTTATTAGGTTATTTATTAAATTTCCTTTCTGAAGTTGAGAAATTGCATCAACAAAATATTATGGTAGGAGACTTCAACCTCAATAATGTTTTGCTCGATCCTAAAACTGATAAAGTCACTTTTGTGGATTGCGATAGTTATCAAATTGAAATTAATGGTCAATTTTTCCCATGTGAAGTGGGTAGTGCCGACCTCACTCCAAAAGAACATCAAAATACTCCTTTCAAAGATATTAAACGAACTTTAGAAAGTGAATACTTTTCTGTTGCAATTATTCTATTCAAATGCTTAATGCTAGGTCGCCATCCTTACGATATTGTAGGCGGAGCAGATCCTGTACAAAATCTCTGTAATGGAAAATTTCCGTATATTTCAAAAAATAAGAATGATATCCCTAAAGGTTGCTGGCATGTAATATGGACGCATATTCCTGATTATTTACAGCAACTTTTTATTAGAGTATTTACTGTTGGTGCTTCTGATCCTAAAAAACGACCAACCATTTCAGAATGGAAAGTGGCATTTAATTTATATCTTAAAGAGCTAAATAGAGGGATGCACACCAATGCTATTAGAGCAGCTTTACCCAAAAATATCTAACATAAAGTTTACCGTTAAACATATTAAAGGAATTTTGAAAATGAATAATATCACCCCCTTACCAGCAATTAATGATAATAAAGTAGAAGTTCAAGAGAATAATCTTCAACCTAATGAAGAGCAAAAACCACCCCAAGTTCATTTGCCACAAGAATCCGCTGAATCAACTATTACAGAACCTACTTCTGCACAAGAAAAATTAAAAGCCATTGAAGAGAAAGAAAAAGCATTAGCCGAAGAAAAAGCGAAACTTGAACAAGAAATAAATCAAAGAAATTCGCAAAAAGAACATGAAATCCCACCGCTTGTCCTTAATAATAGAAAATGGTTTGCGGAATATGAAGCTGTTGTAGGTTTAAAACATCGTAAACCTCTTCCACCAGGTCTAGGTCAAGATGCAGCATTTGCATCTGCAGAAGAGCAATTTTCTATGATTATAACTGCTGATGGTGCGGGCATTTTTCAGATATTGGATCTCAGCGTGTTGTTTCGGGTATTTATCGTTTAATTCATACTCTTTATCGTAGTCAATTTGCACAATTAAGTGGGTGATGGTGCCATTATTAAAGAAACACTTGAAAAAAATCAAAATAACGAACCTGAATATCAATTATCTACACTTGGTAAAGTTGGAAAAGGTGAGCATGCTAATGAAACGGTATTTATTTCTGAATCATTAAGTCCTGAAGATGTGCATTACGGCTCTTTCTTTAATAATAATTTAACAGCTCTTTTTGCGATGAGTGATGGTGCTGCATTTAAATTTATGTCTAATGCCCTATAAAGACTCTATTAGTGAAATCCGTATTGAAGGGCACACAAGTAGTGAATGGAATGTCTTTCCAAAAGAAATTAAAAATAAAGATATGGATATTAAAGATTTATATGGATATTTTGGCAATATGAATCTTTCACAAGATAGAACAAATTCCGTGCTTAATTATGTTTTGAATGATTTAAGAACAGAAATCCCTAATGAATATCGAAAATGGTTAAGAGATCATACAGCAGCGGTTGGGCTTTCTTCCTCTAAGCCTATTTTGGATGAAAATGGCAATGAAGATAAAAATAAATCTCGGCAAGTAACTTTCCGTATTATAACAAACGCAGATAGTAAAATTCAGCAAATCCTACAGCAGTAATATTTATAGAATCCCACGGAGTCACATCGCTTTTACTCTATACCGTGATGAAGTATAGTGCATATGAGCTTAATCTTTATTAGGCACACATCGATTTTGATTAAGCAAGACTTACCACACCTGATTTTCCTGCTTATTGATAGCGATAAAAAGTATTATAGCTCATCCCCATAATTTTATGAGCTTGAGAAATGCTACCTAACTCTTCGACTAAATTAAGTAAACTCGTTGTGTGTTTAATGAGCAGGGATTAGAATAAAACATGAGAGTTTCTTTTTTGTTTAGATTAATTTTGACACTCATATTCTAAACGGGAAACTCTCACTTTTTATTGTGGCTTGTCAGATTATGACTGTTCTTCTACAGCTTAAAGACTTGTACTATTACTATAAGGCTTTAAACACATTTTTACCCGACTATTCTTACTATATGCCATTATTCAGCCATAAACGTAAATGCTACTTCTCGTCGCTCTTTAATCAGCCGTTTACGTTTCCAAATATGCATAATCCGATGGTTTTTATTGGTCGTTAATGTTCGTTTTTGCTTCAACCTTCCTTTACGTTTCATTTTGTTTCTCCTGATTTACACTCTCTTCATTCTGTTGTTCTAATATTTTTTGCTCTTGTTGGAGTTTTTGTTCTTCAACACGCAGATGATTGACCAAGCTGCTGTAATATTTGCGGATATTTTCCACATAGCTAAACGCCTCAAAACCACGTGCATAACCATATTTTAAATTGACGTAATGACGTTTTTCCGCCAAAAGCGGGAGATTTTTCTTCACATCTAACCAATTATCGGGATCTCCACCAAGCTGTTTGGTTAAACGACGCACGTCCAACAAATGCCCTAATCCCATATTATAAGCGGCTAAACCATACCAAATGCGATCCTCGGCGGGTACAGTTTCAGGGATCTGGCGAATGAGCATATTCAAATATTCTGCTCCGCCGCGAATACTCTGTTCGGCACTGGTTCGATCGATCACTCTCATACGATCAGCCGTATCACGTGTGAGCATCATCATTCCACGTACGCCTGTTGAAGAGGTTGCATTCGGATCCCATCGAGATTCTTGGTAAGCAATGGCCGCCAACATTGGCCACTCTAGCTCGCCTTTATGTTTCTCAAATAGAGCCCGATATTTTGGTAATATATTTTTGACTGCGTTGAGATAAATAGAGGCATCCGCATAATCAAAACGGTTCAAATGGTTGAAGTATTTTTCTTCAATCCGAGCAATCAAACCTGTTTCATTGGCGTTATCCATAAAATCCAGCACAGAAGCCTGCAATTCGCTAAATGAGCTCTTACCAAAATACCACACCACTGGCATTTCATCGGTTAAATCAAAGCCAACCGCCAGATTTGGATTGATATATTGTGCGGAGGAAATATCTACCGATGGTGCAATGGTGTGAGGAATTTTGCCCTCGGCAACTTGCAAAAGTAGCTCTTCTTGAGTGAATTTATCTGTTGTTTGCCATTTTAAAAGCGGTTGATTTTCTTTTAATTGTTCCAAAATTGGAAGCACCGCCGAACCAGCCGGCACAAGGATTTCTGCTTGTAACTCATTTAATTTATATGGGCGCTGCATACCTTTTTTATACGCAACTTGCCAAGAGGCAGAATAATAGCTTGTGCCAATTTGGAATTGTTCGCCATGCGAAGACTGATAAAGTAAGCCCGCTGCAGCCATATCAATTTTATTCTGTTTTAAGGCTTGGAAAAGCTGCTCGCTATTATCAAATAGCGTGATATCAAGTTCCACCGCCAAATAATCAGCAAAAGCCTTACTGAGCTCATACTCAATACCCGCCTTACCTTCCGCATTGACAAAATAAGCCAGAGGATGGTTAATCATCCCTACTTTGAGCTTTTTAGTATGCTGAATTTGCGTATAACGGTTTTCTTCAGCTTGCATCAATTTTTGCCACGGATAAACCATATCCCACGACCATAACAAGAGAGCAATCGCTGTCGTTAAGGAGAGAAATAGACCTTTCAAAAATACCTCTTATCAACGATATTTATCTAAAAAACGGTAGTAAGGAATCCCCATCTTCAATGCCATTTTCTTAATCCATTTTCCGCCATAAAAATGCGGTATTTTTAACCCCTCAAAAATTGCAAGGCGTTCATCATTACCACAAATCGCTTCGCTAATAATTCGTCCTGCTAAACCTGTTAATGCAACCCCATGCCCTGAGAAACCTTGTGCAAAATAAACATTCGGTTTTGCTCGCCCGAAATGAGGTGTGGAATTCATCGTCATATCAATAGGACCGCCCCAACCATACTCAATTTTAGTATCTTCCAGTTGCGGGAAAACAGCAAGCATTTCTGAGCGCATTTTAGCGATCATATCCACATTCGTGCTGGAATCAGAACCAAAAAGTAAGCGATTATCTGCAGACAAGCGGTAATAATCGAGCAATAAATTGTTATCGCAAACTGACATTCCATTGTTAATCAGGCTATCTGCCATTGCTTGAGAAAGTGGTTCAGTTGCGATAATAAAACTTTCTACAGGCAAAATGGTATTTTCAATGCCGAACGTGATTTTTTTAGAAAGTGCATCAATGTAAGCATTTACCGCTAACACCACATGTTCACAGCTCACGGTAACGTTTTCAGCAAAAACAACCGCTTGCGTATCGCTTTTTACTTGAATTTCAGTAGCGGGTGAATGCTCATAAATTTCCACGCCTGCTTCAACACAGGCTTTTGCTAAGCCTAAGCAGTAATTTAGCGGATGCAAATGCCCAGAATTGCTATCATATAAACCGCCCACGTAAATATCGCTACCCAAATGCTGCTTGAGTTGTGCTTTATCCCAAAGTTGCATATTGGTATAGCCACATTGCTCCTCGCTCGCTTTTTGCATTGCGATTAGGTCATCCATTCGGCGGTTATTGAGGGCTAATGTTGCGTAACCTTTTTTCCAATCGCATTGAATGCCATACTTTTGCACACGCTCGTCAATAATATCGATCGCTTCAAGCGACATATCCCATAATTTTCGAGCTTTCTCAAAACCGATATGATCGATATATTCATCAATGCCTTCTTCAAAGCCGTTAATTGCCTGGCCCCCCGAACGTCCCGATGCACCAAATCCCACTCGAGCACCTTCTAAAACAATCACTCTTTTTCCTTGTTCAGCTAGCTCTAAAGCGACAGAAAGCCCTAAAAAGCCCGCACCAATCACGCAAACATCAGCAGATTGGTTGACAGAAATTTTGGGGAATTGAAGATCGAGATTGCGAGAATCGTAATAATAAGAAGAACGGTGTTCTTGGTAAGCAAAATTCAGCATAAAAAATAAGATTGATTAAATAAAAATAGCTACAATCGTAATAATAAAAAGGATTTAAATCAACGAAAATTTTATTTAATGAATTTAAAGAAATTATATGGAAAAGAATGATGGCGCACCCGAGAGGATTCGAACCTCTGACCGCTCGGTTCGTAGCCGAGTACTCTATCCAGCTGAGCTACGGGTGCGTATTGAATTGTTATAAGAATTTATTTTATCAGCGACTATTTCAAACCTAATAGAGTAAAGTTTAAAATGGCGCACCCGAGAGGATTCGAACCTCTGACCGCTCGGTTCGTAGCCGAGTACTCTATCCAGCTGAGCTACGGGTGCGTGATAAAGTAAATGGCGGTGAGAGAGGGATTCGAACCCTCGATAGAGCTTTTGAACCCTATACT
>QWCI01000725.1_pt1 | contig 13460 bp, 11 predicted proteins | sample 1972541 | NCBI WGS metagenome assembly QWCI01 (sample SAMN09866712, study PRJNA288562) | Human oral metagenome isolate term3_saliva, whole genome shotgun sequencing... | isolation source: mouth | host: Homo sapiens | place: USA: California | reverse complement strand
CGGGTTCAGGTATCGGGCCGAGTTGTCTGGCCTTGCTGTGGCCGACGGCACCTGGGTGGCGGCCTGGACAGTGGATTGGACAGAGGGTTTGGCCACTGGTTTGGCCACTGCCGAACCTGCAGAGGCTGTGCCCTGGGCACTATCTGCTGCGAGCACACCCAACGGAAGCGCGAGCAATGCACCGGTAATGAACGCTCTGCCGGAAAGGTTACGCAACCTCGACGAACAATGGACGTGGTGATTCATGATGATTCCGTGTTCTTGACAGGGCTGAAAAACCGGCCCAATCGAAGCAAGTGGGTAGGCGTTCACACCAGCGTGGTTTCGTACACTGAAAAACTGTGCCGCACGATGCGCAAGGCGTCTCACGCACCGTACGGGACCGGTTCAGGCATCAACGACCCAGATAGCAGGTTTCGTCAACCACTGGGCCGTGCTCAGGGTCTGCGTTGCCAAAATCCACGTCGACCAGCGGTTTGCCCTTGTAGTTTTCAAGGTAGAGACCAAACCACTGTGTGTGGGAAGGCTGGGTACCCGTGGCGTCCACCTGCGCCGCCGACAGCCATCCCGAGAACGCAATGCCCCCTGCCGAGGTGACATCCCCTGACGCATTGCGTTCAACAAAGGCGGCGCGGTGCCGGATGTCGAACGACGGAAACTGCCTGTCCGACAGGGTGAATGTCACCTTGCCATCCGCACCGACATTGACCGAGCAGCTTTCGCCCTGTTCGGTATGACCGCTGTAGGTTCCCACCATGCAACGGTTGAAGCCCTCGAGACTCTGACTGGCATTGCCGCACCGCCCCACTATCTGGGCGTAGGCAGCGGGAGCAGTCGTCAGCGCGACTTCCTCGTCGGTCAGCGACCATTTCGGTAACACACGCTGCTCGGTGTCGAGGTTGAGCACGGCACCACTGTTCAGCGTTTCGATACGGTTCTGATAGTAAGCCAGCGCCTGGCCCGTCAGCGCATCCTCTGGCTGACTGGCCTTGCCATTGACGCCATCGATCAGCGCACGGAAATCCGGCCCTTCATCGAGGAACTGAACAAGGTACTGGATAGACGGCGTGATTTCCGGATGCGGCTTGCTCAGCCACGCAAGCACCTCGTCGATCTCTGCCTGGTTCACGATATCCGTTCCCGGACGAGCCTGCGTTCCCTGACGCCCCGTGCCATTCGAATCTGCGGCACCTGCTCCACCGGCCTGTTCATTCTGGGCCAGCTGATTTCCCGGGGATGCCAGCCCACCCAGATTGCCCTGGGCGTTCTGACTGCCGTGTGCGTCCTGACCGTTCTGCGGGTTCTGATTGCTCTGGCCACCGTGCGCAGCCTGCGCATTCTGGCTACCCTGTGCGCCCTGACCGTTCTGCGTGTTCTGACTGCTCTGGCCACCCTGATGCCCGGGCCGAAATGTACCGCTGCCGGACAGCGAGGCGCCGCCCAGAGAACCGCCGCCGCTCACCGACACTTCGCCGCCGCCTCCGCAGGCAGCCAGCGGCAACATCACGGAGGCCAGCACGGCAGCCAGCGCAGCGCGGCGGAAAGGCAGGGAGGAAGTCATCTCGATCATGGCAGCTCCGGATCCGGGTGCTTCCCGTCTGGGTATGGTGGCACCCGCAGGTTGAAAGGGATCAGAAGCTGGCGGCACGGCAGCCGGCAGAATCGTGCCGTTCCAGGCCGTCAGCACCGCTTCGAATGAAGCGATGTGCAAAGCCTACCGACAAGACGACAGAACGACGGTGAACAAATGCGCATCCCTGCGTCGGTGTCATGGACAGTCACAGGAATCAGCGCCATACGGGGAAAAATGTTGCAGCGACCGTGTGAAAGGCATCACGGTCGCATGTTGCCTGCGCTGCCTGCCCCTTCACCGTGTTCGTGTTCTGGACAACCAGAGCCCCTAGGCCGCACACAGCGGCAACACGACCGTCTGGCCGGACTGCGACTGCAGCAGCTCGGCCTCGATGCCATACACCTCACGCAGGGCATCGGCACAGACCACGTCACAGAACGACCCCAGCCCGGCCACATAGCCGCGGTTGAGCAGCATGATGGTGTCGGCGTGGCGGGCGGCGAGATTCAGGTCGTGAATGGCAATGACGACGAGGGCGCCGGTGCGGTCCACGTAGGCGCGCAGGCGGTCGAACACCTGCATCTGGTGACGCACGTCCAGCGCGCTGGTGGCTTCGTCGAGCAGCAGCAGTTTTGGTTCGCGCAGCAGGCGCTGGGCCAGCAGGACCAGCTGCTGCTGGCCGCCGGAGAGCGTGTGCATGCTGCGGTTGTGCAGGTGGCCGATGCCGAATTCGTCCAGCATGGCAATGGCCTGATCGACCAGCGCGTTGCCAACCCGCCAGCCCAGCCCTTCGTGGCGGCCCAGCAGCACGGTTTCGGTGACGCTGATGCTGGCGCGCACGTGGGCCTGCTGGGGCATGTAGCCGATTTCGCCCAGCTTTACCGGCCTGCCCTCCCAGTGGATGGTGCCGCCGAAGGGGTAGATGGTGGCAATGGCATTGACCAGCGTGGATTTGCCGGTGCCGTTGGGGCCGATCAGGCCGACGATCTGGCCCCTTTCCAGCGTGCCGGAAATGTCCTTCAGGATCTGGGCCTTGCCGCGGGTGACGGTGACGGATTTCAGCTCGAGACTCATGCCGGTACCTCCACACTCAGGCGGCCAGGAACAGGTCCGGGCAGACCCGAAAATATGGAAATGCAGTCCTTGCCCATCCTTCGCTCTCCCGCCGGGCAAGGATGGCAAGTGGCAGGGAACAGACCCGAAAAGGCGGAAATGCAGCCGTTGCTCATCCTTCGCTCCCCCGTCGGGCAATGATGGTGAACAGCATGGGCACGCCGGCCACGGCGGTGATGATGCCCACCGGGATGACGGCGGCCGGCGAGATGAACTTGCCGAATACCGAGGCGCCCACCAGAATGACGGCACCGATGATGGCAGCCAGTGGCAGTGAATAGCGGTGATCTTCGCCCACCAGCGTGCGGGCGGTGTGCGGGGCAATCAGCCCGACGAAGCCGATGGTACCGACGAACGACACGGCGGCTGCGGTGAGCAGCGCCACCAGAAAGAAGGTGCGCTGGCGAATGCTGTCGACCGACAGGCCGAGGCTGCGGGCGTTGGCATCGCCCAGCCGCAGGGTGGTGAGGGCCCAGGCATCACGCATGATGAAGGGCAGGCACGCCACGAACACGAGGGCACAGACGGTGACACTGGTCCAGGTGGCCTTGAGCAGGCTGCCGAACAGCCAGAAGACGATCTGCTGCAGCACCTCGGGCGAGGCCAGGAACTGCATCAGCGACTGCACCGACTGGAAGAAAAACAGCACCGTGATGCCGGCCAGCACGAGGATTTCGGGCGAGGCACTGCGCAGCCGGGCAATGAGGTAGACGAGCCCGCAGGCCACCATGGTCATGATGAAGGCGCTGACGGGGATGACGACGAAATTGGGAATGGGCAGCGCCCCGCCGAACATGATGGCCAGCGCCGCGCCGAAGCCGGCCGCCGCCGAGAAGCCGAGGGTGAACGGGCTGGCCAGCGGGTTGCCCAGGATGGTCTGCATCTGCAGGCCGGCCAGTCCCAGACAGGCGCCGACCAGCGCCCCCATCAGCGTCTGGGGCATGCGCAGCTGCCACAGGATGGTAGCCACGTCGAGGTCGCCACCATTGGGGCCGGCCTTCAGCCCCCGCCAGACATCGGCAAAGGGCATGCCGGACGGCCCGGTGGTGAGATCGAGCAGCAGCAGCGTGACCAGCAGCACGCAGGCCACGCCGATCAGCAGCAGGCGCCGTGCCGAGGCCCGGTGGTAGTCGTCATGACGGGACGTGGAAGCGGCCGGCGCAGTGCCGTTTCCGGCATCCGTGGCTGCCGGTGCGCGGTGCGCGTCGCTGCCGGGGGAACGGACCTGCGTGGCCCCCTCCCCTGCCCGGGATGGGGGTGGCGTGGGACTGCCTGCCTGCTGCATGCGCTGCCCTCCTTACTTGCCGGCCGAGCCCTTGGCCCAGGGCAGCATGAAGACGCCGTCGGCCTTGACCGGCAGCCATTTGGCGTAGAAATCACGCAGGTTCTGCTGCGGGTTCACGTCCCTGAAGGCAGCCGGATACAGCTGTTTGGCGATGTACTGGGCGTACACATAGTCGGACAGGGTACGGGCGCCGCCGGCGTAGATGCCATGCACGTCACCCTGCTTCACGGCCGGCAGGTTGCTCCAGCCCGGGCGTTTCAGGTAGGCGGCGATGCGTTCCTGCGTGACGGCCTCCTTCGCGTCGAAGCCCATTTCCACGGCCTGCGGCTTGTTCAGCCATTCGGAGCCGGACAGGAAGATGAGATCGGGTTTTTGCGACAGCACATACTCGGGGCTGAGCGGCCCCCAGTTGCCGATCTGGCCGTCGGCGATGTTGTGGCCGCCCAGCTGGGTGATGAGCGCCCCCCACATGCTGTTGCCGTAGGAGTTGCCCACTTCGGACGGGCCTTTCTGGGCCAGCTCGACGTAGACCTTCTTCCGGGTGGGACCGGCCTTTTTGATGCGGGCATCGATGTCCTCGAAGGCCTTTTTGTAGTTGTCGGCCAGTTCCTGGGCACGTTTTTCCTGGCCCATGATCTTGCCGAGCGCCAGCGTGGAGGCGACGTGTTTCTCGACGGTCTGGGCGTTGTAGTCGAGCACCAGTACCGGAATGCCAGCGGCCTCGATCTGCTTGACGCTCTCGCCCAGCGCGTCGTAGCTGAAGGCGGCCAGGATCAGCAGGTCCGGCTTGGTGGCGATGACCTTCTCGATGGAGAAGGTGTTGTCGTCGGTGGTGCCCACGTCCGGCAGTTTCTTGAGCTGCGGCAGTGCCTTTTCGTAGGCAGCGTACTGCTTCGGACGCCAGTCCTTCCAGGTGGTCAGCGACAGGCCCACCAGCTTGTCGACGGCACCGGGGCCGGTGACGGCCAGATAATCTTCATAATAAAAACCCAGCACCACGCGCTTGGGCACATCGGGTACCGTGACCTTGCGTCCGACGACATCGGTGGCGGTGATTTCGGCCTGGGCAGCAAAGGCCAGGGGCAGCAGACTGAGTGCCACGGCAGCGGCGAGTTTCTTCATGGAGGGCCTCTTTCTGGTGTTTTGGGGAAGCCGCCGGATTATGGCATTGTTTTATCACCACCATGCGAAATTGGGCCCGACATCGGGTAAGGTATCTGATGCTTTGTAAATATCTCCGGCGGGCGGGCGGTGTAATTTGATAACCGTCAAGCTAGCGCGCTCCAGGGTTGTTCGTCCCGGCGCAGCCCCTTCATTCCGCACCGCCTTCTCCCCGGCAGCGGACCGGCCTGCCGGAGGGAAAGCCCCTGTAGAGAGCTGCCTGGTTGCGAGGCATGGGGCCGCAGCCATCCATTCCTCTGGTGGGGGGCGCGGTACTGCGGACCAGCCCGCCGACTGGCAGAAGATCGCCTGCGTGCTGGCTTCGCGCCAGCGCTTCGGGCTGATCACCGGCGGCCCCGGCACGGGCAAGACGACCACGGTGCTGCGGCTGCTGGCGCTGCTGCAGTGGCAGGCGCTGGCGACGCATGGAAAACCCCTGCGCATCGGTCTGGCGGCACCGACCGGCAAGGCGGCGGCACGGCTGTCGGGTTCGATTGCCGGAGCCATCGGACGCCTGCCGCTCGATGATGTCCCGCAGGGGGAGGTCATACGTGCAGCCATTCCCCATGCGGTGAGCACGCTGCACCGGCTGCTGGGCAGCCGCCCGGACTCGCGCCATTTCCGGCACGATGCGCGCAATCCGCTGCGGCTGGATGTGCTGGTGATCGATGAGGCGTCGATGATCGACCTGGAGATGATGGCGGCGGTCATGCACGCACTGCCTGCCTCTGCGCGGCTGATCCTGCTGGGCGACAAGGACCAGCTGGCCTCGGTGGAAGCCGGGGCCATCCTGGGCGAACTGTGCGCACGGGCGCAGCAGGGGCACTACTGGCCGGAAACGGCCATCTGGGTGAGCGAGGTGACCCGGGAGGTGGTGCCTCCCGCCCTGCAGGATGTGGCCGGAACGCCACTGGACCAGAGCATCTGCATGCTGCGGCACAGCCACCGCTTCGGGGCGGACAGCGGTATCGGGCGGCTGGCGGCTTTCGTGAACGCCGGGGATGTGCAGGGCGTGGCACGGCTGTGGCGCGAGGCCGGACAGGGGGCTGGCCAGACTGGCGACATTGCCCGGTACGAGGTAGATGCATCCCGCCGGGGGCTGCGCGAACTGGTGATCCACGGCCGGGGCGAACAGCCGGTGGGTTACGCCCATTATCTGCAGGTGATGCGCCAGCATCAGCCGGCGCCCGACGCAGACCCGGCGACGTTCGATGTCTGGGCGCAGCAGGTGCTGCAGGCGCACGGGCGTTTCCAGCTGCTGTGTGCGCTGCGGCAGGGACACTGGGGCGTGGATCACCTGAACCGGCAGATCGCGGTGTGGCTGCAGGGCGCCGGGTTGCTGGCCGCCAGCGAGGGCTGGTATGCCGGGCGTCCGGTGATGATCACGCACAACGATTATGAGCTGGGCCTGATGAATGGCGATGTGGGCATCACGCTGGCCGGTCCGGGAGGACGGCTGCGGGTGGTGTTCCTGAATGACCGGGGGGCGGTCCGCTGGGTGCTGCCCAGCCGGTTGCAGGCAGCCGGCACGGTGTTTGCCATGACGGTGCACAAGGCGCAGGGCTCGGAGTTCGACCATGCGGCGCTGGCCATGCCGGAAGCCCTGTCGCCGGTGCTGACGCGGGAGCTGGTCTACACGGCCATTACCCGCGCGCGGCGCTTCTTCACCCTGGTGGGGCCGGCGGCAGAGGGTGAGGCTGGTAGCCGGGGGTTGGACGATGTGATGGCCCGGGCGATCCGCCGGCAGGTGCAGCGGGCCAGCGGGCTGATGGCGGGAGCGCTGTCTCAACCCTGAAGGCATGCGCCCAGGCAGTGGCGCTTGGGCGGCAGGCCGGGGCGTTTCTCGCAGACGAAGCCGCTGGCGGCCAGGGCATCGCGCACGCTGCGGGCCACGCACCAGGTGGCCAGCCGGGTGCCGGGGCGGCAGTGGCGGGCCAGGGCCTGCAGTGTGCTTGCCTGCCACATGGCGGGATTCTTTCTGGGGTCGAAACCATCGAGAAAGACGCTGTCGGCGTGCAGGGGGCCATGTTGTTGCAGCCACGCGTCAAGCACACGCGTGCTGTCGCCCAGCAGGATGATCAGTTCGACGGTGCCGTCCGGTACCTCTGCGGTCCCCGGGAAGCAGAAGTGCAGGATTGGGGCCTGAAGGGAGATCTCGGCCCAGCGCTGGGCCAGTTGTGCGGCCAGCGGTTGCAGGACGGGGTCATCGGCGGCCGCCTGCCGGATGTCGTCGGCGCCGACCGGATGGGCTTCGGTGGAGACGAAGCGCAGGTGCCGGGCCGTCCGGGCGTCATCGTCCGCGGAGGCGGGTGCTGGGTCCGGGCGGTTTGCCAGCCAGCTGGCCCAGGTGGACAGGAAATTCAGGCCCAGTCCGAAGCCGGTTTCGAGGATGGTCCAGCGGCCGGACGACAGCCAGGCCCGGGGCAGGCCGCAGCCGCCCAGAAAGACGTGCTCCGCCTGGGCGCGGGCACCGCTGAGCGTGTGGTAGCGGTCACCATACAGGGGGCTGAAGGGCTGGCCGTCCTGCCAGGTGATGAGGGCCGGGCCGGCGGGCAGGGCGGCTGCATCGGCGGTTCCATAGGCGGGGGCCTGTCCGGCAGGCATGGCCGGTACAGCCGGAAGGCCGGATCGTGAAGCGGATGTGACCGCAGGGGTGGCCGGTGAATCCGGAGCAGGTGCCGGGAATCCGGAAGCAGGGAATGGTGACATGTGGGAAGGGAACCAGCCGGGGTTTGGTGGGGCGAATGCGTCCATGACATGCATCCGGAGAGGCAGATCGTGGGATACTGCAGACAGTTCCGTTTTGCGGGCGGGGCGGCTATCATCGGCCGCCCGCCGTGCTCCCATTTTCCCGGTTTCGTTTTCATGCGTGAAGTTCATGGTCTGACGGCCTGTCCGATGTGCGATACGCTGCACCAGCGGGTGCGGCTGCGCGACGGCCAGCGGGCACGCTGCCGGGTGTGCGGGTCCGAGCTGGCCCGGTCCTCCCGGCTGAACCGGGCACGGATGATTCCGCTGGTGCTGGCCTGCCTGCTGCTGTTCATCATGGCCAACGTGTTTCCGGTGGTGGCCATCGAGCTGCAGGGCTCGGTGCACCAGCTCACGCTGGTGGGCGCGGTACTGACGCTGCTGCAGTCGGGCATGCTGGCCGTGGCCATGATGGTGTTCGTGCCGACGCTGCTGCTGCCGGGGCTGTATCTGCTGACGCTGCTGGGCGTGCTGTGGCTGACCGGACGGGAAGGGATTCCGGCGCGGGTGGTCAATGCCCTGGTGCGGGCCATGCAGCAGATGTACCCGTGGAGCATGGTGGAGGTGTTCCTGCTCGGGGTGCTGGTGGCCATCGTCAAGCTCTCGTCGATGGCCAGCATCATTGCCGGGCCGGCCCTGTGGGCCTGGATGGGCACGACCATCACGCTGACGGTGGTGCTGACCTTCCGGCTGCGCCGGCTGATCCGGCGCACGCACCAGCCGGTGGGGCCGGTGCACCTGCACGACGGTGAGGTGGTGTACGGGACGCGCCCGGATGCGGGCCCGGGGGAGATGTCATGAGCCGCAAGGACCCCCTTTCCCGGGGCGATGCCACGGGCCGGGAAGACCTGATGATGCAGGAAGGTGCCATGGGCCGGGAAGACCTCATGATGCAGGAAGACACCACGGGCCACGAGGGATCCAGGAACCGGAAGGATGCCGTGCGTCCGGACCGGTCGGGGGCGCAGGCCGGGGCCGGGCTGCCGCTCACGACGGCAGGGTCGGCCCGTTTCTGCAGCCAGCGACTGGGGATGATCGCCTGTCACCATTGCGACACGGTGTGGGCCGAGGTACGCGAGGGCGATCGCTGCCGGCACTGCGGGGCGCGACTCGGCCGGCGCAAGCCGGGCGGGCTGGGGGTGACCTGGGCGCTGCTGATCACGGCCATCATCCTGTATTTCCCGGCCAATCTGCTGCCGGTGATGACCACCAGCACGCTGTTCGGCACCGATGATTCGACCATCCTGTCCGGGGTGGTGTATTTCTGGCACGAGGGCGAATGGGCGCTGGCGGCCATCATCTTCATTGCCAGCTTCCTGATTCCGCTCTTCAAGCTGACGGCGCTGGTGCTGATGGCGCTGATGGTGCAGTTTCGCAGTCTGTGGCGGCTGAAGCAGCGCACGCACCTGTACGACATCGTCGAATGGGTGGGGCGCTGGTCGATGCTGGATGTGTTCGTGGTGGCGGTGACGTCATCGCTGATCCAGGTGCCCGGGGTGGCGGTGATCAAGGCCGGCCCCGGCATTGCCGCCTTCGGGGCCGTGGTGGTGCTGACGATGCTGGCCACGATGAGTTTCGATCCCCGGCTGGCGTGGGATGCGCGGTTCCGGCCCGGTTTTCGGCGCCCGGGGGCGCGCCGCCGGCAGGCCGATGGGCGGGGGCGTTGATGCCGGGGCAGATGTTTTTCCCGGGAGGTCCATCGGGCAGGACGGGGACACGCCCGGGGAGTCGCGGGCGTGGAAGGGTTGGACGGGTGTGCATGGGGTCATGGTCCCGGCAACGCACGCCGTGCTGGTTTATCGACGTTGAATGGGTGTGCATGGGTTTCATGACGCGCTCCAGGGATGTGTTTTCTGGCGGGCCGCAGGGCCCGGAGGCTGTGACGGATGGGTATCGAGGATGAAGTGCGGGCCGGGCGCGATGCAGGTGAAGGGCGCCGTGGCCGTGAGGGATACGAGGGGCGCAGCGCCGCGGAGGCCTGGCAGGCAGGTGGCTATCATGATGATGCGCTGGTGCCCGAGGCCGAGGTGGAAGACCGGCGCTATCGCTGGCTGCCGTCGCTGGTCTGGCTGCTGCCGCTGCTGGCGGCACTGGTCGGGGCCATTCTGACCTACCGCGAGATGACCCAGCACGGGCCGACGATCACCGTGACCTTCAAGACGGCCGAGGGGCTGGAGGCGGGCAAGACCAAGCTGCGTTACAAGGATGTGGAAATCGGCCAGGTCAGGCGCATCCAGCTGGCCGAGGACCGTTCGCATGTGGAGGTCGACATCGAGCTGGGCAAGGGAGCTACGAGTTTCCAGGCGAAGGATTCGCGCTACTGGGTGGTGCGGCCACGGGCCGACGTGTCCGGTGTGTCCGGGCTGGGCACGCTGCTGTCCGGGGCCTATATCGGGGTGGATGCCGGCCGCTCGAAGGAGATGGTGTCGACGTTCACCGGGCTGGAAAACCCGCCCCCGCTCAAGTATGACGAGGCGGGCAGCCAGTACCGGCTGCGCGCGAAGGATCTGGGCTCGCTGGACATCGGTTCGCCGGTGCTGTACAGGCGGATGGTGGTGGGCCGGGTGACCGGCTATTCGCTGGACGATTCGGGTGAATACGTGCTGGTCGACATCTTCGTCAACAGTCCGTATGACCGTTTCGTCGGGCAGAACTCGCGCTTCTGGGAGGCCAGCGGCATCGATGCGCAGTTCGATGCCAACGGGGTGGCCATCAAGACGCAGTCGCTGATGACGGTGGTGGCGGGCGGCGTGGCCTTTGCCTCGCCCATCGAGGGCAAGGGCAAGGTGGCCGATGTCCATACGCCGTTTGCGCTCAGCCCGGACGAGGCCACGGCCATGAAGCGTGCCGATGGCAAGTCCAGTTTCATCGTGCTGAACTTCGACCAGTCACTGCGGGGGCTGTCGCGCGGGGCCCTGGTGGATTTCCGCGGGGTGGAACTGGGGCAGGTCCGATCCATCGACATGGTGGTCGACGAGAAGACCGGCGAGGTGAAGATGCCGGTGCTGATCGAGGTCTATCCGGAGCGTCTGCACTGGCGCAGTGCGAACGGTGACCAGGCATCGCCTTTCTCGGGTCGTTCCGACAGCCAGCTGCGCCAGGAGGCGCTGGAGCGGCTGCGCAAGATGGTCGATCGCGGCATGCGGGCGCAGCTGCGGACCGGCAACCTGCTCTCGGGCCAGCTCTATGTGGCGCTGGACTTCTTCCCGCAGGCCAAACCGGCTGATCTGAAGGTGGTGGGCAACGACATGGTGGAGCTGCCGACGGTGGGCAATTCGCTGGATGAATTCCAGGCCCAGATCGCCCAGATCCTCGCCAAGATCAACAAGGTGCCCTTCGACCAGATCGGCCGCGAGCTGCATCAGACGCTGGCCGGCATGCGCCGGACGGTGAACGAGGCCGAGGGCACGATGAAGCGGGTCAACCGCGATCTGACGCCGGAGCTGCTCTCCACCGTGCAGAGCCTGAAGAAAACGCTCGATTCCGCCGACCGGACGCTGGCCCATGCCAACCGCACGCTGGCGTCCGATGCGCCGCTGCAGGAGGACATGCAGCAGACGCTGCAGTCGGTGGCGCGGGCGGCCGATTCGCTCAAGCGGCTGACGGATTATCTGGAGCGCCATCCGGAGAGCCTGATCCGGGGCAAAACCGGCAAACAATGAAGATTTTCAGGGGTGTATGGTGAAGATGCGTTCCGTGATGTGGGTGGCGGCCTCGGTCGCGATGTTCGGGCTGGCCGGTTGTGCCAGCGCCCCGGTGTCGTATCACACGCTGCAGGGGAGCAGTGAGGCGGGCAGCGGTACGTCCGCCCAGCCGGATCTGCGCTACCAGATTGCGGCGGTGAATGTGCCGGAGCGGCTGAACCGGCCGGATCTGGTGCTGTCGGGTACCCCTGAAACCGCGGGCAAACCGGGAGGCGCTGATGCGGGGGGCGGTCAGGTGCGGGCAGATACGTCGGTGACGGTGCTCGAGAACGAACGCTGGGATGCGTCGCTCACCGATGCCCTGCGGGACGCGCTGGCTGCGCGGCTGGCCGAGGCGGCAGCACGCCCGGTGACGCCGGCCAGCGCCCGTGAACCGGCCCGGCTGCGGCTGACGGTGCAGGTATACCGCTTCGATGCCAGCCAGCGGGGTGATGTGGATGTGCTGGCGGACTGGCGGCTGCGGCGCCTGGACATCGGGGATGAGGATGATGCCTCCCCGGAAGCGCCCGATGGCCGGGTGCTGGCATGCCGTTACCAGGGCCGTGCGACGGTGCCGGCAGGCAGCGTGACGGCGGTGGTGAGCGCCCTGCAGCAGCAGGTGGTGCATCTGGCCGATGACATCGTGGCAGCCACCCGCCCCTGGCTGCGCGGCAGCGCCCAGTCCTGTGCCCAGGGGGGGCAGGCAGTCCAGACGGGGCCGCGCGGATGACGCCGGAGGCCGTTCCTCCTTCTCCGGTGGTTCCGGAAATCGGGGCGCAGGATGGGGGGGTACCATCCGGTGCCGGCAGACCGGATTCTGCCCTGGCGGCTCCTGCTCCGGCAGTCTCTGCCCGGGCGGTGATCCCCGTTCCGGCGGAGGTCTCTGCTATGGTGCCCCCTGCTCAGGCGGAAGCGCCTGCATTCGACACCCGGGACCACGCCATGATGCGTCTGGCCATGGACCAGGCGCTCAATGCCTCGCTGCACGGCGAGGTGCCGGTGGGCGCCGTTCTGGTGAAGGATGGCCAGGTGATTGCCACCGGATACAACCATCCGGTGGGCAGCCATGATCCATCGGCCCATGCCGAGATGCGGGCGCTGCGGATGGCGGCCGAACAGCTGGGCAATTACCGGGTGGGTGCCTCGACGCTTTATGTGACGTTGGAGCCCTGCATGATGTGTCTGGGCGCCATCCTGCACGCGCGGGTGACGCGGGTGGTGTTCGGGGCGCACGACCCCAAGACCGGTGTGTGTGGCAGTGTGCTGAACCTGCCGGCCCATGGGCAGCTCAATCACCAGACTCAGGTGGAGGGGGGGCTGCTGGCGGAGGAATGTGGCCGGCTGCTGCAGGATTTCTTTGCCCAGCGTCGTGCCCAGCGTCGTGCCCAGAGGCGGGCTGCACGCGATGCGCTGCGGGCGCAGCAGGACGAGCTGGCGCGGTGGGCGGCCACGCTGCCTGCGGAAGCCGCGCTGGGTGAACTGCGGCTGGAAGGGGACGGACTGGATGCGGAGGCATCTGCGTGAGCAGCGTGGCGGGCCGGATGTGCAGGTATCTGCGTCAACGGTAGAGAGGCTTCCCTTGGAGGAGCGGCCCAGCCTGTGGATGCCCTGGCGCAACGACGATTCTGCGGGATACCCGGCCCATGACAATTCCGTAAATGCCGGATTGCAAAGGCCCGGAACACGCAAAACAGTGCAAAAATAGTCCCTTTCCAAAACCGGCGGAAGTGGGCGGCCGGTGTGCCCGGCGGACCATGCCCGGCGCCGGAAAGGCGTGTCCGGTACGGCTTGCCCGGACCGGGGGGGCTGGCCGTGTTTCGCCCAGAACACCGACACTGAGAGGCTTTGTATGGCAGGAGAGGGAATCATCGGGTCGTGGCGACGGCTCAATCTGGTC
>QWCI01002075.1_pt1 | contig 13468 bp, 10 predicted proteins | sample 1972541 | NCBI WGS metagenome assembly QWCI01 (sample SAMN09866712, study PRJNA288562) | Human oral metagenome isolate term3_saliva, whole genome shotgun sequencing... | isolation source: mouth | host: Homo sapiens | place: USA: California | reverse complement strand
ATTGCCTGCGAGATATGAGGTTAGGTATTTTGTCTTTGTACTCCTGAAGCTTATAATCAAAAAGCCATTTTTCACTATCAATGCTCTCTGATTCCGCTGCCAAGGACAAGGCAACGACCTCCAAATCTGAAAATTTTGGCATGGTACCACGACTGGGTATATTTCCCTGTTCATTGACAAGGTTGTGAGAGAATTGCTTACATATCTCAAGGATTTTGACGAATTTTGTGTATAAGTTGCACATACGAGGATTTGTACTTAATGGTTTTAACTTCACAAAGTTACTACAAAAAAGTGAAATGCGGAAAGATATAGTGATAGAATTGAGTTACAAGGGTTTCAGTTGTGCTTCCGATTATTCGTGAAGCCATCGCAATCACCCCTAAAGCCAAATCAGGACGCCGCTACGTTACTTGTCCGTAACCATGCCCGAAAAGGCGACAAACGGACACGGATAACGAAACAAGGCGTTAAGGATTAGTGAGTTATTGACAACCCACGCAACAAATCCGGTTACGGAAAAAGATTGCGCCGTTCCTCCCCGTTTTGCGTACCGGCGACGGACTCTTCACCGACTAATTTTGAACCTAAAAAAATTAAGGACGATGAAGAGTACATTTTCAGTAATCTACTACCTCAAACGTCAGGTAGTGAAAAAGGACGGGACAGTACCCGTCATGGGACGCATCACGGTGGACGGCAGCCAGACGCAGTTCAGTTGCAAACTGACCGTCGATCCCAAGCTGTGGGACACCAAAGGGGGACGTGTCACGGGCAGAAGCACGGCGGCACTCGAAACGAACCGCATGCTCGACAAGATGCGTGTGCGCATCAACAGACATTATCAGGAAATCATGGAGCGTGACAATTTCGTCACGGCGGAGAAGGTCAAGAACGCCTTTCTCGGACTGGAACACCGCTACCACACGCTGATGCAGGTGTTCCGCCAGCACAACGAGGACTACGAGAAACAGGTGGAGGCTGGCATGAAAGCCAAAGGCACGCTCCTGAAGTACAAGACCGTTTACAAGCACCTGCAAGAATTCCTCACCATCCGCTACCGCGTGAAGGACATCGCGCTGAAAGAGCTTACGCCCGCTTTCATCTCCGACTTCGAGATGTTCCTACGCACGGACAAGCACTGCTGCACCAATACCGTGTGGCTGTATGTCTGCCCCTTGCGGACGATGGTGTTCATCGCCATCAACAACGAGTGGCTCACACGCGACCCGTTCCGGGAGTATGAAATCAAGAAGGAGGAAACGACACGCAGTTTCCTGACGAAAGAGGAAATCCGGCTGCTGATGGAGGGCAGGCTGAAAAACGCCAAGCAGGAGCTTTACCGCGACCTCTACCTGTTCTGCGCCTTCACGGGCTTGTCGTTCGCCGACATGCGCAACCTGACGGAAGAGAACATCCATACCTACTTCGACGAACACGAGTGGATAAACATCAACCGCCAGAAGACGGGCGTGGTGTCCAATATCCGCCTGCTCGACATCGCAAAGCGCATCATCGACAAATACCGGGGTCTGTGCGGGAACGGCAGGATTTTCCCCGTTCCCCACTACAACACGTGCCTTGCCGGAATCCGTTCCGTCGCCAAGCGTTGCGGTATCACCAAGCATATCACGTGGCATCAGAGCCGCCACACGGCAGCCACGACGGTGTTCCTCTCCAACGGCGTACCCATCGAAACGGTGAGTTCCATGCTGGGACACAAGAGCATAAAGACGACGCAGATATACGCGAAAATCACCAAAGAGAAGCTCAACCAAGACATGGAGAACCTTGCCGCAAGGTTGAACGGCATCGAGGAATTTTCATGTTGCACCATCTAAAAACAGAGAAGCCATGACACGAGGAACCATCATCATAGAGGACAACACGGTCAGCGTAACCGGTAACGAGATATGGATGACCGCCACAGAAATCGCCGGACTGTTCCACACGGGCGTCCCGGCTGTGAACGCCGCCATCAGAGCCGTCCGCAAGCCGGACGTGCTGAACGACTACGAGGTGTGCCGCTACATGCGGCTTGAAAACGGGCTGCACGCGGATGTTTACTCGCTTGAAATCATCATCCCCGTTGCCTTCCGGCTGAACACCTACCATGCACACGTGTTCCGCACGTGGCTGGTAGAGAAAGCACTCTCGAAGGAAAAGCGGCAGGCATACGTGATGTTCATACAGAACGGAAAAGCCGGGTATTGCTGAAAACGCAGAAGACATATAATAATAAGAATAAAAAGGAAACGGACAGCCCCGTGAAGGAGTTGCCCGTTTCCTTTTTTTTCATGCAGCCGCCTTATTCCATCGGCTTGCGGTAGTTCGCCTCCAGCAGCTCACGCAACCCCGATTCGGGGTAAAGCACCTTCCCTCCCAAAAGGATAAAGGGCAGCACCCTGTTGTTGCGGTACTCCTGCAAGGTGCGGCGGCTGACACGGAGCAGTTCCGCCACCTCCCTGTCCGTCAGGTAACGTTCCCCGTCCAACGGCGGGCGGTAACTTTCCAGAAAGGCGGAGAGCCATTTCGAGCCTTTGCGCATGTTCTGCACGACGGAGGCAAGCGGCTCGTCCTCCATTGTAAACACTTCATTGTTCTCGTTCATCATCATTTCGGATTCAGTGGGTTGTGAATAATAAAAATCAAATCATTTCCCGCAGGGATAGAGCGTGCCGACAAGCGGAATGAGCTTTTTGACCTCCTCCGGCTTGTAATAGAACCTGCGGTTAATCTGCGAGTAGCCGATAAGCCGCCTGTCACGCAAGGTCTGCAACGTGCGCGGGCTGATCCTCAACTGCCCGCAGACCTCCTCGCCCGTGAGCCACCTTTCCATCCGCCCGCCGTCGCTCCTGCGCCTCAGGGCGGCTACCTTCTCCGCGAGGGCGTTGAAGGACGCCACCATCATCTCGAAGGTCTTTTTCTCGATAGATACTATTTCCATAAGCAAAACATTTCAGAGTTTGCCGCAAAGGTAACGAAGCCGCCTTGAACACGTGCCGTTTCCCACTAAAAGGCAGCTTGTTGCGTCGTCTGTCCGGGTTACGGAGCCATTATCCGTAAAAATCTTACGTGAGCCACGTAGTGAGCTGTTAAAGCCCCTTTGGTTTATTGCCGAATTTTGTCGCAGAAACATAGCGCAAGCCGAGCGCAGCACGTCAAGCTCGCTTGAACGGTATGCCGAGGCGCAGCCTATGTTCATGCAAATAAACCAAAAGAAAGGACTGAATATGAAAGTGATAACGATGGAAAGTTCCGCCTTCACCGCATTGACGGAACAGATAGCCGAGATAGCGGCACACGTGCGTGCCGTTTCCGGCGGTAGGAAGGAAGAATCCCCCGACAGGCTGCTCACCACCCGCGAGGCGGCGCACCTGCTGAACGTGAGTTGCCGCACCCTCCAGCGCATGCGCAGCGAACAGCGCATCGCCTATGTCGTGCTGCGCGGCAAGTGCCGCTACCGGCAGTCTGAAATAGACCGCCTGCTCGAAGACAGCACCGTCACGGGCGAAGCCGCGACACCGGAACAGCTGAAACGCAACCACACGCTGCGCACGGGCGGCAGACCCAAAGGAAGGAGGACGTAGGACATGGAACTGCTTACCCGCAACAATTTCGAGAACTGGATGCAGAAGGTGATGGAACGGCTCGACCGTCAGGACGAGATGCTGCTCTCCATGCAGCCGTCCGGCAAAGCCCCGAACCCGATGAACGGGATCAGGCTTTTCGACAACCAAGACCTGTGCATGCTGCTCCAAATCAGCAAGCGCACCCTGCAACGCTACCGCAGCATCGGCGCGCTGCCTTACAAGACGCTCGGCAAAAAGACCTATTACAGCGAGGCGGACGTGCTGACGTTCCTCTCCGAACATGTAAAGGACTTCCGCAAGGAAGATATAGCCTTCTACAAGGCCCGTATCCATAATTTCTTTCAAAAATAACCATTAAAACATTTTTCAGATGGCAAAGAAAAAAGACGAAAAGGACGTGCTGGTTGTCCGTGACGAGAAGACGGGCGAAATCAGCGTGGTAGCCGGGCTGAACGCCGACGGCTCCCCCAAGCGCATCCCCGCGAAAGCGGAGAACGCGCAGAGTTTCCTGCAATTCGACCGGCACGGCGACGTGCTGGACAACTTCTTCAAGAACTTCTTCCGGCAGTGCAAGGAACCCAGCCGCTTCGGTTTCTACCGTGTCGCGGCGGACCAAGCCGACAAGCTGCTGGAGGTTATCAAGGACTTGCTGAAAGACCCCGACGGCAACAAGGAACTGCTTGCGCCCCACAAGGTGGACACCTCCGGCTACGAAAAGAAAGTACAGGAGGAGCAGTCCGCCGAAAAGCAGGAACAACCGGAACAGAAACAAGATGACGAACCTAAAAAACAGGAAGAGATGGAACAGAAAAACGAACAGAATCAGGAAAGCCCGCAGCAGACGCAGGGCAACCGGGGCTACCAGCCCATCGACGAGAGCAAGATCAACTGGCAGGAGTTGGAGGAGAAATGGGGCGTGAAGCGCGACGACCTTGAAAAGTCGGGCGACCTTAACAGAATGCTCAACTACGGCAAGTCCGACTTGGTGAGGGTGTCGCCCAATTTCGGCGGAGAGGCTTTCGAGCTGGACGCCCGCCTCTCCTTCAAGAAGGACGGCGAGGGCAATGTCAGCCTTGTGCCGCACTTCATCCGCAAGGAGCAGAAGCTCGACGAGTACAAGGAACACAAGTTCTCCGACGACGACCGGAAGAACCTGCGCGAAACAGGCAACCTCGGCAGGGTCGTGGACCTCGTGGACAGGGAAACGGGCGAGATCATCCCCTCGTTCGTCAGTATTGACCGCAAGACGAACGAAATCACGGATGTCCCGACGAACAAGGTGCGCATACCGGAACGCATCGGCAAGACGGAAATCACCAAGCAGGAGCAGGACATGCTGCGTGCCGGGCTGCCCGTGCGCGACAAGCTCATCGAGCGCAAGGACGGCAGGAAGTTCGTCACCACCCTGCAAGTGAACGTGGAGCAGCGCGGCGTGGAGTTCGTGCCGGGAACCGGCAGGTCGCCCCGTACCGCCCGGACGCAGGAAACGAAGAACACCCCCGCACAGGGACAGGCGCAGGGTACGGAGAATGCCGGAGGCACGAACAAGGAGCAACGCCGCAACACGTGGACGAACGCCGACGGCAGCATCCGCCCCATCAGCAAATGGAGCGGCGTGGACTTCACCGAACAGCAGAAAGCCGACTACGTGGCTGGCAAAGCCGTGAAATTAGAGAACGTGACCGACAAGCAGGGCTTCCACGCCACGATGTACATCAAGTTCAACCCGGAGAAGGGACGCCCGTACCGCTACGACACCAACCCCGACAACGCGCAGAAGGTCGCCCCTTCCAACGAGAGCCGCACGCAGGTGGCGGTGAACAGCGAGGGCAAGACCAACGAGGCTACCAAGAACCTGAAAGAGCCGTTGCGGAAGGGACAGACCGCCCCGAAGGACACCGCACAGCAACAGCAGCAGAAAAGAAACAACAAGGGCATGAAGATGTAATCCCGTGTCCGCCACTAAATCCGAAGTAACATTTGTAAAATTCAAAACGACAGAAGAATATGAAGACAATCATTGCAGAAAAGCCGTCTGTGGCACGTGAGATCGCCCGTATCGTGGGCGCGACAAAGAGAGAGGAAGGATATTTCGAGGGAGGCGGCTACGCCGTGACTTGGGCGTTCGGACACCTTGTGCAGCTTGCCATGCCCGACGGCTACGGCATACGCGGTTTCGTCCGTGACAATCTGCCCGTCATTCCCGACACCTTCACGCTCGTCCCCCGTCAGGTAAAGACGGAGAAGGGCTACAAGCCCGACAGCGGCGTGGTGGCGCAGATCAAGACCGTTGCCCGGCTATTCAAGGAAAGCGAACAGATCATCGTGGCGACCGATGCAGGGCGCGAGGGTGAGCTTATCTTCCGCTACCTCTACCATTATACCGGATGCACCACCCCGTTCGTCCGCCTCTGGATAAGCTCGCTTACCGACAAGGCTATCCGCGAGGGACTGCGCAACCTCGAAGCGGGCGGCAAATACGACAACCTCTATCTTGCCGCCAAAGCGCGGAGCGAATCAGACTGGCTCGTGGGCATCAACGGCACGCAGGCACTCTCCATCGCCGCCGGACACGGCACGTACTCCATCGGGCGGGTGCAGACACCCACGTTGGCGATGGTGTGCGCACGCTATTGGGAGAACCGCCGCTTCACGCCCGAAGCCTTCTGGCAGCTCCATATCGCAACGGACGGCTGCGATGAAGGAACGGTGAAGTTTTCCTCTTCCGAAAAGTGGAAAGAGAAAGAGCCTGCGACGGAACTATATAATAAGGTGAAGTCGGCAGGCACAGCCACCGTCACGAAAGCCGAACGCAAGGAGAAGACGGAGGAAACACCGCTGCTGTACGACCTGACGACGCTCCAGAAGGAAGCCAACGCCAAGCACGGCTTCACGGCGGAACAGACGCTTGAAATCGCGCAGAAGCTTTACGAGAAGAAGCTCATCACCTATCCGCGAACCGGAAGCCGCTACATACCCGAAGACGTGTTCGCCGAAATCCCCAAGCTGCTCGCCTTCATCGGGGCTTTGCCCGAATGGAAAGGCAAGGTGCAGCCGAAATGCGTCCCGACACGCAGAAGCGTGGACGGCGGCAAGGTGACGGACCACCACGCCCTGCTCGTCACGGGCGAGAAGCCACTATTCCTCTCCAAAGAGGACAGCACCGTCTATCAGATGGTTGCCGGACGCATGATCGAGGCTTTCTCCGAAAAATGCGTCAAGGACACCGCCACCGTCACGGCGGAGTGTGCCGGAGTGGAGTTCACGGTGAAAGGCAGCGTCATCAGGCAAGCCGGATGGCGTGCCGTCTATAGCGTGGAGGACAAGGAAGAAACCTCCATCCCCGATTGGCGGGAAGGCGACACGCTGACGCTGAAAGGCTGCTCCATCACGGAGGGAAAGACCAAACCCAAGCCGCTGCATACAGAAGCGACACTGTTGTCGGCAATGGAAACGGCGGGCAAGGACATAGAGGACGATGCACTCCGTCAGGCGTTGAAGGACTGCGGCATCGGCACGCCCGCCACCCGTGCGGCGATTATCGAAACGCTCTTCAAGCGCGGCTACATGGAACGCTGCAAGAAATCGCTTGTGCCGACTGAAAAAGGGCTTGCCCTCTATTCGGTCGTGAAGACGATGCGCATCGCCGACGTAACCATGACGGGCGAATGGGAGAAGAATCTGGCACGCATCGAGCGCGGGGAAATGCCCGCCGAAACCTTCCGCAGGGAGATAGAGGCGTACACACGCGAAATCACCTCCGAACTGCTCTCGTGCGACAAACTGTTCGCCCGCAGGGATTCCGGCTGCAAGTGTCCCAAGTGCGGGACGGGCAGCATGCAGTTCTACGGCAAGGTGGTACGCTGCGACAACGCGGAGTGCGGGCTGCCCGTGTTCCGCCTGAAAGCGAACCGCACCCTTTCCGATGACGAGATCAAAGACCTGCTCACCGACGGGCATACGAAGCTGCTCAAAGGCTTCAAGAGCAAGCAGGGCAAGAGCTTCGACGCCATAGTCGCCTTTGACGGGGACTATAACACGACTTTCGTGTTCCCCGAAAGGAACACGAGCAGGAAATTTTCAGGACGGAAGAAATAGTATTAACTTTTGAGTTTGCCACTTGTTCAGAGTAATGAATTGTTCTTCGATACCGGATTACACTCATACTTTGGATTTAGTGGTGGCACTCGGAGGGATACCGAGTGCCTTTTCTTTCTCCTTTTCAGACGACTATCCCCGTCATTATCAATCCACTAAATTCCAAAGTAATGAACAACAAGAAGAAAAACGAGGGTCAGACCGACTTTTCCTATTACGGTCTGTACCTGCTGGACTACCTCCGCACGAACAGGTTTGAACAGGCTTCCGACGATGCCTTCATCCGGGAGCGTGCCGACCGTGCCGCCGAAACGTATGAGCGTGCGCGGCTCGAAGGCTATCCGCCCGAAGGGGCGCAGGAGTTGGCGATGGACACGCTCCTGCGGGGGCTTCGCTATTCCAAGTACGCCATCCTCCGCGAAGTCGTGGAAAACGAGTTTGCCGACGAAGTGCCGGGAAAGAAACGCGAAGCCTTCATCCGAAAGTTGCTGCCGCCGGTCGGCAACGTATTCTCCGCCTATGACCTTTCGGACGACAATTTCGCCCTGTCGCCCGAATACGACCTGCTCTACACGGAGCTGACGGGAGCCGCCGTCCTTTATATCGGGGAATATGGCGTTTAACCGCAAACAACGGCTGCGGGACAACATCGAGGCGATACGGACGGCATTCATCCTTGACAGGGAACGGAGGACGGCAACCGCCGAGGAACAAGCCATACTTCGGAAGTATTGCGGTTTCGGCGGGTTGAAGTGCATACTGAATCCTGCAAAGGAACTGACGGATGCCGTGCATTGGGCGAAATCGGACCTCGAACTGTTTACCCCTACGGTAGAACTGCACAGGCTGGTGCGTGAAAACAGCAAGGACGATACGGAGTACAAGCGGTACGTGGATGCCATGAAGCAGTCCGTGCTGACCGCTTTCTACACCCCGCCGGAGATAACCGGCACGATTGCGGAGGCTCTGCATGAACACGGCATACGTCCCGACCGTGTGCTGGAGCCGTCGGCGGGCGTGGGCGCATTCGTGGATGCCGTGCTGGAAAACAAGCCGGACGCGGACATCATGGCTTTCGAGAAAGACCTGATGACGGGCAAGATATTGGGACACCTGCATCCCGACCAAAAGGTAAGGGTGCAGGGATTCGAGAAGATAGAGAAGCCCTTCACGGACTATTTCGACCTTGCCATCTCGAACATCCCGTTCGGCGACGTGGCTGTGTTCGACCCGGAATTTACAGGAAGCCAAGACCCGGCAAGGCGTTCCGCACCGAAGGCAATACACAACTACTTCTTCCTGAAAAGCCTTGACGCGGTGCGTGAGGGCGGCATCGTGGCGTTCATCACCTCTCAAGGGGTACTGGACGCACCGTCCAACGCGCCCATACGCGAGTATATGATGCGTAATGCCAATCTGGTGGGAGTCGCACGCCTGCCGAACAACCTCTTCACGGACAACGCGGGTACGGAAGTGGGCAGCGACCTGATTATCCTGCAAAAGAACAGCGGCAAGAAACGGGAGCTGTACGATTATGAAGAGTTGTTCGTGCAGACGGAAAAGACACCGATAGGCAGTTTCCAGAACGGGTATGTCGGCAGCATCGGCATGATTCCCCACTCGGATCTGATAAGCGGCACAGACCCTTACGGGAAACCAGCCTATAAAGTCATGCACCGGGACGGCATCGGGCAAATGGCGGAGGATTTGCGGGAACATATGGATATTGAGCTGTATAAGTTGGACAAAAAGCTGTATGAAATGCACAGCCTGCATCCGGCACAGGGGAAAAGCACGGTAACAGAAACCATTTCCACACCGGTTGTCACTCCTGAGATACAGCCACGTCATGAAATGGCAGCGAAGCCCGAAGCGGCAACACCGCAGCCGGAGGAAGAAAAGTCGGAGATAGAGCCGCGCCGCCCCGATTATTCGGAGGGCGTGCAGCTCTCCCTGCTCGACCTCTGGGGCATGACCGAGGAAGTACGCAAGCAGGAAGCCCCCGCCAAGAAGAAAAAGACGGCGAAAAAGGAAAGCCCGGCAAGGCGTATGCCTCCCAAACCGCAGGCGCAGGTTACGCCGAAGGTTACGACTGCACCGCCACAGCCGTCTGTTGCACCACTGACGGAGAAGAGGGACAGCCATGAAACAAAGCCGGTGAGTTTCGCAGCCAAAGGCGATCTGGATGATATTTACGCCTCTTTGGATTGGGACACCAATCCGCCCATCAACGGTTTCTATGAAATGATGATGGACCTCACGCCGGAGCGACGCAAGGAACTTCGCAGGCTGGCGGCACAGCATCAGGAGAAGCAACGGGTGGACGGGACGGCGGTGAAAGCCGCTCCCGCCATTGACATGCCGGAAAAGGAAGCGACAAAACGCCCCGAAGCACAGACGGAAGTCGCAACCGTTCCCGTTACGGACAATAACGCAAGTGAGACAACAACTTCCCTTTTCCCTGAATTTGAAACGGAAAAGCCGAAGGAGGAACCTCTCGACCTTTCTCCCCGTCCGTTCAACGGTATGCTGGAGCCGCACTACCGTGACGGCTCTATGGTACTGGATGCTTCACGCAATCTCGGTTATTTGAAGGGCCTCACGCCTTACGGCGCGACATTCCAACCGCTTGACCTGACCGGCTACCAGAAGGAGAAAGCGATGTTGTATGTGTCACTCCGTGACGCATACGAGCGGCTTTACCGCTACGAGGCGGAGTATCACGATGAAGGGTCTGCGCAACGCGGAGCGTTGAACACCTGCTACGATGAGTTTGTCATGCGCTACGGCAACCTCAATGCCAAGCATAACGTGAAACTGTTGATGATGGATGTCGCCGGACGCGACATCCTTTCGCTGGAACGGGCGGAGGACGGCAGGTTCGTCAAGGCGGACATTTTCGAGCGTCCCGTTTCCTTCTCTGTGGAGAGCCATGCCAACGTAAGCTCTCCCGAAGAGGCACTCTCCGCGTCGCTCAACAAGTTCGGCACGGTCAATCTCGACTATATGCGGGAGATAACCGACAGCACGGAGGAGGGATTGCTTGACGCCCTCAAAGGACGCATCTTCTACAACCCGCTCGTAACCGGTTACGAGATAAAGGACAGGTTCATCGCCGGGAATGTGATAGAAAAGGCGGAGCGCATCGAGGCATGGATGGGCGACAACCCCGAAAACGGACGTATGCCGGAAGTGAAGCAGGCGTTGGAGGCTCTGAAAGAAGCCGAGCCGCCGCGCATCGCCTTTGAGGACCTCGACTTCAATTTCGGGGAACGCTGGATTCCGACGGGCGTGTATGCCGCCTATATGAGCCATCTTTTCGACACGGACGTGAAAATCGCCTACTCCGCAAGCATGGATGAGTTTTCGGTGGCGTGCGGCTGCCGCACCATGAAAATCACGGACGAGTTTTTAGTGAAGGGCTATTACCGGAACTATGACGGCATGCACCTGTTGAAACACGCCCTGCACAACACCTGCCCGGACATGATGAAATCCATCGGTAAGGACGAGCATGGCAATGACATCAAGGTGCGTGACAGCGAGGGCATACAGCTCGCCAACGCCAAGATTGATGAAATCCGCAACGGGTTCTCGGAATGGCTGGAAGAGCAGTCGCCGCAGTTCAAGGAACGGCTGACGACGATGTACAACCGCAAGTTCAACTGTTTCGTGCGCCCAAAGTATGACGGCTCTCACCAGACATTTCCCGACCTCAACCTCAAAGGGCTGGCAAGCCGGGGTATCAAGAGCGTCTATCCGTCACAGATGGATTGCGTCTGGATGCTCAAACAGAATGGCGGTGGCATTTGTGACCACGAGGTGGGAACCGGTAAAACGCTGATAATGTGTATTGCAGCGCATGAGATGAAGCGCCTGAACTTGGCGCACAAACCGATGATTATCGGGCTGAAAGCCAATGTCGCGGAGATTGCCGCCACCTATCAGGCGGCATATCCCAACGCGCGGATTCTCTATGCCTCGGAGAAGGACTTCTCGACCGCCAACCGCGTGCGTTTCTTCAACAACATCAAGAACAACGACTACGATTGCGTCATCATGTCGCACGACCAGTTCGGCAAGATTCCGCAGTCGCCGGAGTTGCAGCAGCGCATCCTGCAAGCGGAGCTTGACACGGTGGAGGAAAATCTCGAAGTCCTGCGGCAACAGGGCAAGAACGTGTCGAGGGCGATGCTGAAAGGGCTGGAAAAGCGCAAGCACAACCTTGAAGCGAAGTTGGAGAAGGTGGAACATGCCATCCAATCGCGCACGGATGATGTGGTGGACTTCAAGCAGATGGGCATCGACCATATCTTCATTGACGAGAGCCATCAATTCAAGAACCTGACTTTCAACACGCGGCACGACCGTGTGGCGGGATTGGGAAACTCGGAAGGAAGCCAGAAAGCCCTGAACATGCTCTTTGCCATACGTACCATACAGGAACGCACGGGCAAGGACTTGGGGGCTACGTTCCTGTCCGGTACGACCATCAGCAACTCGCTGACGGAGCTGTACCTGCTCTTCAAGTACCTTCGCCCTAAGGAACTGGAACGGCAGGATATTCGTTGCTTTGACGCTTGGGCGGCTATCTTTGCCAAGAAGACGACCGACTTCGAGTTCAACGTGACGAACAACGTGGTGCAGGATGCAGTTCGCCAAGACGGGTGACGCCACGCTGCTGGGCAGACCACCCCTGTCGGAAACGGAGGAGAAGGCGAAGATGCTTATCGCCACCGACTACGCGCGCAAAAGATTCAAGAAACTTGTATCTTTCAGATAATCAATAGAGTAAGAAAGAATAAAGGATAAAAGGGTTACGACTTGGAAACGAGCGAGTTTCTTTTCCCTTCTTTATTCTGCAACGCCCCAAAGAACACTTAAATTTATTGTGCAAAGATAATGCTTTTCTGATGAAAACAGTGTGCTTTTACGGAAATAAATAGGAAACACACCTAAAAAATAATCACATACAAAGTCTAATGGGAGGAATTTGACGGGATTTTCAGCCTAATTATTAAGCCTGCAAAAAATAACCAGAATCAACTCTTTTGCATTGCAAAATAAGAAAAATGAAACTTTTTGGAGAAAATCCTCCGAAAAATTTGGCAGATTGAAATAATTTGCCTAATATTGCACTTATAAATACAGAACAAACGTTCTGTTCTAATTCTAGTATAATGAAATAATGGAAAAACAAATAGATAAAGAAAGTATAAGCAAAAGGGACATTATCCTTAACGAATCGTTCAGATTATTTCTGAAAAAAGGCTATGCAGCTGTATCATTCTCAGACTTGGTCGAAGCAACCAACGTTTCTCGTGGCAATATGTTTCATCACTTCAAGAATAAAGAAGATATTTTCCATCATGCTGTTGATAGGTTTGTATTTCAATTCTTGACCAATGATGCTCCCGACCTTCTTGCGTTTACAAGTTCAATGCCATTAAAGGACTTCATCGACAATCGTATAGAAAATATCGGTCGCCGTATGAAATCATTTTTTATGATGACAAAAGGCACCGTTACTCCTGCCAATTTCATGTCATTTATCCTGTATCTGAAAGACAACTATCCGGATTGGAAAGAGAAGTTTCAAGAATATGAGAAAAGAAAGAGCCTTGAGTGGAAAGAGGTGATAGAGCTTGCCAAACAGAAAGGAGAGATTACTCAAACTATGGAAACAGAAAAGATTATATCTTCCATTAGAAATATATATCTTGGATTGTCATACAGAAGTGCATTGAGCAGCCAACTTTCTATTTCCGAATTGAAAG
>QWCI01000722.1_pt1 | contig 13476 bp, 6 predicted proteins | sample 1972541 | NCBI WGS metagenome assembly QWCI01 (sample SAMN09866712, study PRJNA288562) | Human oral metagenome isolate term3_saliva, whole genome shotgun sequencing... | isolation source: mouth | host: Homo sapiens | place: USA: California | reverse complement strand
CGGGCACGCCGTTATGATGCCTTTAGTATGGTACCTGCCGTTCTCCCTCAACAAAGTAGATTCTTTAAGAAGTCGCTTTCCCGAACACCTCACTCAGATACTTTTGGAGAAGTCAAGTGTCCCCTAACCCTGATCTCGCTAACTTCAGTTCTTCCTAAAGCTGGTGTAAAAAGTATATTCTAAAATCTCTTTTTTTCAAAGGAGACGCCTTTAAGCCTTCCAAGACGATTCTACTTCTTCCGTTCCGACTCAAGACAAGCAACTCTTGTTCTGCTCCGTACAAGAAGGATTCGAACTCGCCTTCTTCCCTTCCTCCTTATCATAGATTATCATAGAGCTTTCCCCTTAGGGACCTCTCACACTTCGTACTTTATTGAAGCTTCCCATAAAGTTCATCTAATAAGGAAACCCGCTACTCTAAAGTTCTAAAGTCAATCTAATGCCTATATATTATATACGAATATAATAATAATAAAGGATCTTCAAAAATCGGTTCAAGTTTGAAGTATCTTTTATTTTAAGGATAACTCCTTGTTGATTTCGGCTTCCGACTCTACACCTATTGTGAAGGCACCTAATCCTTAACTCGCTACCGGACCTACTTGTACCTTGCTTTCCTAAAAAAAAATGCATTTTTGAATCCCGACTTCAAACCTATTTGATTTAGTTAGTGGTAAGCTATGGCTACGGCTATACTACTCTCTTTCCCTGCACCAAGAACCCGGCCATGACGAATGTTTCCGAGCGAATGACGTTGCCGCGGTTGTCGGACTAGAAATAGAATCACTTTCCACTGTTCGATTTTGATTCTTTGTCCCGATTCAACAAAGAGACGAGGGAATGGGTAAAGACAAAGTTGAATTAAGAAAGGGCGGATGGCTTGATAGCAGCGCTTCCCTACTATGTGAATGGATTGCTGTCCGACGCCTACTTATAGTCTGACCTGCCCCGTGTAGTCTGATGTAGCTCAAACCGTCACAGGGATTCGTTGGACGGATATTCAATAGGCTTGGATTCGTATAAATTCTATTTTTCGAAACATAGATGTAAATGACGAGTTTCATGTGCTCATGAACGAACAGGCTCTCATTCGATTTATAATATCCGAAATCCTACGCGTAACAAGCAACTCGCCCCTCTCCGTCCATCACTTATGGTATCAAAAGCCCAATCCCCATACACTTAGGCTTCGCTTCGGCCCGGCCAAGAGAGAGTCTTTCCATTCATCCATCCCCTCTCCTCTCTGTGACAGGAGTGAAGCGGTTCAAGGGGACTGACAATAGGAGTAAGTAAGGGACTAGGGGAAATATATAAAGAGCAGCCGGGTATCAGGTGAAAAAGCAGAAGACAGGTCGTAGGGACAAAGCTTCAACATAAAGTCGGTCTTGATATGAACCATGCTCGGGTGATCCATCAAATTGGCCAGTGCTTTCCCCTTTCCTTACTTTCGGGGTACATATTGTATAGAAAAAAAGTACCAACGTCCACTTTCCTACTCGCCCTTTTACTATTGGTCTGGACAACATGTACTTAAGTCTGTCTGAACTAGAGACCAAGTAAACGTAAAGAAGCAGAACCGGAAAAGGCTTATTGAGATCCACCTAGGAACTGAACTCCTTACACGACGATAGATAGGATATTCTATGCATCGATGGATATATAATCAGTAAGATAATTTAGTGGTGACCGACAGACTACGTGCTTTCCTTTTGCACCGATGCTTTCAACGGCTAGGGCATTATAGTATGCGCTCTTTTAAAAGATGGGTAGAAATTACTTTTACTTGGATGGTTTCACTCAAGTGAATGGGTGATAAGTGAAGTAATGCATCATGGCTAGATCGATCGGTCTATCGTTCCAAGGATTCGATCAATAATGGTAGCTTGAGAATGAGAATCGATTGGTTTCATTCACGATTGGACACCACTAATAGGTGTTAAAGGTGATGGAAAAAAGAAGATTGGGGAAATCCCAGGGCGAAAACCGCGGTGATTGGAAAGACCTTTTTATATTGCTATATATAGCATAGCGCAATAGGCAGTTGGTCACTGTAGGGCTCGGGAACTTAGAATCTTAGAATCCGTCCTTATGTGACGGGCGGTTTTTTCTAGTAGGTTGGGTAGTCATGTTAGTAGGAAAAAAACCCTACTGTGGCATTTCGTGATTGAGTTTTCATGCCTACTGAAGGAGATAGCCAGACGGGAACCTTTCTTAGCGGGTCACGATTAGATAGATGGTAGTGAAGAGCAGATGAACTAGACCCGAAGGAGAGGATGGAAAGTGTTCACCAGGTTCTACCACTTAAGGAATGGCATTCAGCCAGGTAAGTAAGAAGTCCATAGTAGCGGTCCATACAGACAATAGGGGCTAGGAGAGCTCCTCCAATTGCATTTCGTTAGTGCTAAGCATATCATATTGCCTGGGATAACGAGCATAAGAGCTAAAGATTCTCGTATCAATAGGCTGCCCTTTCGGGCTTTGTTAATCGTGTTTTTTGAATCTATTCTACCATCGATCAATGTTTTCTTTCTTCAAGATAGATCCCCTTCCCGTGATACAGTTAGACTTTCTAGTGGTGTAAGCAAGTGCTAAGGGCCTTGAAGTTCTAATATTAATATCTCCTACCTTGTATAAGGTGTTACTTCTTCCAATAGTGTGAGGGCTACTATTCTTTCGAGTAAGTCAGGGAGCCAGAGTGGAGATGACCTTTTCAGCATCGCTGTGAGAGCATCCGAGTGAAGAATTTCTTCAAATGGCTTTCTTAGTGCTTCCCTTTTTTCTTGCAAGATATCAATACTGGTGCCGTAGATTCAATGCCCAAGGAGGTCCTCGAGACTTAACCCTGTCTGAGAGCTTGGCCAGCAAGCTTTTGTACATTGAATGTACACTCCTTGAGGACTGAACAGATGTATAGGAGGATCCTGACAAACTTGGGATATGGATTCCTTCTCTCTTCGATACTTCTGTCGGACTAATGCTTCCTACTGCTACTTTAAAATCAATGTCGGCATTGCGCACTAGCTATTCTGATGCCCTCTATTATATAAAACCTGCTAACCCTTCTCGGAGATTGCCAAGTGTACGTGCCCTTTCCTTGATATGCCCCATGTTGTAGCACTCCTATCTCTTTGAAGAGACTTAGGAAGCCCTCGTGCACTCTATTCTCTTTCTTCGACCTTCGTTTCACTCTGTCTTTTATGACCTGCCGATTATGTCCCTCCCTTGGAGGACTCTTTCTTTGTTTGTCTCTTTGATCGACGAAGTCTTTATTTAATAGACCATAAAGACCTTGGTGCCCTTGAAGTGGAAGAAAGAAGAGACCCGAAGGACCTTTAGCTTACCAAAGGAGAGCGTTTAGTACGATGCATCGAAGTATGAGAAGGTGCGAAGCCTTCGACTATCTTAGTTCGGTACGGAACGCCAATCAAATTGTAAAGACCTAAAGACTCACTTATACCACATACTATGAAAGGAAAGCGAGATCTTACCTCCTCATTAGGCTCTGGCTTATAAAAGACGGAATTTCATGAGATGTAAGAAGTCGAAGAGATAAAAGTAGGACTGCCACTATATAACTATAAACACTAGCATTGAAAGTAGATCCCTCTGAAGCAGTGCTTCAAAGACTCAAGTCATTTGCCTTTGGAAAAGAGAACGAAAAGGGATCGCTGGAAAGGGCTTAGGATAGGAAGCCAGAAGGAATCCAACCCTAGGAGCTTAGCTTATGACTGCAATCTCAGGTAGTCTTGCTAGCCTTCCCGGAGAGCTCACTTACATCAGAGGCGGGACTCTCACAGGGGAATATCCTTAAAGAGAGGGCATTATAAAATCGATTAGCATTCCAACTCGCTCGCGGGGAGAAGAGAGGATTCTTAGAGCAAGGCGGCTTACACAAAAAGAGTAGTCCTCCCCAATCTAAGGTTTCTTTATATTAAGGTGAAACTAAAAGGGCTTTTTACTAGGCGGGTTTGAGAGACTAATTAAACTAAGGGAGATTTCCTAGCCTGGGCTGGCTCGATAGGGATCGATAGGGGGATTCTATATTTCTTATCCTGCCCCTGACTTAATTTTATAAAAGCAATCTCGAGAGGATTTTAAGTTCGCTCGCTCACTAGTAAGAGGAAGAAGTACTCGAATATCCCCTAATCTTATTTTTCCTTTAATCTTGTCTTGGAAGAGGCTCGACTGGACCCACAGCAAGCGGAACCTGAACTGGAGTGGAGGGGCAATAACAAGGACAGCTGGACTAGGCTTAGGAGGGTACTAAGAAGAGAAGGCAGAAAGCAGCAATGGGAATACCTACTTCTTGCTCGGGAAATGCAGTAGTATGATCCCTTCGATAGCAGGCCAGAGCGATTTAAAGAAAGAGATAAAGAGCCTTCTACTATCCCAGTCATTAATTCCTTTCCGCATAAGGGGGGGACAGGCACTTTCTTACTGGCCCGTAAGAGTCAAAGATATATCCACAGTCTCTCTCCCGATGGTTTAGATAGCTTTACTGATCCCTTCATCTTCCTCTTTTCAACTGCCAGTGCTCTTGCTGTGAACCTTTACTTTATATCTGAACTGAACCGACTCTATATTAAGCTATTCTTTCTGGCTTGATCACAGACATTGGGACAAAGACAATTGGAATTACACCCTACAAGGAGCCGGTACAACCTTTCCTTTCCAAAATATGGATCCTCCACATCTAAAAGCGTCTTAGCGAGTATCTTGGTCGTATCGCCAGGCAAGAGGCAGCAAAGCGTAGATTCTGGGTTGTAGGGTTTTGTAAATTTTGTACGGAAAGCTTTTTCTCTTTTAAGAAAAAATGCACCCTCTAGTAATATGGTATAATCGGTCATAAATACTTCAGGACTTTCGATCGCCATTTTGCGATCCCCTTTCCTCTGACCTGGGTCGATTATTGTTCATGACCATTCCAGTGGCTCAAGAACAGAAGGAGTGGGGAGCAAGGCCTGCACTAAAGCTAGAAGGCATACGATAAAGTGGAATGGAGATTATTGAGGAATATGAGGGCTAAGCTTGGTTTTACATATTGGTGGACCAACGTGATCATGAGATGTGTTCAAACAGTTTCATATTCTTGATGCTGAGAATCCCTGTAGATTTACCTACCAGAGGCTTAGGCCACGTAAACCTAGGACCAGAGAAAGCTAGAACGGAGAGGGAACACCCGGTTTGCTGGTACATAATCCTTACCTTTTTACTTTGAATTTGAGTTTAAAAGATATGTACTCTTGCAGACACTCGATGCAAAGCTTCTGTCAAGAAGTCCACTCTCTTTCCTAGGACTTTATATAGACCTTAATATAGGCGGGGTCCATGAAAGCAAGAAGAGAAAGGGTTTAATACTTGTTTTTCGCTTAACAGGCCTTTGATAAAACGACCCAAAATACCCCACCCAGAACCAGAGGAGATGGTCCACAAACAAAGAGTACACTTAGAAAGCTCCTCGGGCATCGAAGGCTTGGGAAGAAAGAGAAAAGCAGTCGATCGTACACCTTCTTTGTTCCTGTGCTTGTGGTATTCCCGGGCCTTGCAAGTGTAAAGCATATACGTGTTGATGGCACTCTCTCTTCCTGTGCTTGCGGTATTCCGTAAGACTTGAACGTGTAAAGCATATACGGGACACGAAGTGTTCTCCTTCCTAAGTCAAGCGAATCTTCAACTCCTCTTCCTTGCATGTGGAAAGCACCATCGGGACATATCACACGTAGAAAGGGAGAATCGAAGATTCCTGTATACAGGGGCACCATGCCTTCCTTCCTTCCTCGGTGCCATATTGCCGAGCTTGCAACTCTATTGAATGTACTGAAAGCTATCGCAAAAGGTGTACAAGGCTGTATAAGACAAGGACGATCTCGCAACTCTATTTCTTTCTTGTGTTCTATCTCTTGCACTCTGTCTTTATCGTGCCCCATGGACCCTTATACGTACGCCTTCCGAGCATTCCAATATATCATACGACATGGATCGGGTTCTGGGTTCTTCCCTCGAACACCTCCATCTTCTCGCCTTCGATTAGCAGTCCATGCCCCAAGGGTGTTCTACTGTTCCTTGAATGCCAGGAGGTGAAGGTATACAAGTGCTAAGTGGATATGTTCACTCTTAATATAGGATACTCTCTCTTATCTCTCCCTGAGAACTCTTACTTGCCAATTATGGATCTTCAAGCGATTTCAAAGTCTTTTGAAGGTTTCTTGTAAGTGTCTTAGTTCACTTGGCTTGGAATACACTGAAAGGGCCAATGGCATCATCCAGTGAAACACAAGGCTAAGATTAAAAGTTTGGGAATAGCTGTTGGCATGTACGATTGGAAAGGATACGCTATTGCTGTGTGGTGACTAAAAGAACTCGAAGGGAAGTTTTTAGCTGTTGGCATGTACTATTGGATCCTATGTCTTTGTGGTGTGGAATAAAAGGGATCTTGGGATCTTCGTCTCTATATGCTTTACACATGCAAGTTGAAGATAGTATGCATAAAGGAAGGTAATGACTGAAGGAGTGAATGAGGGGAGTAGAAGGACTGAGCCATGTTAGTTGAGGGCTAACCATAAGAATGGGGTAGGGAAATGGATAAGATTCCATGAGAGGAGCGAGCTAATAGGAATAAGTGAGACGTTCCATTTGAGGCGGACCCTCTTTACGGACTGCAAAGAAACAGCGGATTCAAAAGCTTCAAAAGAGCTAAAAGTAAAAGCACATGGCTCTTCTCCGACCAGAATGGAAGACTTCGGGGATCTCTCTATCTACTTTGTGTGAATTGAGTGCTAAGGAATTGCTTCTATTCATACGGATTTCTTTATCGGGGAGGCTTTTTTGACGATCAAAGGTTTGAATCCATCTCCAGAACGTTCCACTGCTTTGAAACGAGAAGGGCTGTTGTGATTCTACGGTTTAGAGCATTACCAAGATAGCTAGTTAGCTCCTAGTAGCCCTTTTAGTAGATAGCCGGGCTTTATACTTCCCAACGACTTTTATTCATTCGTTCCCAGCCTCGAGAAATGAAGAAGGAGAGATCCCCACCGTGGAAGGAAGATGCCACCTCTTTATTTTTTTTCTATAATAAATTTCCAGACTCTAACTTTGTTTGATGTAATCAATACCCTTATGATAACAAGTAAGTAATAACTGAACTTCTCGTTTATTCCGCTTCGCCTGGTAACTCGACTCTTTGGAAAGGGATGAAAGCTAGATTCTTCTGCTCTAAGCGTAAAATTCCACTTTCCTCTAGATCGAGTGTCCCATTTTTGGACAAGTCCTTATCCTGGGCTCTTGGGCTCGAAAAGGGCTTTTCTGTCTGAAACTGAAGTACAAATCTAAGGTAAGGGTGGAATTCGTAGTTCCTCGTTCAAATAGATTGAAGACTAATCTAATACATTCTTTCAGAGCAGCAAAGACTTTAGCGTCCTTCCTTCTAGCTTCGTAAACGTAACTTGTTCTTGTAAGGATAGGATCCACTTAACTTATTGGATATGAATATAAATCTTCTTTTTAATTTCATTAAAATGTTGGGTTGAAACCTAAAAGCATTAGTAGCCGCTATTGCATAGATAGTAGTGGGTTTATAAAGCGAGTTCAGTCTTCTTTTCGAGTTGAAGAGTTGAAAGCAGCGAGGACTTCCCTAAAGATCAACAAAAGTGTTTGGGTCATTTTCCTGCCTCACTCGCTGTAACAGACTCAGAGATAGCATTTGCCCTTGGAAACAGAACTCGAATTGACTGGAACGCAACTTACAATATTATCCACTGTTACGGGTACAGGGAATGCCACTACTTCAACTGGATCTCAAACCGGGGAAGGAGATTTCCTCCCAAGGAACTGACTTCAAATAAAAGAGCATTTGATCAAGAATCCTTTATCCTTATCTTCTTGCCTGGGCTAGGTCTTGTTAGAGAGAGAAAGAGCCAAAGCCTATTATAGTATTCATACAAATAGAAGGAATATAGGGGAAGGAATAAACTAGTATATATTGGAATCAATACTAGACTCCAGACCCGGAATGCCAATACAAAACATAACGGACACGAGGGCTGTAGCTCACTCACTTCAAAAAGAAAGAGTTACTAGCAAGGAACAACCTTGTTTTATGGAAACTCGATGGAAGCCAACTGGCCCAGATACTGGCTTAGATGCTGCTACCTCTGCCGCCGCCCGCTCTTGTCTTCGTGGCCGAGTGCACACGCTGTATACTTATAAAACGGTATGCTTATCGTGCACTTCCAAGATTAACCTTCAAGTATTCCAAGAACTGCGATATCTACGATTTGTCCGAGGCTACCTTGCTTCTCGATTGCTTGCCCAACTCTAAGGCTGTATTCCCGAGCTTTCCCTTCTTCCTTTCCTATATGACCAAGACCAGAGGCAGAGACAAAGAATCCACACCTCATAAGACCTTCAGCCATGCATAACATTTTAGGTACATGGTCGAGACCTAGGCAGAGCACAGAGCTCATAAGACCTTCAGCCGCGCATAACAAACCATCTGGTATATGGCCAGGACCTTAGGCAGAGAATCCTCTCATAAGACCTTCAGCAGCGCATAACAAATCTTAGGGGACATGACCATGACCAGAGGCAGAGAACATCTCGTAAGACCTTCAGCCGCGCATAACATCTTAAGGGACAGATAACGTTTTTGGCTTTCTCCGTCTCTTCCTTCCTTTCCTATGTCTTTATCTTGCCCTTAGGCTTATCTAAAGTCTTAAGAAAGAGAGAAGAGAGTATACAGCATTAAGGGACAGATAACATTTTGCCTCTCTCCTATCGATGGTACAATGCCGAGAATAGAACCTCTCCCACGGTCCATTTCTAGATTCCGATTGATGCTTTCGATGGGTTAGGTTGGAAGGATAGAAAAGTGCACCTTTGGAAGGCCTGGCAGGTCGAATTCAAAGAGAGAACACGAAGAAGCCTTCTTTTTCCTCTTCTATCGAAGGTACAATCCAAGAGTAGAATCTCCCCTACGGCACATCTCTAGATTCCTATTGCCACTACGATGGGTTAAAGGAGCATCAAAGATGTGTTTCCGGGGGTCCGAAAATGGCAATTCCAAAGAGAGACCATAAAATGCCTACTTTTTCCACATATGGAGATGCGAAAGTTGAGATTTCGGGGTCGGAAAAGTGTAAATTTCAGAGGGAGAGCACGAAATGCCTACTTTTGGCCTTTATAAGGGGGAGATGAAAAGTTGTGTTTCCGAAGGTCCAAAATTGATCATTTCAAAGAGAAACCTCGAAAAAGCCTTGTTTTGCCACATGTGGAGTATCAAGGGGTATGCTTTCAATGGGCGGTCGGACCCCCCCTCATTAAGTCCCCTTTTTTGGCACTTTTATGTCGGAAAATTTGATAAAACCCCGTGTTTTGGGGCATCGGCCTACTGTAATCAAAAAGAGAGATAACGTAAGTCTGCCCGCTTGACCTTGATGGCTGTCTTCTCGTGCTTTAAGATCCTTGATAAGTGTTCCCTTGCTTTAGAAGTCCTTGAAGGAACCATGGGAGACATCCAAGCTTCTTCAAAGCCCTTAAAGATTCTTTAACAACAACTTGGGAACATCCAGGTCTCTCGAGAAGGTCTTTTTAACAAACAAGAAGAAGGTGCATTTATAGTACTGCTATCCAAGGCATTAAGCGAGAGACAAGTATTAGAACCCTTCCTGGAAGCCTTCCCTCTATTAGGACATCGCAAGACTTGGTACAAGAGAACGAGAGCTCCATGGCGTATTCCACACTTTGGTTTTGGTATTGTACTAGCTTGTACATCGTATTAACTATCTAATTAGTCCAATTAATAAACAGGTACAAGTGCAAGAATACAACAACGAGATATCCCCATGGCCCCTTTCGGTATCATACAAAGGCACGTACGAGGAGCGAGGTCTTTTTCGTTATCCTTCCCAAGGTACGGAATGCAAGACTTGAGGAATCCCGATCGAGTCCCTGTCTCTGCTAGGTCCGATTCGATGAATAGTTCGTGCGAAGGTATGTTTTTACATGGGGTTATCTCACTACGGTGGAAAAGGCTTAGTTCGATAACGCAGAGGTGATGAGCCGAGAAGCTCCACACAAGTAGCTGTTAAGGCAATATCAGTGGTACAGCGAACCACTCATTCAATCTACTGTGAGTTGCGGAGTTTACCTTGTTCGGTCAAGTACCTGAGGGCAGTCATCTTAGAAGAGATGGCGTGCTCTCAGGCTTGGGTATGGAGAGCATATGTGGTAAAGGGGAAGCTGTGAGTCGACCCGTTAGTCTAGTATCGGTGGTAGGGTTGACTTGCATTCTTGTGCTTATTGGTCTTCAGTTGATAAAGAGTGATTTCAAGGATCCCAGTTTATAGGCATTAAGGCAATAGGCACTATCAGGTCCTTTTCACTTTTAGTAGTAAGGAAGCCAGTGAGGTAGGCGCTCTAAAGACAACCTTACTAATAAAGGGGCTCGAGTGAAACGACTGGATGGATGAGCTAGCTTTAGTCGTGTACGATCATATAGTAGCCCACGCCTTCTGCTTTCAGACTTCGACGTTGTAAACTAACTCCTTGTCTTCCTAACTCTAGCGCTAGCAGCACATCGAGATCGAAATCCCTTTTTGATCCCACTGCAGCGGAAGAGGAAGAAGAGGCGGTATAGACTATTGCTGGGTATCCGGTTGGAAGTGAAAGTTGCAGAGCCAGCTGATGACGCTAGTGAACCAGCACCATTGGATCTTGTTAAAGCACTTCAAGTTCCCGTGGCTTAGCCCTCCGCTTCTTGGAGACCGAGACCCGGAGGTCGGGACAGAGGCTGAGTCGGAAGAAGCACCAATGTGAACATGGGTAACAGAAATAGAGACAGTAGCGCCCGGAGCCTTTCCGATAAAAGATCGGAGATCCGTCACCGAGTAATGACGATCTATGAGCACATGGCAATCTTCCTAAAACTTGCTTAATGTATGAGCTATGCCGAACTCATCCGGGCCGGGGGTTTTCGTACTATTTAAACTACTTATTTCTTTATTCATATACAATGACTCAAGAGAATCCTTCTAGGCTTCACTAGGTTAATTAACTCTTATTTGTGGACGAGAAAAGCAAATTATTCAAATCTTGAAGTTCGCTTACCGACCGGTGAACCGGACGAAGGTTCTATTCGATAGTTGATTTAGCACAATCTTGTCTTAAGCCCTTCTTTCAATTGCACGCTATGTGATCTTTTCTCTTATCATTACTTCCATGGTCTTCTATTCGACATTATTATTATATTATAAAGCTTCGGCATCCAGTCTCCTATTTTGGATCGCATCTCGCGAAATCAGATCTACTGGCAAAATCTCCCATTCCTCTTGGACTTTCTTTCTTGGTCAGACGAACCACCTTAAGCAAGCGACTTGGGAAGCCGGCTAGGTAAATCAAAGCATCGGTCTCTCTTTCTCTATATATTTCTTCAAGGCGGGGAAGATAACCTGCTGTTAATGATTTCAGTGCCGGTGGTCTTTTTTAGTAAATCTAACTATTTATATTTGGATTATGGTTCCAATTCAACTACCTAATAGTTAAGCGAGGTAGTCCTAGGCGAAAGGAGACAAAGAGAAAAGCAGGCGCATCTTAGATGAGAAAGAAAAGAGCTGATTCAATTTCACTAGCACTGGGTTATTGAAAACTTTCCTAATCTTGACCAACGGATACGAGATCAAGGGATATTCCAACTGGTTGAGCTGATATGTGTAATTATAAATCCTCGACTGAAGGTACCTAATCTACTGATTTACTCTTACTCTTTCTCCTGTCCGATCTCTCTGAAACTGAAACTCTCTTTTCCGTGGTTGACTCATTCGCAGCTACCAAGGTGGTACAAGCGAGTACGAGTCATGCGCATTCATTCAATCGAGATCCCTTCCAAGTTCCAAGGAGCAAAAGCCAATTCCTCACTCATCCTTCTTTCTCTTTCTCAGTGCCACTGCAAGTCATTTCGTGAGAAGTACTCCTTCTATACGTCTAAAGCAAGGGCGGTGATGAGCCCCACGCTCGGCTCGGTACAAGCACTCGTCCAATCCGTCTTTCGGATGTCGATGAACCCACTTTATTAGCTCCACAGAGGCATGAGCAACCAGATCCCCTTACGATAACACACTTGGGCATGAAGACTTAAGATGTAGGGTCTTAAAGACTCTAATTGAACTCTTCCGCGATGGTCTAAAGCCTTTTTTTAAAGGCGGCTATCCGTCTTCAACCCTGTGCTGCTAAGGGTCAATCGCCTGAATCAAGGCCAGAGGGTGACCCCTAAGATTGATGATGCTCCTGTGGAGAAAGGCCTGTAAGCGATCTGCTTAGCTTCGATCTCTTCCCTTGCTCTCCTCTAGCTGCAAATCCCTTCATTAGACGCATTGAGCCCTATCTCTTAAAAAGTAGATCTCACTGCTTAGCGAGTGGAGAGTAAGCACTCGGATTATGCTGGTGCCTTGGGAATGCTGACTAAAGTATGCTAGGATTGGAAGCTAATTCAACTTGAGCAATCGCAGCTGAGTCAACCTCTCGTTTAGCCCTGCCTCCAACTGCTTCAATAGCTGCGGTTCATTTTCCTTTCCTAATGGCCCTTACTCCCACAACGTATGAAGATTATTAGGATGAAGATGCTTTCACTCCTATTAACTAGAAGGGTGAAAAAGAACTAGGTGCTGTAGGAGAGTTAGCCATTCAAGAGCGGATAAGGCTAAAAGATCAAAAGCAGGGCTTGGCTTATTCTATTCATCTGCACCACAGAGATTCGTTCACAGCCTCGTTCAGCTAGCCGGATGGATGTTCTCACCAATCAATAAGAAAGAATGGATAGCCTTTCAACAAGGGATGAAATAGCTCCTTCTTCTCTGCCCCTATACCCTAGTTCTTCTTTTCTTCTTCAAGAAAGAATTCCGATTCTCCCGGTAGAATGAATACCACGCCGAGCTTCTGCCCGCTCTAGACTCTTCGTACTGCTAAGGCCCAGGGAGCGGTGCGGAAAGGCAGAAGGTAGGTAAGCAAGAAACCAAAAAGGCAAAGAGAGGATCTCTAAGAGGAATTGGAGCTGAGTCCTTCAAAGAAAGAAAGAAATTTCCTAATCCGGTGTCAACACTTGGCGGGGATCTACCTAACTAGCTTCAAGTTCGCCAGCGATGTCATCTTTCTGTATAACTTTTACCTAACTATGACTCGCCTGTTATTGTGGAAAGTATACCCGATTGAAGGTTTGGATGTAATTGATGTCAAGCACGAGATAGAACTCTGAGACAGACCCTGGAACAGTGATTGTTCCAGTTCTATGGTTTATAGAGGAAGTCTCGGGTAGGCTCGAAGGAGGTGAGGGCTATAGCCCGTATAGTTCCCGTGATAGTAGCTTATTCCATTTGGTTGGTGCTATTCTTTACTTTTACTCTTTTATAATGCCAGCAAGTTGGTTGCAAATTCTCTACCCGCAGGTGCAGATCAATGGATCGGGAGAGCTCAATTCACCGCGACCCC